>Ga0123332_1003322_pt1 | contig 14740 bp, 12 predicted proteins | sample BioC12SIPDNA_4_FD_89958 | JGI IMG/M metagenome (GOLD analysis project Ga0123332, IMG submission 89958) | Anaerobic biogas reactor microbial communites from Washington, USA - Biogas_R2_A C12 SIP DNA | ecosystem: Engineered > Bioreactor > Anaerobic > Unclassified | place: Washington, USA...
GACGTGATCCTCGACCCGTTCCTGGGATCGGGCACGACGGCAGCCGTGGCGCGCCGGCTCCACCGCCACTGGATCGGCATCGAACAGAATGACGTGTACGTGCGGGCTGCCCGCGAGCGCGTGGCGGGGGTCCAGCCGCTCAAGCCGACCCACCCGCTGGTTACCGCCGGAAAGCGCAAACCGCCGCGCGTGCCGTTCCGCGCCCTGCTCGAACAAGGCTATCTCAAGGTGGGCCAGGTGCTCTACCTGGGGCAGTCCGACCGGGCGGCGGTCATTCTCGATAATGGGCGGCTCCGCGCGGATGGCGTGACCGGGTCGATCCACACGCTCGGCTGCCGGCTGAAGGGCGTCCCGTCGTGCAACGGCTGGACGCTGTGGCACTACGTCGACGAGCGCACCGGTGAGCGCCGCGCGATCGACCACCTGCGGGCGCTGGTCCGCCGGGCCGAGGCCAGCGAGGAATAACGCCCGTCAGGCTTCGGGCAGGGTGACCGGTTGCGGCGGCGAATCGGCGGGGGGCGGTGCCGGCTGGCTCTGGATGTAAGCCGCCAGCACCGGCGGCATCACGCGCAGCCCCGATCCACCGGCCTCCTCTAGCAGCAGCGATTTCTGCACAAGCTCGCGCACCACCGCCGGCGGCAGGTCGTTCTGACCCGTGGCCGCCCCGAACAACGTCCCGATCTCGTCCTGGTTCAGACCGCGCAGCAGCGTTGCACACTCGGCGCGGACGTTGTCCTCCGCGTAGAGACGCTTGGCCGCCAGCGCGACGGCCTGTTTGTATTCCCCGGCGCGAATCTGCCCCAGCGCCTCGGCGTGCTGGAAACCCGCGCGCAGCAGCCCGGCGAATCCGCCCGTCGCCCGGATCACCAGTCCCAGCGCGTAATCGTCCTTCGACACGCTGCGCTGTTCCAACTGCTCGATCATGCGCCAGGCATCGTCGTCGCCGAAGGGGCCGAGGTAGATCGTGCTGTCGTGGAACAGCTCGAAAAACGGCTCCATGGCGGCCATGCGCGGCCCGATCAGGTACGGCAGGCTGTTGCGCGTGAAGGTCACGAACATGACGCGGTACTTGAACCGGTCGCGGATGCTGCGCAGGGCCACGAAAAAGTAGTTGGGCATGGTGCTCAGGAAACGCTCGAACTCGTCCAGAATATAGGCGATGCGGATTGGGCGGCCTTGCTGCGCGTGGCTGGCCAGCGCCGCGTCCAGCAGGCGCTCCAGGTGGCGCAGCGCCAGGTGGGCGTGCAGCCGGTCCTCGAAATCGGTGACGTCCGGGTGCGCGTTCTCGAAACGCTCTTGCAGGCGCGCGATGCGCTCGACGAGGACCGGATCGTCGCTCTCGCCGGAGGGCGGGTGGTAGGCCGGGTACAACTGGGGCGTGATCGTGGTGCGGTGGATGAGCAGCTCGAAGCCCGGCCACGCCTGGGCGGCGATGTCGTCCTTGCTCTGGGGAAGAGCGGGCAGCAGCGCGTTCGGGTCGATGCTGATCGCCACGACCGGGCCCTGGGTGGCGCTGAGCGGCGCGTACCGCTGCCACGGGCTGTTGGGATCGCTGGCGGCCAGCCGTTCCTGATCCAGAAACTGGAGCAGGTTGGACTTGCCCACGCTGGGCGCGCCGATCACGGACACCGACTGGCCCCGGTCCAACGCCTGCACGATGCCGGACACTTCCGCCTGGCGATAGTCGGGGTGGTAGTAGCGCGAGTGCGGCATGGTTGGTCATCCCCCTATCATCTCAACGTTGGGCCAAGTGTAGACCAGCTTGTCTCCATCGACCAATTACCCGTTTGCCAACCCGCTGTTCACTCATGTAAAATCTCCGGTACGCCACTTCGTAGCCAGTTTAACACCACAGGCGTTATCGAAACGCCTATTTTCATGCACATCGAGGGAAAACCGTATGGCAACACCGAAGAAGGAAACTCTGCTCGATTGGTACCGCCAGATGGTATTGATCCGTCGTTTTGAGGAGCGCTGTGCGGAGCTGTACCAGCAGGGGCTGATCGGGGGCTTTCTGCATCTGTATATCGGCCAGGAGGCGACGGGGGTCGGCGCCGTGGCAGCCCTGCGCGAGCAAGATCACGTCATCACGGCCTATCGCGACCATGGCATCGCCCTGGCGCGCGGCCTGGACCCGAAAGCCGTCATGGCCGAAATGCTCGGCAAGCGGACCGGCGTCAGCGGCGGCAAGGGTGGCTCGATGCACCTGGCCGACCGCGAACGCCATTTCTGGGGAGGCTATGGCATCGTCGGCGGTCACCTGCCGCTGGCTGCGGGGATTGCGCTGGCCGCCCAGTACCAGGAAAAAGATGAGGTCGTGCTGGCCCTGATGGGCGACGGCTCGACGAATATCGGCTATTTCCACGAGTCGTTGAACCTCAGCGCGGTGTGGAAGCTGCCGGTCGTGTGGCTCATCGAAAACAACCAGTACGGCATGGGCACATCGGTCGAGCGCGCCAGCGGCGCGAAAGAGCTGGTCCGGAGGGCGCTGGCCTACAGCAGCGAAGACGGCAGCGGGATGAAGATGGGCCCGCGCATCGACGGCATGGACGTGCTGGCCGTGCACGATGCGATCAGCGAGGCAGTTGAGCACGCGCGCAAGAATGGCCCGATCCTGGTCGAGTCGCTGACCTACCGGTTGGAAGGGCACAGCATGGGCGACCCGCAGCGCTACCGCACCAAGGAAGAAGTCGAGTCGTTTGTCAAGAGCGGCCCCATCGAGCGCTTCCGCGAAGTGTTGATCGACAAGTACAAAGGCGTCGAGTCCACGCTCGACAAGATCGACGAGGAAGCGCTGCAGGCGGTCGATGAAGCCGTCGAGTTCGCCCAGAACAGCGAAGACCCGACCTACGAAGATTTGATCAGCCACGTCTACGTTGACTAGAGGGGTGAAATGGCAGACAGACCGATAACGATCCGTGAGGCGCTCAGCGCGGCCTTGCGCGAGGAAATGCAGCGCGATGAGCGCGTGTTTATTATGGGCGAGGAAGTGGGCGTGTGGGGCGGCACGTATGCCGTGACGCGCGGGTTCCTCGACGAGTTTGGGGCCAAGCGCGTGCGCGATACGCCGATCTCCGAGATGGTGATCGCCGGGGCGGCAGTTGGCGCGGCGATGGCCGGTCTGCGCCCGATCGCTGAGCTCATGACGATCAACTTCGCCTTTCTGGCCCTGGACGCCATCGTCAACCACATGGCCAAGGTGCGCTATATGTTCAACGGGCAGTTCACCGTCCCGATGGTAATCCGCACCACGACCGGCGGCGGCAAGCAGCTCGGCGCGACGCACTCGCACGCGCCGGAAGTCCTGTTTGCGCACTTCCCCGGGATGTACGTGGCGGTGCCGGGCACGGCGTATGATGCCAAGGGCATGCTCAAGGCATCGATCCGCGATGACAACCCGGTGCTGTTCGTCGAGCACAGCACCATGCTCCAGCGCCGCAGCCCCGTGCCGGACGATCCCGATTTCGTGCTGCCCATCGGGAAGAGCGACGTCAAGCGCGAAGGCGACGACGTCACGATCGTGACCTTCGGTAAAGGGCTGGAGTGGTCGATGGCGGCTGCGGAGCAGCTCGAGAAGGACGGCATCGAGGCGGAGGTCATCGATCTGCGCTGGCTGCGCCCGCTGGACCTGGAGCCGGTGTTCGAGAGCTTCAAGAAAACCAACCGCTGCGTGGTGGTCGAGGAGAGCCTGCCCATGTTCAACGTGGGCGCCGAAGTCGCGGCCCAGATCCAGAACGAGATGTTCGATTACATGGACGCACCGGTCAAGCGCGTGGCGGCGATGGACATCCCGCTGCCCTACTCGCGCGAGATCGAGTTGATGGCGCTGCCCGACGCGCAGAAGATCGTCGCTGCTGTCAAGGAGGTGGTGTGATGGCCGAACAGCTCACCATGCCCAAGCTGGGCTTCGATATGGCCGAAGGCACCCTGATCACCTGGAAGATCGCGGTGGGCGATACGATCAACAAAGGCGACGTGATCGCCGAGATCGAGACTGACAAGGCCACCATCGAGATCGAGGCGCAGGCGGGCGGCACCGTGCTCCAACTGCTGGCGGAAGCCGGTGACGTGGTTGCCGTCGGCGCGCCGATCGGCTATGTGGGGCAGGAAGGCGAAGCGCCCCCGGAAGATGGCGCCGCGCCCGCTGCCGAAGCGGAAGCAGAACCCGTCGAGGAACAGGCTGAAGCAGTCGAAGAAAAGGCGGAGGCCGCCCCTCAGGAAGCCAAAGCCGCGCCCGCGCCGGCGCCTGCCGAGGAGGATGTGCCCGGGGGCGTGAAGGCCAGCCCGATCGCGCGACGCATTGCCGACGAGAAGGGCATCGATCTGCGCCAGGTCAAGGGGACCGGCCCCGGCGGGCGCGTCGTGAAGAAAGACGTCGAGGACTTCCCGGTCGGGGAAGCGCCCGCAGCGCCAGCGCCAGCGGCTCCGGCGGCGCAGGCCAAACCGGCCAAGGCGGCCGCTGCGCCCGCTATCGCGGCGGCGGCGACCTATGGCGAGGTGCCGGGCGGCCCGGACGTCGAGGTGATCGAGCTGAGCAAACTGCGCAATCGCATCGGCCAGCGCATGATCACCAGCAAGCAGCAGGTGCCGCATTTCTACGTGACGAGCGATATCGACGTCGCGGCGGCGCTGGAGCTGCGCCAACAGTTGAACGCCAGCTTGTCCGACGAGGCGCAGAAGATCAGCGTCAACGACCTGATCGTGAAGGCCGCGGCGCTGACCCTGCGCGAGTTCCCGAACCTGAACACGCATTACTACGGCGACAAGCTGGTGCGTCACAAGCGCATCCACATCGGGATCGCGGTGGCGCTGCCTGGCGGCGGCCTGATGAACGTGGTGGCGCGCGACGCGGACAAAACCGCCCTGGGCACCATGGCCGTGCAGAACCGCGACATGATCGCCCGCGCCCGCGAGGGGAAGGTCAAGACCGAGGACATCGAGGGCAGCACCTTCAGCGTGAGCAACCTCGGCCCGTATGACGTCGATCACTTCAGCGCGATCATCAACCCGCCCGAAGCGGCCATCCTGGCCATCGGCGCGGCCAAGAAAGTGCCGGTCGTGCTGGAAGACGGCACGCTGGGCGTCGGGATGCGGATGAAGGCCACCATCAGCGTCGACCACCGCGTGAGCGACGGCGCCGAGGGCGCGGATTTCATGCGCGTGTTCAAAGACCTGCTCGAGCACCCGATGCGCCTGCTGATCTGAGATCAGCCGCGCGGCTACCCGATCGCGAACCGGGGAGACACCCTCCCCGGTTTTTGTTTGGACGGGGCAGCCGGGCGCGTTTTTTCCCTTCAAACTGGCGTGACTTAGCATGACAGTTGTAACTAGTGACCGCGCTCCAGGGGTGTTATGCTGGTGATGCTTGACCTTGTGCCCCGCGCGGCGCTGGTGTGCCGGGATGCTGGCAACCGGCCACCCGGACTCGCCACGCGCGGGTATTTTTTAAGATGATCATGTAGTATATTGGGCACGAGCACCGCCGGATCGCGTGGCGGCGCGTGCCCGGCATATGCAGTGAGTCAACCAGGAGTCTTATGCAAACCTCACACGCAGTCGATGTGCTGGTCGTCGGCGGGGGGGCGACGGGGGCGGCGGCCGCCTATGACCTGGCGCGGCGCGGGCTGCGCCCGCTGCTGGTCGAACAGCTCGACCTCTCGACCGGGACATCAGGACGCTATAACGGGCTGCTGCACTCCGGCGGGCGCTACGCCGGGCGCGACCTGGAAACGGCCGCGGAATGTATCGCCGAAAACCAGGTGCTGCGCCGGATTGCCCCGTTCGCGATTGAAGATACGGGCGGCCTGTTCGTCGCCACCCCCGACGATCCCGCCGACTTTCCCGATCGCTGGCTGGCCGGGTGCCGCGCAGCGGGCATCCCCACTGAGAGCATGTCCGCGGCGCAGGCGCGCGCCCAGGAGCCCGCGCTCACGACGCGCATCACCGCGGCTTACCGCGTGCCGGACGGATCGTGCGATTCGTTCGACCTGATCCACGCCTTCGTCGAGGCGACGCGCGCGCTGGGCGGCGACGCGCTGATCTACCACCGCGTGCGCGAGCTGATCCGCGAGGGCGACGCGGTCGTGGGCGCCCACCTGGAAGACACGCGCACCGGCGAAACGCGCACCGTGAGCGCGACCTGCGTGCTCAACGCGGCGGGTCCGTGGGCGGGCGTGGTCGCCGGGCTGGCCGGGCTGGACGTGGGGATCAAGTTCGACCGCGGCGCGATGATCGCCATGAACACCCGCTGGGTGAACACGGTCGTCAACCGGCTGCGCCCCGCCGACGATGGCGATATCCTGGTGCCGGTTGGTACGGTCTGCGTGCTCGGCACCACGTCGGTCCACACCGATCACCCGGATGATTACCGGATCGAAGCCTGGGAAGTCAGCAAGATATTGAACGAGGCCGATGTCGTGGTGCCCGGCATCCGTCACGGGCGCGCGCTGCGGGCGTGGGCGGGCGTGCGGCCGCTCTACGAGCCGCCCGAAGCGGGGCACGACGAGGCGGCGGGCCGCGAGGTCAAGCGCACCTTCTCGGTGATCGATCACGCCCAGCGCGACGGCGTGCGCGGGCTGGTGACAGTGGTCGGCGGCAAGCTGACGACCTGCCGCCTGATGGCCGAGCAGGCCGTGGACGTGGTCTGCGCGCAGTTAGGCATCGCGGCGCGCTGCACCACCGCCGGCGAGCCGCTGCCGGGGCCGCACGCTCCGCGCTACCACCAGCTCGGCGGGCGCCTGCACAAGTTGGAGCACGGCGAGCTGCCCGGCGAGCTGATCTGCGAGTGCGAGATGGTCACCCGCGCCCAGCTCGAGGCCGCCATCGCCGCCTACGGGGACCAGCCAGTGGCGCTGGACGACCTGCGGCGCGATCTGCGGCTGGGCATGGGTCCCTGCCAGGCCGGTTTTTGCAGCTACCGCGCGGCGGGCATCCTCCAGGCGGAGAAAGGCCACGCCGGCCCGGATGCCGCCGCGGCGTTCGGCGCGTTCGTGGACGAGCGCTTCCGAGGAGTGCGCCCGCTGTTGTGGGGCCACCAGCTGCGCCAGATGTATCTCGACGAGCTGATTTACCGGCGCACGCTCGGCCTGGATCAACTGGTCGAGGAGAGCGCCAAGGAGCCGGCCAATGGCTGACACGCCTCACGCGACAATTCCGCCCGGCGCGGGAACGGATGTGATCGTGATCGGCGCCGGGCTGGCGGGGCTGATGGCCGCCGTGCAGGCCGTCCAGGCGGGCGCGCGCGTGCGCCTGATCGCCACCGGCTGGGGCCAGCAAATCGTGTCGCCGGGCTGGATCAGCGTGTGCGACCGCGCCGACGATGACGTGATCGCCGAGGTGCGGGGCTATGCGGCGCTGCATCCCGAGCATCCCTACGCCCTGGCCGAAGATGACGCCATGGTGCGCGGCATCGAGGCGTTCCGGAACATCGCGCAGAAAAACGGCCAGCCCTACGACATGCGCGACAAGGACGGGCACAACCTGCGCCTGATGACGGCCCTGGGGGCCATTCAGCGCCCGTTGCTCGCGCCGCGCGGCATGGCCAACGGCGACCTGACCGGCGTCAGCGGGCCGGTGCTGCTGGTGGGATTCACCGGCTGGCGCGACTTCTACCCGGAGCTGGCGATCGACAACCTGCGCGCGGCGGGCGTCGAGGCCCGCGCCGTCCGCATCGATCTGCCGGAGGACTGGGGCAGCACGTGGGATCTGTGGCCGGGCGACGTGGCCCGCCTGTTCGACGGGCCGGACTTTCGCGCCGGGGTGAGCCAGCGCATCAAGCCGCACCTCAGGGGCGCGGCCAAAGTCGGCCTGCCCGCCGTGCTCGGCCTGGAGAATTACGTCGAGGCGCTGGCCGACCTGAGCGAGCAGATCGGCGTCCCGGTGTTCGAGATCCCGACGCTGCCGCCCAGCACAGCCGGTGTGCGCCTGAGCAATGCGCTGCGCCGCTGGCTGCTGCGCCACCGGGCGCGGGTCCAGGTGGGGCACCCGGTCGTGCGCGGCGCCGTAGCGAACGGGCGCTGCTCGCACGTCGAAGTCGGCGCGCTGGGCCACACCAACGCCTTTTACGCCGACCAGTTCATCCTGGCGACCGGCGGCCTGTACAACGGCGGGATTCTTAGCGACGAAACAGGCCGCCTGTGGGAGCCGCTGTTCGATCTGCCGGTGGCGGCGCCGCCCGGCGACGGGCGCGAAGGCTGGTATGGCGAGCGTCTGCTGCAAGAGCGCGGCCACCCGATTCACCGGCTGGCGGGGCTGCGCGTCAACAAGCAACTGCAGCCGCTGGACCAGGGCGGGGAGCCGGTCCTGGAAAATGTGTACGCTGTGGGGCACCTGCTGGCTGGCTTCAACCCGCTGACCGATGGCTGCGCCGAGGGAATCGCGCTGGCGACGGCCTACAAGGCCGTGCGGACAGCGCTGCAATTGGATGAGTGAGAGCATGGCGATAAAAGAATTAAAGGCACCGACCCTGCAGGATGTGATCGCCGCGCGCGGGCGTATCCGGCCCTACCTGCCGAAGACGCCGCTGCACAGCTACCCGGCGTTGAACGACCTGATTGGCACCGAGGTCTACATCAAGCACGAGAACTACCAGCCGGTGGGTGCCTTCAAGGTGCGCGGCGGGATCAACCTGGTGTCGCAACTTCCGCCGGACGTGCGGGCGCGCGGCCTGATCGCCGCCTCGACCGGCAACCACGGCCAGTCAGTCGCCTATGCCGGGCGGCTGTTCGGCGCGCCGGTCAAGATCGTCGTGCCCGAAGTGGCTAACCCTGGCAAGGTGGCCGCCATGCGCGGCATGGGCGCCGAGGTGATCTTCCACGGCGCGCAGTTCGACGACGCGCTGAACCACGCCGCGGCCCTGGCCGCCGAGCACGGTTACCGCTACGTCCACTCCGGCGACGAGCCAGACCTGATCGCGGGCGTGGGCACGTATGCACTGGAGATCCTCGAAGACGTGCCGGACATCGACACGATCTTCGTGGCGGTGGGCGGCGGCAGCGGCGCGGCTGGGACGTGTATCACGGCCAAGTCGATCAACCCGGCGATCCGGGTGATCGGTGCCCAGTCGGCGCAGTCGCCGGCGGGCTACGAGTCCTGGCGCGGGCGGCGCGTGACCACCGCCGCCAACCACACGTTCGCCGAGGGGCTGGCGACCGGCTGCGGTCTGCAACTGCCGCAGTCGATCCTGTGGGAGCGCCTGGACGATTTCGTCCTGGTCGACGACCGCGCGATCATGCAGGCCATGGTGTGGATGATCGAGCACGCGCACACGCTGGCCGAGGGCGCGGGCGCCACGCCGCTCGCCGCGGCGTACGCATGCCGCGACGACTTGCGCGGGCGCAAGGTGGCCATTATTTGCTCGGGCGGCAACACGTCCGTCGAGCATCTGCACCTGGCGCTGAACACGGTGCACGAGAACGGGCGCCGCTCGCCGGGCGGCATGTGATCCTGGTTACTATCAGTCGGATGAGTGGTTAGCGTGGCATGACCCATCACAACCCTTTACACCTGATCGAAGAAACGCCCTTCACCGCGGATCACTGCCTGAAGTGCAACATCTGCACGTCGGCGTGCCCCGTCGCGCCGCTGACGCCGCTGTTCCCCGGGCCGAAGACCGTCGGCCCCCAGGCGCAGCGCCTGCGCGAGCCGGGCGAGCCGTCGCCCGATCACTCGATCGATTACTGCTCCGGCTGCGGCATCTGCACGCTGGTCTGCCCGCACGGCGTCAAGGTGATGGAGATCAACACCCAGGCCAAGGCGCGCATGACCGAGACGCACGGCATGTCGCCGCGCAACTGGTTCCTGAGCCGCAACGAGCTGTGGGGCCGCCTGGGAACGCCCTTCGCGCCGCTGGCGAACTTCGGCGTGGGCAACCGCTTCCTGCGCCTGATCGTCGAGAAGGTCTTCAAGGTTTCAGCGCGCGGGCCGCTGCCAGGGTGGGCGGGCTACACCTTCCGCGGCTGGTGGAAGAAGCAGACCAGGCGCTTCCCGCGCCCCGAGCCGGAGTCCGACGCGAACCGGGTGGTCTATTTTCACGGCTGCTCGACCAATACCTACGAGCCGCACATCGGCAAGCTGGCGGTGGCTGTGCTGGAGCACATCGGACTGTACGTGGAGATTCCACCGCAGACCTGCTGCGGGCTGCCCGCGCAGTCCAACGGGGACTTCAAGGCGGCGCGGCGCTACGCGCGGACGAACATCGACTCGCTGGTCGAGTACGCGCGGCGCGGCATCCCGATCGTGGGCACGTCGGCGAGCTGCATGACGGCGATCAAGGGCGACTACCAGCACGTGCTGGGGCTGGACGATGACGACGCCCGGCTGGTGGCCGAGCACACCTACGATTTCATGGAGTATCTGGCCAAGCTGCACCACGAAGGGCGGCTGCCGGTCGACTTCCAGCCGATCGAGCGCGAGCTGCCCTATCACGCGCCGTGCCAGCTCAAGGCGCACGGCATGGGCCGCCCGGCGCTCGACGTGCTCGACCTGATCCCCGGCCTGCACGCCTGGGAGATCGACGCGGACTGCTGCGGCATCGCCGGCACGTATGGCTACAAGGCCGAGAAGCGCGACATCGCCGAAGCGGTGGGCTGGCCGATCGCGCAACAGGTGTACGATGCCGGGGCGGACACGGTGATCTGCGATACGGAGACGTGCCGCTGGCAGATCAAATCGCTGACCGGCGCGAAGACGATTCACCCGGTCGAGCTGGTTGCCCAGGCGTACGGCCTGTCGGTCGATGGGTACCAGCCGCCGGTGGTGGCCTCCGCCGTGCCGCCCAAAAAGACGGCGCCCGGTTGGTAGCCCGAGTCTCCACCAGGATCAACTACAGGGACGGCTTTGCGCCGCCCCTGTTTGTTTGTGCTCCCGGCCCGTTGCTCAGGTGACGATCTGCCGGTCGAGCACCCAGCGCACCGCCCACCCGATCTCAGTGTGTTCCAGGCAGGCGGTGCACGAGGTGCTGAAGCGGATCGGCATGCTGCCCTCGCTGCCGGTCAGCAGCAGGCCGACGAGCTCCTCTATGAACGGGTTATGTCCGACGAACATCACGGGCTCCGGCTCCAGGCGCAGCTCGCGCGCGAACACGTCAACCGGATCGTCAAACAGCAGCCCGGCGACGGCGTTCACGCCCTCGGGCGGCTTGAGGTGTTCCGCGAAGATCTCGGCGGTCTGCTGGGCGCGGAGCAGGCCGCTGTGGCGAATCTCGTGCACCTCGACGCCGGCGCGGGCCATCTGCGCGGCGATCAGGTGGGCGTCTTCGCGCCCGCGATCGGTCAGGGGGCGCTCGGCGTCGGTGGCGTAGATCGGGTCTTTGGCGGCTTTGCTGTGCCGGACAAGATAGATTCGCATGACGTCCTCCCTCTGCGGTGACGCTTACTGCTCCTCTGGCGGGGCGGTCAGGGCGGCCCAGAATTCGTCATGGGTGAGCCGCTTGAAATCTCTTGATCCCACGAGATAGGCTTCGTCTTGCATGTACAAAAACAGCCGTTCGCCGCGCTCGCGCTTGAGGTTGATCGCCACGTTGGGCAGCAGCAGATCGTCGCGCGGCTCGAACCGGCCCTTGACCTCGACCCAGCATTTCAGATCCGGCAGATAGAAATCGACCAGGTAGTGCCCGGCGCCGATGCGCTCCGGCTCGTACTTCCAGGCGATCTGGCGCTGTTCGAGCTCCTGCGCAAAGGTGACTTCGAGCAGCGAGCGAAATTCCATGTTGCGATAGTGGCCCTTCAGCGAGCGGATCGCGCGCGGCCCGCGCTGTACGCGGGGCGAGGTCCGTTTGCCTTTGTCCCCGGCCATGGCTCACACTCCCCGGCGCCCGCGCTGGCGCAGCACCTCGAAGGCGAGGACGGCGGTCGCCGGAGCTGTACCCAGCGACTGGTCGAACGCGCTCCCGTAGGGGATCGCCAAGCGCAGGTCGGCCTGGTCTTCGAACGAGCGGGTGATGCCGCGCTTCTCGCCGCCGATGACTAGCAGCAGCGGGACCGTCAGGTCGGCGTCGTAGATCGAGATGGCATTGTCCCGGGCGGCGACCGCCACCGCCAACCCGCGCGCCCGGAAATGGGCGGCGGCCTCCTGGACAGTTTCGGCCACGGCGGTGGGAATCCACTCCGACGCGCCCGCCGAGGCGCGCGCGACCACGCCCGCGGCCGACAGCCAGTTACGCGGGCGGACGACCAACCCGTCGGCGCCCGCGGCATATAGCGCGCGCACCGCCTGCCCGAAGTTGAACGGGTCTTCGATGCCGTCCAGCATGGCGACGAACGGGGCCGGGCGGTCGCGGGCGATGTCGTCCAGCGCGACGAAGCGGCGCGGCCCGACGTGCGCGACGATGCCGCCGTGGGTGGAGCCGCCGGCCAGCGCGTCGATCGCGTCAGCGCTGGCGCGCTCCAGCGGGATGCCAGCGTCGCGGGCGGCGCGTTCGAGCCAGGCCACGCCGCGGTCCCATTTGTTGCCCCGAATAGTGATGCGGTCGATGGGGCGGCTGCCCGCTTTGAGCGCGGCCCGGACGGAAATATAGCCTTCCAGGAGGGTCTGTTCGGTCATGACTTTATGATAGCAGAAATCCTTGACAGCGCTTGAGGGGACTGCTACAATGCACCACGACTCACATGGGCCTGTAGCTCAACTGGGAGAGCGCTACAATCGCACTGTAGAGGTCAGGAGTTCGAATCTCCTCAGGTCCACACTCTGTCCACTAGGCGTATACAGATTGGCTTCGAGCGGGAATGTGTAATAGAGCATTCCCGTTCCATTTTCGATCACGATCTTCGCCACGAACTGCCGGATCGCCTGCCGGGCCAGTTCACGATCACCCCCCTGCAGCACTTCGCGCGTGTGCTCGATCCACCCGCACAGCATCTCCTCGCTGACGTATTTGACCTGCTTCGGCTGTATTCGCAGCGCCTCCAATGTGGTTAATTCCGCGACCAGTTCCGTTTCTTCGCGCTGGCGCTCTTCGTAGCGGTCCCGCAGGTGCGGCGCGTAGCCCATCTTCTCGATAGTGTCCAGCAGGTTGTCCATCGACTGGCGCACGTCGTCCAGCTTGGCTTGCACCGCATCGATCCGGATGTCGGCGTCGCGCGTACGCTCGTTGAGCCGCTTGGCGAGCTCGTCGGCCATCGGCTGCAAGTTATCCAGCGTGATGATGTGATCCAGCAGGTTGTCGATCACCGCTTTCTCGACGACCTTCAAGCTAATCCGGCTGGCCTGGCAATCCTGGCCTCGCGTGTTGTTCATCACCGAACACATGAAATAGACGTACCTGCCGCGTTTGCCCGGTGTGGCGGGAATGCTGCCGATATGCATCGGGTGTTCTTCCCCATCGACGGCGCCGCAGAAGACCAGCCCGGAGAGCAGGTACTCAGCCCCGACGCGGCGTGGCTCGTATTCCGGCTTGACCTTCTGCCCGTTGTACTTCTTGGTGCGTTCAGCCTTGTGCCGCTGTTCTTCCTCGAACCAGTCGCGCGGGATCATCGCCGGGACGAAGTTCTCATAGACCCTGCCGCCGAATTCGAGGTCGCCGGTATAGATGCGATTGCCGAAGAACGTGGCATAGTTGTTCTTGGTCTTGTACAGCCGGGTGGCCTCATGGATTTTGCCGAGCGTCATACCCTGGTGGCGCATCTCCCAGGCCAGACGGCAGCGGTCCCACGTCTCCGGATCGGGCACCAAACGTCCGACGATACGTGGCTCGCCCCCGGTGCCCCCTTTCCGGCGCTTGTACACGCCGATCTGGACAGGTTCTTTCTTGAAGCCCATCGGAGCCGGCCCAGGGACGACGCCCAGGTAGCCGCCGGTGCTCTTCCAGCCTAGGTTGTAGCGGAGGAACTCGGGATCGGTGTCGCGGGTGGCCACTAGCTGCGCCTGGCCGCGCTTGACGTTCTCCGAGATCTCGTTGAGCAGTTGCTCATCCTGGTAGCTCTGGAAGGCTTCGATCAGCGCATCGATGCCGGGATTGCCGGTGTTGGCCGAGGTCACCAGGTCGATGATCGTGATCCCGCGCAGCCGCAAGTCGGTTTTGATGTTCATCGCTTCGATGCTGTCGCGGCCCAGCCGGTTCGACTTCCAGAAGATAACGCCGAACGGGTTTTCAACGGTGGCTTTTTCGCGCCGGTAGCGGTCGTTGATGCGCTTGAATCTGGCGCGGAGATCGAAGAGCATCTCTTGCAGACCTTCGCGCTTGTCGGTGTTGGAGGACTTCCGCGCCTCATCCAGATATAGCTTGTCGAGGACCAGGTGGTGATGCGCGCAGTATTCGCGGATGGTCTCGGCCTGCTGCGCGACGGAGCGATCCTGTTCCTCGCCGCCAGAGTCGCGGCAGTAGCCGACGACGTGTGTTCCTGGCGGTAGCGGGCAGTCCTGGCGGATGAGATGGAGGTAACGGGCGTTGTCATCTGACGGCATAGAATGGCTCCTTGATGGGTACGATTGGGTAGTGCATTTATCAGTTGCCTACCCTGCAACGCCTGCGGGTTCAGGGATAGGACGTCCACGTTCTAGTGCCAGTTCAATCCAGAGGCGTTTGGCGTCTTCGATGGCGGGGAGAATTTGGTCCCAATCGTCGACTTCCGTCATGCAGCCAGGCAGTTCCCTGATCTGCACAAACCACGCGCCCTTATCAGGGATCACCTCGATGGTATACGGGAGTGCCAGATATTCATTCAACGTCTTCGACATAACGCACCTCGGACAACACCTGCGGGCGAATTTCTTCGCGAAGGTCTTTTTCTGGGACGAGGTGTAC
>Ga0123332_1003328_pt1 | contig 14724 bp, 11 predicted proteins | sample BioC12SIPDNA_4_FD_89958 | JGI IMG/M metagenome (GOLD analysis project Ga0123332, IMG submission 89958) | Anaerobic biogas reactor microbial communites from Washington, USA - Biogas_R2_A C12 SIP DNA | ecosystem: Engineered > Bioreactor > Anaerobic > Unclassified | place: Washington, USA...
AAATCTGCGAAAATCTGCGGTTAAATTTCTTCGCGGCATCGCGGCTTCGCTTGAGCTGCCCCTGTTGCCTTCGACAAAGTTTCCGACAAAGTGGCGTCTCTCGCCTGTTCCAACTGCCGACTGCCACTGCCGCCGCCCCGCGGGGCGGCGGCCCGACTGAACCCTCGCGCCTTTGTGATTCAACTATTTTGAATCGCACCCTTCCTGCTCGCTCCCCTGCCGGTACAGGATCTTCACAAAATCATTCTCGTCCAGGGGGAGGTTCAGCTCCACCTGCTGCTCCTGCTGCCGGAACTGGAGCCCGCCCCGCCGCGCGGATTCGACGCGCTCCACTTCGCCGGCAACCTCGACGTTCAGCGTCACGTTGGTCAGGGGCGTGTTGACGTAATTGGCGAGCGGCACGAGGATGCCCTTCTCGTGCGGCATGTACACCGCGTCCACCAGCGGCACACTGCAGCGGACCGGGCAGACGACGCCCGCCTCGCGCACCGGCGTCGTGATGAGGTCGCGGGTTGCGGCGGGATACTCCCAGGGATTGTAGGAGCGCTCCAGCATCACCGCCGCCTCCGGCGGCAGCGCGGCGGCGTTTGTCCGGGCCAGCTCCTCCAGCGCGAAACGCGCGTCGAGGGCCTTCCTGATGTAGTCGAGGGCCGGCAGCATGCCCGCGCAATATATCCGACCCTTGCCTGCGGAGCCGCGCACGATGGCCGGCGAGCCGTCGCCAAAGGTGGCCAGCACGGCGGCTCCCTCCCGCGGTGCCAGAGTCTGCCTGACCGAGAGCACGCTGCCGGTGCCGCCCTGCCAGGCGAAGGTGCCGAGGCTGGCGACATAGCGCAGGTAGCGCCCCGGACCGGAGGTCGGCCGTGCCTGCGACGCGTCACGCACGGCGGGAAGCAGGTCGTCGAGCGTATCCAAGGGCCGGTTGTACTCATCGCGCGACGCCGCGTCGGCGCTCAGCCAGAGCGTGCCGCCGCCGGCCACCCACTCCCTGAGATTGGTGGCCGCCGCGCGCGTGAGGTTCGGGCCGGAAAGATAGCAGACCGTGTAGTCCTTCAGCATTCCCCGCTCGACCTGCCGCGCCGCAACGACATCCACCGGCACCTGGGCATGCGTCAAAGCCAGCCAGGTGTGCATGCGGTCGAAACCATAGGCCAGGTTGTCGCCCAGCGTCCAGATATCGCTCGCGCTGCTGTAGAGCAGCGCCACTTTCGCGGGCCTGGGCATGGCCGTGAGCAGCATCTCCTCGACCGCCCCGATCTCGCGTCCGACCCCGGCGCAGGCGCTCCAGACTTCCGGGCGTCCCTGCACGCTGGTGCTGCGATAGTAGGGTCCGCCCTCGTGCGAGGCCCAGATGGGGCCGTAGTAGAAGACCTTGAGGATCTTGACGCCGCGCGCCAGCTCGCTGGTCGCCTTGAGCTTGATGTCCCACGCCTTGCGCCCGGCATAGGCAATCAGGTAGTGCCCGATCTTCTGCCGCCGTTCACGGGCGGCGGCACGCATGAGATCCACGTTGTAGGTGGCGCACTGGAAGGTGGAGGCGATGTTGGACCAGTCCTCGCCCCAGATGGCGTTCATGCCGTCGTCGTCGAGCAGCTCGAAATAGTCCACCCCCTGACCGTAGAAGTTCGCGCGGTAGACGGCCCCGTCGCTGAAGTTGGCGACCGTGGGGACCGGTGCGCCGTAGATCTCCTCGACCAGTTTGCGCTGCACCGCCATGAAGTCGCCCAGCGCGCGGGTGCGGAAGCGCTGGGAATAGTAATAGAGCGCCGGGAACTCCTCGCGCTGCTCCCTGGTGACGATCCTGACGGCGTCCCAGCCGGGCACCTGCAGTCCGGCGGGCGTCTGGCCCAGCCGCTGCAGCCAGGCGCGGAACTTCTCCGCGTAGGCGGGGTCGGCGGCGGCAAAATCCAGCGGCTGTCCGCCGGGCTCGTCGGTGAGCGAGCAATAGACAAGATCCCCGGCCTTGCCGCCGTCCTGCGCGAAACGCTCCGCGGCCTCCGTAATCCGGGCGCGCATCCGCTCGGTGTCCGGCCGGCAGTAGGAGCCTTCCAGCATGTGCCAGGCGCCTTCAATGTGGCGCAGGTGTTCCGACATGAAGCCGAAGGCGTCGAAGGACTTCAGCTCACGGGCCCGCACCGCGGCATCCAGATTGTCACCGATGTGGCAGGCGGCGAAGTAGGGGAACTGCGCGGGACGGCGGCCATGCACCGGCCAGGGATGCGCATCTATCTTGCGGCCGGTCTCCTCGGCGATCTCGCGATCCGTCTTGAGCCGCGCGTGGAACTCCTCCGTCAGCAGATTGGGCGGCACGTAGATGACGGCGGTACTGGGCTGGCAGTCCAGTGCCAGCTTCCGCACAACGGACTGCTCGTCGGGTGCCGTGGCGAACTCGAATGTGGCGCGTAGCCGATCGGCCCGGCTCCAGTATGTGTAGCGCACGCTGAAGACCATGCGGGCGCCGGAATCCTGGTAGATCGTCGGTGTCAGGTTGCACCACGGGGTGCGCTCGCCGGGCTCCAGCCAATCGCCCTTCTCCGGCATCAGGCCGGCCACGGCCCCCCCCGCGACCCAGCGCGTAGTGCGCGTACCATGGGCTGCGGAAGTGATCGGCAAAGAGATGGACATAGACCGGCTTCTCATAGCCGTCGCCAAGCGTGACGCGCAGATAGGTCTGGGCGCCATAGTGCAGGTGGTTCGGCTCATGCTGCATGTCCATCGTCAGCAGCAGGCAGTCGACCTTGCGGTCGTAACCGGAGCAGTTGCGGTTCTCATGCTTGCTGAGCAGCAGGCTCACATCGCCCTCGGGCAGCTCCACATCGAACGGCTCCCAGACCATCGGCAACTTGCCCTTGCCGCCCTTGTCCTCGGTGTCGAAGAGGGCGCTTCCCCGCGCCTGCCCGTCCGCCAGCACCGTGAGGCGGAAGGTGCCGCGGCGATCAGGGGCATTCGAGCGCCGCACCCAGATGCGGTAGGCACCGGAGTCCTTGAGGCTGACGGTCGAGGTCGCCACGCCCTCCCCCCACCCTCCCGCGCCGCTGAGCACGGCTAGCCCTGAGGCAGCTCCTTGATTCGTCATGACGTTCCACCCGCGCGACGGCGCGAAGGCCTCGGCCTCGATAAAGACCTCGCTCGCAAGGGCGCTGCCCGCCAGGGCCAGGCAGCCGAGGATGCGCAGCAGCCCCTTAAGGCAGGTGGCGGGCGTGGAAAGCGGCAAGCCGTCTGTACCGGCATGAACGGGGTGCTGGCGGTGATTATGCACGATGCGCCTATCTTACCAAACACCCGGAAAACAAAGAACCCCGTTTTCATCCGGCGGTCGTCCGATGAAAACGGGGCGGAAAATGGTGGGAGATAGTGGACTCGAACCACCGACCCCTTGCATGTCAAGCAAGTGCTCTAACCAACTGAGCTAATCCCCCGTGACGGCGAGCAATATAGAGCAAGCCGTCCGGAAAGTCAATGTCATTTGGATGACCTCAGGAGCCGCTGCCCTGCAGGGCGGCGGCAGTAGCAGTAGGCAGTGGCAGTTGGGATGGGTCAGAGACACACCTTGTCTCCACACTTTGTCTCCACGCTTTGTCGGCTACGCTTCGTCCCTACGCTTTGTCAAAAACGAAAGAGAGAGCGGCTGGGGGTGTCGGGCTAGTGGAGCCGCCGCCCTGCAGGGCGGCGGCCACGCGGCGGGGGACGCCGCGTCTACCAGCCGGACACCCGGTACAGTCTACAAAACGGTCCGTTCGGTCACCCCGCGTGGCGCACTACGTGCGCAAGCGGGTTTGAGTGCGCGAACCCGGACGCGCTTTCTACCCCGCCGCTCTTGCGGCGGCAGATGCCGTCACGGCCGGTACGGGCGCGATGGTTGTACCGTAATAGCCGCTCGTGCCGGCTGCAAGGACGTCTGTCCCCTGGCCAGAGTACCGCCTTCAGGCGGAAGTGGTTCAGGGGCTTCAGCCCCGTTCACAAATCCCCAGGGCGTTGCCCTGGGCTGGTATGTTACGCCCTTTCAGGGCTTTCATTAGCCTTGGCACAAGCTGCTCCAGCCACCGGACACGGAGGTCCGGTGCAACGAGAATGCCCCGGCGGAGCCGGGAGCGATGCAGGGCAGGGAGTAAGCGGGTAGATTAAGAACGTCCCGCCGGGGACGGCGGTCTCCACGTTCCGGCCTTCCCCGTTCGCTCCAGATGCGCCTTGGAGCCCGCGGTCTCCGCGGTGTATTGGAGAGCGCATGGATGGAGAACGTTACCGCCGGGGACGGCGGGCTCCAGCGTTCCGGCTTTGTTCGTTCACTTTTGCTGCGACCGCCCAGTCGCCTGTACCGCCAGCTAATACGCTTGCTGCGCCTTTCAGTTGACGTACCGCGAGCTTGTGCCGGGACGGCAGGCTGGGTGGTTCGGTACACAGGCGCCAGCCAAACTTTAGAACTTTAGAACTCTCGAACTTTAGAACTTCCCCCACTGTCGCTACCCGCTTACCGTCTCTTGACTTCACGTGACGGGCGGGTTAAGCTTCTTTTTATGGATATGGTAACCTCACAGATCGAGGCGCGCGGCGTGCGCATGCCTTCCGTGCTGGCCGCAATGCGGCAGGTGCCGCGGCATTGCTTTGTGCCGGAGGCTTCCATGGACATGGCCTATGACGACACTCCCCTGCCGATCGGCCATGGACAGACGATCTCCCAGCCCTACATCGTGGGCCTGATGACGGAGCTCATCCGTCCGGAGCCCGATTTCACCGTGCTCGAGATCGGTGCCGGGTCGGGCTATCAGGCCGCCGTGCTGGCGGCACTGGTGAAGCAGGTCTACACCATAGAGATCATCGCGCCGCTGGCGCAGGCGGCGCGGGAGCGTCTGCGGCAGGCCGGCTATCTGAACGTCGAGGTGATCCAGGGCGATGGTTTCCACGGGTGGCCGTCGCAGGCTCCCTACGACGCTATCCTCGTCACGGCCGCCGCGCCGGAGATTCCGCCGCCCCTGATCCAGCAGTTGAAGGTGGGCGGGCGCATGGTGATACCGGTCGGCGAGCCGGGCGGCGCGCAGGAACTGGTGCTGGGCGAGAAGCTCGGGCCGCGCAAGTTCCGCGCGACGCCCGTGCTGCCGGTGCGCTTCGTGCCTTTTACGCGCCTGTAATTGTGGAACGGGCGCTTTCTCGTCCTCGTCCTCGTCCTCGTCCTCGAGACACTCGGAACTTACGACAGGTATCGACAAAGATCGATGGGGGTTAACGGGGGTTGACGGGGGTCGAGGGCCGGGGGAAGTTTCCGCAGAACCGCGGAGACCGCGGGCTCCAAGGCGCATCGGAAGCGAACGGGGCTGGAACATTCGCTTGCTCTTTCGCTTTCGACAAAGCGTAGGGATAAAGTGTGGAGACGAAGCGTAAAGGGACAAAGTGTGGAGACAAAGTGTGAAGACAAGGTGTGGAGACAAGGTGTGGAGACAAAGTGTGGGGACAAGGTGCGGGGACAAGGTGTGGAGACGAGCTTCATTGACAACGGACGGTGTGTTACGTATCCTAGCCGCATGACATTTGATGAAGCACGGCGGCGTCTGGAAGCGGAAAGCCAGGGTCATGTATTGCGTTTCTGGGAGCAGCTCGACGACACGCAGCGGAGCAACCTGCTGGAGCAGATCTCCACGCTGGATCTCGGCCTGGTAGGCCGGATGCGCAGCCAGCTCGGCGACTGGCTCAAGAGCAAGGACACCACGGCGGCCGAGCCCGAGCCGGCCGGGGTGGTGAAGCTGGCGGACGACCGGCGCGCCGTGGCCACGCTGCGCGGCGAATCGGCCCTGCGCGCGGGCGAAGTGGGCGTGCTGCTCGTGGCCGGCGGGCAAGGGTCGCGGCTGGGGTTCGACGGTCCCAAGGGCGCCTACCCCATCGGACCCGTCAGCGATGCCGTGCTCTTCTACTTTCATGCGCGCAAGGTGCTGGCACTCTCCAAGGCTTACGACACCACCGTGCCGTTCTACATCATGACCAGCGCGTCCAACGATGCCGCCACGCGCGCCTGCTTCGAGGAGCACAAATGGTTCGGCCTGAACCCCGAGGCGGTCTTCTTCTTCAAGCAGGGCATGTGGCCGGCACTCGACGCCGAAGGCAGGCTGATCCTCGAGGCGCCGGACCGCCTCTTCATGAGCCCGGACGGCCATGGCGGCACGCTCTCGGCCTTGCAGACCAGCGGCGGACTCGACGACATGGTGCGCCGCGGCCTCAGCACCATCTTCTACTTCCAGGTCGACAACCCGCTGGTCGAGGTGGCCGATCCCGCCTTTATCGGCATGCACCTGTTCGAGGAGGCCGAACTCTCGGTCAAGGTCTGCGCCAAGCGCGATCCGGAGGAGGGGCTCGGCATGGTGGTGCAGCGCGACGGACGCTGCGAGATGATCGAGTACACCGAGCTCACCAGAGAGCAGAAGTACCGCCGCCGCGAGGATGGCTCCCTCTACTTCAACTACGGCAGCGTGGCCATCCATCTCTTCCAGCTCGACTTCCTGCGGCGCGAGGCCTCCGTCGAGATGCCGATGCACATCGCCCACAAGAAGATCCCCTTTTGCGGCGACGACGGCAAGGTCGTCAAGCCCGACAAGCCCAACGGCTACAAGTTCGAGAAGTTCATCTTCGATCACCTGCCACATGCCAACAAGGTGCTCAATGTGGCCTTCGACCGCGCCGACGAGTTCTCGCCGGTCAAGAATGCCAAGGGCCCCGATTCGCCGGAGACCTGCCGCCGCGACCTGATCGCCAAGTGGGGACGCTGGTTCGACGCCATCGGCATCGAGTTGCCGCGCGACGCCGGCGGACACCCCGCCATCCCGATCGAGATCGACCCCTTCTACGCCCGCACACCGGCGCAGCTCAGGGAGCGCCTGCGGGATGGTCCGCTGCCGGATCTCAACGCCCCGGTCTGGCTTAAAGAGACGTGAAGGCGGCCGTCACACACCTCAGGCAAACGCTGACAGGGCCTTCCGGACGGTTGGCCCGCACCATTCTCTATGCCATAGCCGGCTCGCTCGTGGCGGTGGTGTTCCTGCGGGGCACCAACCACATCTACGAGCGGATCTTCCCCGTACTGGCGCGCCGCCCACCCATCGTCTTCCTGGCCGGCTCGTTCGCGTCCCTGACCATCAGCTCGCTGCTGGTGGGCCTGCTGCTGGGCAAGTTCATGCCGAGCGCCGCCGGCAGCGGCATCCCGCAGCTCAAGGCCGCCTACCGTCTCGAGGGCGGGCGTCTGCCCTGGCGTGCGGCATGGGTCAAGCTGCTGGGGGGCATCATCAGCCTCGGCGGCGGCGCGAGCCTCGGACGCGAGGGGCCCACGGTCTATGCCGCCGGCGCCGCCGCCTCGTCCCTGGCCGGCCGGCTGGGCTACGACACACCGCGCGAACGGACGGCGGCTGCGGCCACCGGTGCCGCGGCAGGTCTCTCCGCCGCCTTCAACACGCCGCTGGCGGCCATCACCTTCGTGCTCGAGGAGCTGAGCGGCCACATCGACAGCCACCATCTGGACGGCGCCACGCTGGCCTCGGTGATCGGCGCCTTCTGCACCTGGGCGATGGTGGGCCACCACCCCGCCTACACCGTGCCGCCCGTGACGGAAATCACCTGGCGCAGCTACCTGCTGGCGCCGGTGGCCGCCGGAGCGGCGGCAGTCGTCGGCATCTACTTCCAGCGCCGCACGCTCTACCTGCGGCAGCGGGTGCGCGACACCTCGCGCCTACCGCCCTGGCTGCGCCCGCTCATCGGCGGCTGGTGGGTCTGGCTGCTGGGTTCCGCCGTCTTCCTGGCCAGCGGCCATCTCGGTGTCTTCAGCCTGGGCTACGGCGACCTCTCCCTCTTGCTCCACGGCGGCGTGACGTGGAAGTGCGCCCTCCTCCTGCTGCTGGCCAAGGTGTCGGCCACAGCGCTGATCTACGGCTGGGGCGGCTGCGGCGGCATCTTCGCTCCGACGCTCTTCTTCGGTGCCATGGCTGGATTTGTTGTGGCCTCGCTGGCACGGCTCTCCGGCTTCATGCTTGGGGCCGACGCCGAGCTGCTGCTGTCGCTGGTCGGCATGAGCGCCTGTTTCGGTGCCGTGGTGCGCGCGCCGCTGACCGCGCTGCTGATCGTCTTCGAGATGACCCACCGCTACGAGATCGTGCCGGCCCTGATGATCGGCACCGTGGTGAGCCAGGCCGTGGCCCGTCTCTGGGGCGGCAGCCACAACTTCTACGATGCGATTCTCGAACAGGACGGCATCGTGCTCGACTGAGGCCTCTTCCACACCATGCGCTACCGCCGCCATATCCGCCGCCTGATCGCCCTGCTGGCACTGCCGGCGCTTCTGGCCGTCCTGCTGACCTTCCCCACCGGATGGGGCTGCCGCCTGGCTGAACGCATCGTGCGCCGCCTCGATCTGGTGCAGGCCGTTCCCGGACTAACCTTCAACTTCCAGCACCTCTCCCCCACACGCGTCGAGATCGGCGGGGTGGCGCTCGGTACCGAAGCCGGGGCGCCCGCGCTTGAACGGCTCACGGTACGCTTCACGCCCCGCGGCCTGCGGCGGCACACCATCGGCGAGATCGAGTGCCGGAATCCCCGGGCACGGCTGATCGTCGGCTCGAACCGTGTCACGCTTGCAGGCATGGAACTGCTGGAAGATGTGCTGCACCGCCCGCCCACGAGCACCACCAACGCTGTACCGTGGCAGATCGGCGCGGCCACCGTGAGCGACTTCCGTGTGCAGTTGGTACCGGAACGTGACGATCATGGCTGGCCAGATGAGGTCGCCGGAACGCTCCGTATCCGGAATGCGGGTGACGGCACCTATGAGCTTGCACTACGCGGCGCCGCGCTGGATATCCCCTTCTGGGGTACGGGAGAGGCACGTCTGGATTCACGCGGCGGCGAGCTGTCGGTGACCTTTCCCCAGGTGCCGTTCGCCGTCGTCCGCGAAGCCATGGCGCGCTTCGTGCCGCATGTACCGCAGCCCCCGCTGGATGGCGTGTGCCACCTTTCACTGCAGACCGGCTTCACCAACGCCGCACCCGAGAGCGCGACGGTGCTGGCCCTGACGCGCGGGCCGCTGCACATCGAGGCGGAGGACATCTCGCTCACCCTGGCGACTCTGGTGGCTGCGGCACACTGGCAGCCCGGGCCGCATCCTTGGGGCGACTTCAAAAATATCACACTCGAAGGACGGCTGGCGGGGCTGCACGGACTGCCGACGGCGATTGCGGCAGGGCTTGATCAGGCGCAATTCCACATCGGCCACATCCCGGCGGCACCCGGCGAGGCGGATGCCCTGCGGTTCCGCGGACACCTTACGCTGCCAGCGCTAGCGCCGCTAGCGGATGGAGCGGAGAGCCGGATCGGTTTTTCGCTGACAGCCGCGACCAACCGCCTGGCGCTGGCGGTACAGGCACCCCCGCTCGCGGGTGCGGCGGGTGCCGGAGATGCGGCCATCGCCTGGCGCGTCGGCAGTGCCGAGGTGACGGCCGAGGCGCACCAGGCGGTAGAGACAGGCAAGTGGCGGTTATCCGGAGCCGCCGGAATCTCCGGCGCCTCCGTCACGCATGCCCTGGCGCACGTCAGCAACCTCACGGTACGGGTGCCGTTCCTGGTGGGCTGCCGCCAGAGGCGGCAGGGGCCGCATGCGTGCGGCCCGCACAGGCAGCCGGCAGCGGACCAGCCCCCCACTTTGTCGCGAGCTTTGTCGGTAACTTTGTCGAAAACTGAAGAGGAAGAGGAAGCGGAAGAGGGTGCCGCGAATGGACGCGAATCCCCATTTATCCTCGGCACGCCCGAGATCGCCTGGGGTGTCGCGCGCCTCCTCGATGTCGAACTCACGTCGCCGGTGGTCTTGCCGCGCGACGATGCGCGGCCGGGCTACCTGCCGGATGAGACCTGCGTGTTCGGCCCCACGGGTTCCGTGATAGAGCTGGCGGTACATGCCGCCGTGTCGCAGGCGGGCGGCATCGAGGCCGCCCTGCGCTGCGCCCCTGCCAAGCTGACGCCCCGCGATCCGCTTGTCGCCGCCGGGCTGGCGCGGGTCGCCCTGCCGCCGGCGGTACACGACACCCTGGACTTCGCGGGCCGTGTGTCGCTTGATGGCCGCGTGGTGCTGGAGCCGGGCCGCGAGCCATTCTGGCATGCCACGGTCGGACTGGATGCCGGTCGCGTTGCGGTGAGCGGCAAGGTGCCGGGTGTGATAGACGGTCTGCGCACCGGGCTGCGTGTCGAGGGTGTCGGGCCGCATGTGCGGCTTGCGCCGCTGGTGACCTCCTTCACAAACGCCGCGCTGGCCGGTCTCGAGGTGCCCGGCGGCACGCTGCGCTGGCGGCTGGCGCAAAAGGAACTGCTGGTGGAAGAGGCCGAGTTCGACTGGTGCGGCGGCAAGGCGCGGCTCTACGCCGTGCGCCTGGATCTGACACACCCCGACGATCTCGACCTCGTGCTCTACATCGACCGCATGGACGCCGGCGAACTGATCCGCCTGATCAAGCCGCTTGATGGTACCGCCACAGGCCACCTCTACGGACGCCTGCCGCTGCGCATACGCCAGGGGCAGGTGCGGCTCTCGGAGGGCTTCCTCTACTCCCTGCCCGGCGAGCGCGGCAACCTCAAGCTGCACAACACCCGTTTCCTGCAGGACTATCTGGCGAAGATCGGCCTACCCTCCGGCACCCGCAAAAATCTTGTGGATGCATTGGCCGATCTTGACTACCATATCTTCCGGGCCGACTTGAGCACGTCTGTAGAGCGCGAGGCCAAGCTGGTGCTGAAACTGGCGGGCCGGGCGGCCGCCAACCGCGAACTGCCGCCGGTGGATCTGGACATCCGCGTCAACGGCCCGCTGGAGGCGCTGCTGAATCTCGGGCTCCAGGTGAATAAGACGGCGCCGTGAGGCGTCTTAGAGACGTAAACGCCGGCGGTTCCGGCGGGGAACAACGAAGGATAGAGGAGAAGAGCATGCGGACGATACGCTACTTTTGCCTGGCGCTGCTTCTGGGCGCAATGGGGAGCGGCTGCATCTCGGCCAAGACCAAGCACGAGATCGATGTCAGGCCGATCCATATCACCATGGACATAAATCTCAAGATCGACCGCGAGCTGGATAATTTCTTCGGCGACATTGATGCGGCCGGCGGAAAGGAAGCAACGGAATGAAACGGATAATATACACGATGGCGGCACTGGTGGTTCTATGTGCCACACTGGCGCGGGCCGAAGGCCCCGAGCAGGTCAAGGCGCGCATGCTGGCCCGGCAGCCGGCCATTACCGCCCTGCTGGCGCAGGCCAGGGCGGGCGAGGACAACCAGGGCTACCTGGCCGCCCGCGGCAAGCTGGCGGAGACCGAGCAGCAACTCATCAAGGACGAGAACAATGATCGCCGTCTGGTCTATGAGGAGATTGCCAACCGCACCAAGGCGCCGGTCAGGCAGGTCGGCGCGCGGCGGGCCGAGGCGATCGCCCGCCAGGCCAGATCCGGCACCTGGCTGCAGAACGCAGCCGGCGAGTGGCAGCAGAAGCGCTGAACAGGCCGCCGCCACTGCGGGGCGGCGGCAGTGGCGGTAGGCAGTGGCAGTAGGCACTCTTAAACGGCACATCTACCCGCTTAATCTTTTGCTTTCGACAAAGTAACCGACAAAGCGCGCGACAAAGTGGGGATCGCCACCGCCCACTTTCCCCTCCACAGCGCTCCCTCGCCACCCGCCCGCCCACCCCCGGCATTTTCTGCTGGCACTTGGCGCCCCGGCACGTTATAGTCTTGGATGATGCCGCTATTTGGCAGATTCGGAGTTGTACCGTGCCAGGTAACGGGCTACTCACGGAAGCATACGATGCCGGTCGACGTCGGAAAAACTGTCCTAAACATTGTCTTCTGGACCGCGATGGTCATCATAATCATCGCCGGTGTCGCCATGGTACAGCCCCGCATACGGAACGGCCGGATGCTCGGAGCCCGGCGTGCGGCTCTCGAGCGCGAGAATACCGCCATGCAGCAGCAACTGGCCGCACTGGAGCGCCAGCAGGCGCGTTTCCGCGACGACCCCGAGTTCGTAGAGCATGTCGCGCGGCAGAACCGGCGCGCCCGTCCCGGCGAGATCGTCTTCATTTTCGACATGCCCGCCGACTAGGCCACGGCTGCACTCGCTTTCGTCGCCGGCTCCTGCTATACTTACGCGCATGGCAACGCCACGCACGTCCTACGGCTGTACTCTGACCGAACCGCAGCGCGAGAAGCTCATAGCGCTCCTCGAGGCGGGCAACTACCGCCCTGCCTCCGTCCCCCATACCATCATTGCCGTTGACGGCTCCAACTGCCGCATCAACCTCTACAAGAGCGGCAAGCTGCTCGTGCAGGGCAAGGGCACGGAGGATTTCGTGGTCTTCACGCTCGAACCGGAGATTCTGGGACGCGCGGAACTCGGCTACGAGAAGATCCTCAAGCCGGAGGCCACCGCCCCGCACATGGGCATCGACGAGAGCGGCAAGGGCGACTTCTTCGGGCCGCTGGTCGTCGCGGCGGCCTACGTAGACCCCACACTGGCCAAGGCCATGGAGCAGATCGGCGTCAAGGACTGCAAGAAGCTCTCCGACAAGCAGGTCTTCGCCATCGGCGCCAGGCTCCGCGCCCTGCTCGGCACCAACCGCTACAAGCTGGTCACCCTACCCCCCGAGACCTACAACCGGCTTTATGCCAAGATCCGCAACGTCAACCGCCTGCTGGCCTGGGCACACGCGCGCGCCATCGAGGATCTGCTAACTGGTGTTCCGAGCTGCCCCCGCGCCGTGGCCGACCAGTTCGGCGCCGCCCACCTGATCAAGCGCTCGCTCATGAAGAAGGGGCGCGAGATCACCCTCGAGCAGCACCACAAGGCGGAGTCGGATATCGCCGTGGCGGCGGCCTCGGTACTGGCACGCGAGCAATTCCTGCTGATCCTGCAACGGCTGGGCAAGCTTCACGGTACCACCCTGCTGAAGGGCGCCTCCGACGCCGTGCGCCAGACGGCCATCGACCTCGTACGCGCCAAGGGACCCGGCGTACTCGTGAGCGTGGCCAAGTGCCACTTCCGCACCACCGATGCCGTCCTCGCCGCCACTGGCGCCAGCCGTGCCGACCTGGGCGAACTGGGTGCCGCAGTCTCGCGCCATGCCGAGGCGGAGAAGACAGGCAAGCCACCCGCCGACGACGATGACACCCGGGCCCCGTAACCGCAAATCATGAGCATCCTCATTTTTTTCACCAACCTCTTCTTCCTGATGCTCTGGATGCGCCTCTGGAAGCTGGAGGATCATGAGTTCTACTTCAACCCGCTCCTCTCGGCGCCGGCACGCATGACGGACAAGATGGCAGAGTTTCTACGCCCCGTGCTGCCCGGCCTGCCGCCGCGTGCGATTATGGCCGTAACCCTGCTCTTCCTGATCATCTTCCGCGGCGTCATGCTCTGCAGCGCGGGCAGCAACTGGCTCATCGTCATCGGCTCCAACTACGCCCGCGAGTTTCCGGTGGGCGACTGGATCGGCTGCATCCTCTTCAGCCTCACCGACTTCATGGTGTTCCTGCTGCGCCTCTGGGGGCTCGCCCTGCTGGTGGCCCTGATGACGCCCGTTCCGCGCCGCGACCGGGTTACCGAAGCCTTCCGCTGCTTTGCCCTGCCCTTCTCCCTGCTGCGGCGCTTCACCATGATCCCGGTTTTTCTCCTGCTCAACGTGCTGCTGGCGCTCCACCTGCAGCAGACGGGACGCCCCTTCACCGGCGTGCTGCCGAACGGAGTGACGGCACTCTCCATCACGCTCAACTGGCAGGAGCCCATACGGGCGGCCATCGGGCTATCCTGGCTCACGGGACTGGCGGCGGCCGATATCTTCCTCACCGCCTACGGTGCCGTCATGGCCGTGGTCTTCACCAGTCTCCTCGCCCTCCTCACGCAGAACCGCGCTCTCCATGTTCTCTCTGCCGAGGCGCTCCACTTACTGCTGGGCGGCTTCAGCCGCCGCCCGCTGATGGTCTGGGTGATCGACCTCACACCACTAGCCTACTTCTTCATGATGAACATGATCTACCTGGTCACCACCAACCTGCTGCGCGAACTCATCCTCCGGATACCATGGAACTGAACTGGCTCAAGGAGGAGGACAACGGCGTAGTGCTGACCATCAAGGTGGTGCCGCGCGCGCGCAACACCGGTATTGCGGGCACCGATGGCGAGTGGCTGCGCGTCCAACTGCGCGCCCCCCCCGTGGACGGCAAGGCCAACGAGGCGCTGCTGCGCTGGCTGGCCGAGACCCTGGGCGTGGCCAAGGGCGCCGTGGAACTCGTCACCGGAACCACCTCCCGCATCAAGCGCGTGCGCGTGCGCGGCTGCAGCGCGGCGGATGTGCGGACCCGCCTGCTGTAGGCAGTGGCAGTAGGCCCCGAAAACCTGTATTCTGTCTCTTGTTCTCACCACCTCACCGACGCTGAGCAGGAGTACACATATGGACGGAATGCATTCTGAAACGTAAGCGTCTCACGAACACCATCTATCGCTTTCCCCCGCGTTCGTGGATACTGGTGGGCTGAAAGGAACCAGTATCATGGACGAGACGAGGACTGCGACGAGTTTTGCGGAGCGGCGTGCTGCGGCTCGCGCTTCCTGGGAACGCCTGATCGGCGAGTACGAGGCATGCGGCGGGACGGGTGCCGCGTTCTGCCGGGAGCGCGGGTTGCGGATATGGCAGTTCCGTTACTGGCTGAAGGTTCTGCGGCAG
>Ga0123332_1003343_pt1 | contig 14687 bp, 12 predicted proteins | sample BioC12SIPDNA_4_FD_89958 | JGI IMG/M metagenome (GOLD analysis project Ga0123332, IMG submission 89958) | Anaerobic biogas reactor microbial communites from Washington, USA - Biogas_R2_A C12 SIP DNA | ecosystem: Engineered > Bioreactor > Anaerobic > Unclassified | place: Washington, USA...
CATCGGCTGCTGCGCCGGGGACGATTTTCTCTTCCACCAGTGCGACGGCCCCTTTGCGCAGCTTGAGCAGAGTCATCATGTCACCCAGCGACATCTCTTCGGCGATTAGCTTGGCCATCAGGTCTGCCTGGTTGAGCGCTACGTCGACGTTGAACTTCTCGTCGAAGAACCAGGCGCTGCGCGGGTTGTTGATGCGCGCGATTGTTCTACCGATGCCGTAACGCTGCCGCGCCAGGTAGCACAGCACAAGGTTGTCGGCATCACTGGTCGTGCAGGCTGCCAACACCTGAGCCTCACGAATGCCTGCGGATTCGAGCACGTCAGGGTCGGTAGGATCACCCTGGTAGATGACCTCCGTGGGCAACTCGTGGTGGATGCGATTGAGCACCTCAGGGCGCTGCTCCACAAGGTGCACCTTGTGGTCTTGCTGCACCAGCAATGATGCGAGTTGGGCCCCTGTCCGGCCGCCGCCGATGATAATTACAAACATCTCAGCGCTCCCCAGCGTCAAAGATACGCATCCGCAGAGCTTCGATGCCTTCCTGCGTGGCGCTGACGTGAATTACATCTCCCTGCTGAACGAGCAGACTGGATGACGGAAGCATGGCGCTGCCGGCACGCGAAACCGCGACGGGTTGGCAGCTGCCATTATACAAGAGTTCCGCCAGATGCTTGCCATGCCACGCAGCCGGCACGGTGAATTCGTACACCTCGACTTCGCCGTTCCCTGCTGAGAAGACGGTACGCAGTGCACCGCCGCCCAGCATTTCCTCAATCCGCTGCGCGCCCCAAACGCTGGGACTGACCACCTGGTAGCCAAATGCTTCGTGCAGCCCGCGCTTGGTTGGCTCGTAATCGCGGACCACGATGTTCTTGACGTCCCACACGATCTTGGCCGTGTGCGCGACCACCGCGTTGACCGCATCGACCGGCGTAACAGCGGCAAGTGCGTCCGCAGTATCGATGCCCGCGCGCAACAGGAGCTCCTTGTTGAGCACGTCACCCGCTATCGTGCGGCCGCGGAAGTCGGATGGAAGGTTCTTGAACGCATCCTGGTCTTGGTCAAGCACCACAACCCTATGGCCGCGTTTGTAAAGATTGTAGGCCAGTTCGGAGCCGACCCGGCCGCACCCCACCACAATGATGTTCATATCATTTCCTCAGAACAACGCTCCTCAGAACGAGGCTGTTGGACCCTGGCGCCTTCGATTCCGCAGCCATGCGGGAAATAAAAAACCCACCCGCAGTGCGGGCAGGCTTTGCCAGGTACTTCACGGCCTCCATTATACCTCACCCCGTTCCCCTGTCAAGAGCGCCACGCGTTTGCCGGTGCAGGTCAAAGAATGAATTTATAAACTTAATCATTTATAAATTTGACAAATACTTTGAACTGGCGTATACTGTCCTCACGATTGAATCGAAACTTGGATGATTTGGGAGGGAATGAAATGACACACCAGTTGGCGCCATTACCGTACGATTACTCTGCACTCGAGCCTTGGATTGACACGCTGACGATGCAGGTCCACCATGACAAGCACCACGCCGCCTACCTGAGCAACCTCAATAAGGCGATTGAAGGCACCGAATGGGCGGATATGCCGGTCGAAGAGCTTCTGGCGAAGATCGACCGTGTCCCCGAGAGCATTCGCACTGTTGTCCGCAACAATGGGGGCGGCTTTGTGAACCACAACCTGTTCTGGAAGGTGATGGCCCCCAATGCGGGCGGTGCGCCCACTGGTAAGTTTGCTGACGCGATCGATCACGCGTTCGGCAGCTTCGAGTCCTTCAAGGGCAAGTTTTCTGCTGCGGCTACCACGCGTTTCGGCAGCGGTTGGGCCTGGTTGGTCCTGAAGAAAGACGGCAGCCTGGATGTGTACAGCACGGCGAACCAGGACAGCCCCTTGATGGCGGGCGACAAGCCGCTCCTGGGCCTGGATGTGTGGGAGCATGCCTACTACCTCAAGTACCAGAATCGGCGTCCCGAATATATCGCCAATTTCTACAACGTGATCAACTGGCCCGCCGTCGCAGAGAACTTCGAACGACGTTAGGCCTTAGCGTCCCGGTTCGGGTATGCCCGAACCGGGACGGTTGCTTAAATTTTTGAACTCCGGTCATTTTTCCCGTAACCTCCGCCTCTGTGCCACGTCTCTATTCTCAGATAGTACACTGCCGACCTGTGAACTACCGGGCGTTCAGGTCATCGGGAGGCAGCTCCCATCGGAGGATTGCATGACAGAGCTACTGCGCGGCCGGCGCGAACAGGCGAAATTGGAGCGCCGCGAACGCATCTACGAGGCCGCACTGAGACTTTTCCGTGCGCAAGGTTACGACAGCACAACGGTGGATCAGATCACGCGGCACGCAGGTCTGGCCAAGGGCACCTTCTTCAACTACTTCCCAACGAAGGATGCCGTGCTGCGTTATCTGGGCACGCGGGAGATCGGTCGCCTTGGCAGCTCAGCCATGAGCAACGGCACTGGACGCGGGACGGCCATCGGCAAGCTGAAACGGCTCATGGCCGCGTTGGCGACGAACCTGGAGCAGGACCGCACGCTGGTCTCGCTGATTTTCCGCAAGGGCGTGACAGCGCCCGACCTGCTGGCCGGCGACGCGGGCGGTTTCAGCCTCCAGCCCATTGCGTCGCTCCTGATCCGCCAGGCGCAGTACAACGGTGAGGTGAACCGCGATCTTGACCCCGATGGGCTGGCCGCGGCCCTGGATGCCCTGTATCTACAGCAACTTGTCCGCTGGTGCGAGAGCACACGGCCCTATCCGTTGACCGAGCGCCTCACGGGCATTGTGGACCTCCTGCTGCTGGGGATCGGTGCGGCTGAGTAGTTCCCCGGAAGGCATCTGTTGAAGTCGAGCGATTTATCGAATGTGACGAGCGCGGGCCAGGCCTCCTGGACGAGGTACCTGGCCCGTGATTTGTTCTGCGGCTGGACGACTCCCTTCACCTGGACCCTGTTGCGGTCGCCGGCTGAGGCGGCATTGCGCAGCGTCTACGGCGAGCTGGGGTCAGCGCCGGTTTCGTTCCGGGAGCCATTCTGGCGCTCGGACGACGGCATCGTTCGCCTGAACGCTGCGCTTGTCTCACAGGCGGACCAAATGCTGGCCGGTGCTGTGTGGCTGGGACGCGTGCAGCCTCCGGCGCCGGGGGGGCTGTTGGCCCGGCTGCAGGCCGGCAGCATCACCAAGCGCTGCCAGGACCGCATTGCCACGGTAGCGGACGATGTTCTCAACCTGCAGGCGCGCTTATCGCGTTGGCTGACCTCCGTCAAGGCGCTGAGGTGGACCCAGGCGGACCTGCTCCAGATCATGGAGGAATTGGAGCCGCATGCCCTTGCCGCTCTGCAGACCTATTTTCTGGCTCGCATGGGGTTGAACGCCGCGCACGCGCAGCTGCAGGCGCGGCTGACCGAATGGACGCCAGGGTGCCCGCCCCACATCCGCGCGTCTCTCTATCTCGGCGTCGACGGCTTGCCCTCGGTGATCGCGGCCGAGGCAGTGAACGATGCGGCCCGCCGGCTTGCTGCCGGCCCCGAGCGCGAATCCACTCTTGCCCATTACAGCCACCGGGGTCCCGGTGAGCTGCGACCCGATGGCTGGCGCTGGGGTGAGGCTCTGGAACTGCTGGCGCACCTGGCTGAGCTGGGTGACGAGGACTGGCGGCCAGACGGTGCTGCAGAGCGCCGCAGGGCGGCCCTGGCTGATCTTAGGAGCCGCCTGGATGGCGGGCGCTCTCAGCAGATCGAGGTCCTGTTGCAGCAGGTGCATGCCAGCATGCGCGCGGCCGATTCTGCCTGGGATGCGTTGACCATGGTGATGGCCGCGGCACAGCACTGGGTGGCCGCAGCAGCCGGCGAAGCGATGGCTGCCGGCCTGGTTGAACTGCCGGGCGATGTGTTGTACCTGGAGCTTGAAGAGCTGAAGCAGGTGGCGACGGGCGAGTGGCACGCGGGGAGGAGCGCGGGTGTGGCAGACGCTGTAGAGGCGCGGAAGCGCGCGCAGGTGGCTGTCTCGCCGGCGTCGAGCGCAGGGCCGCAAGTGGTGGTTTGCCCGGGCGAGTGTGATGGTCCCCGCTATTACGGCTCACCCCGCCAGACCTTGCCGCCGGCGAAGGCAGTATGGCTGGAGGAGAGTCCCGATCCCGGGTGCGCGCCCTTCTGGCAGCACGCATGCGCGGTGCTGGCGACGGGTGATGATATCTGGGCGCCGGGGATGATCGTCGCGCGGGGCTTGGGTGTGCCGGCAAGGGTTGGCGCTGACTTGACCTGACCGCTCCACAGAAAACGTGGTAGAATATTGGGTGATGGAACGCCTGCTCTCTGGCGCCGCGCAGTTGGGGCTGAACCTCACCCCCGCCCAACTCGCCGCATTTAGCCTCTACAGCCAGGAGCTGTTGGAATGGAACCAACAGTTCAACCTCACCGCGATCACCGAACCGGAGCAGGTTGAGACGCGCCATTTTCTCGATTCGCTCGCCCTGATCCCGGCGTTGGCCGGCCAGGAGGGCATCTCCGTCTCCGCGCTGCTCGCGCGCAATCTGCGGGTGGTCGACGTAGGCGCGGGCGCGGGCTTTCCCGGCCTTGCTCTGCGGATCGTATGGCCTCGGGCGCGCATCTGCCTGATCGAGGCGACAGGGAAGAAGGTGCGCTTTCTGGAGCACGTGGCCCTAAGACTGGGCCTCAGCGACGTACAGCTGGTCCAGGGGCGCGCAGAGGAGCTCGGCCTCAAGGAGCCACACCGCGCAGGTTACGATCTGGTGTTGGCACGCGCGGTCGCCACACTGCCCACGCTGGTGGAATACCTCTTGCCCCTGGCCCGGCGGGGCGGCCGTGTGATCGCTTACAAGGGCTCGGCCGCGCACGAAGAGGCGATGTGCGCGGAGCAAGGCATCCGCACCCTGGGTGGGCACCTGACGAAGCTGATTCCGGTTGAGATTCCCGGACTGGCTGAGACGCGCGTGCTCGTGGTCATCGACAAAGTGGCGCAGACTCCGGATGGCTATCCGCGCGGCCGAGGCCTGCCGCGCAAGCATCCCCTGGGCTGCAAGCCGGTGGAAGAGGACGAGGAAGAGATCGTCTAGGGCGCGCGGCCTGGCTGCCTGTTGGTTCCTATGTTTCGGTCAGGCGCCCCGCATCCACATGATAGCGCCGGCAGTTCGCCAGCAGCTCCTCGCTGAAGTCAGACCAATCGGTGGCCGTCACCAGCGCCTGGTCCACGCCGGCCAGCGCATCGAGCATGGCGTGCCGCCGTGCGCCATCCAGCTCAGACATGACATCGTCCAGCAGCAGAAGCGGGCTTTCGCCGGTAACCTCTCGCATCATCTGAACTTCTGCCAGTTTCATGGCCAGCACCGCGGTCCGCTGCTGCCCGCGTGAGCCGTAGGTGCGCAGGTCTCGGCCGTCGGCAAGGAACGCCAGGTCATCCCGGTGCGGACCGGACAGTGTCGTACCCGCTGCGATGTCGCGGCTGCGCTGCGCCCGCAGATGGGCTGCCATCGATTCCCGTATTTTTTCGAGAGGTATCTCGGCGTAAGCGCGGCCATTGGCCGCATCCGGCCGTCCGGCCGTCCCATTGGGCTGCGCCGGGCTCGGCAGGTAGGTAAGCGCGAGCCACTCTGAGCCGCCCGATAGTTCCCGGTGCCGCGTCCGGGCCAGGTCGTCCAGGGCGCATACGGCACGTGCTCGCCGGCCCAACACGCGCGCGCCATGCTCTGCCATCTGTTCATCCCAGAACCCCAACTGCCCGGCATCCCCGCCTTCATCGCGCAGACGCTTGAGCAGTGCGTTGCGTTGGGCAAGGATCTTGTTGTATGCGGCGAGCGCGCGGCAGTATGCGTGATCGATCTGGCACAGCGCGATATCGAGATAGCGCCGGCGTTCTCCCGGCGCACCTGCGACCAGGCTGACGTCTTCCGGCATGAACAACACCACGCGCAGTCTGCCGATCAGGTCGAGGCCGCGCTTGGCGACGCCGTTGATGCGCACCTGCTTGCGTACCAGGGGACCGAGACCGCTGCCGTTGGTGCTCAATTCCAGCACCAGTTCCAACCGCTCCACCGTCTGCCCGTCGCCGACCTCGGCTGCCAGCCGTGCGTAGGGCAACGGGCCTTCCAGCGCCAGCCAGTTGATTAGCTCGCGCTCCGCCGCCGCCCGGGGTGACCGGGCGGTGGCCAGCAGATGGATTGCTTCGAGCAGGTTTGTCTTGCCCTGGGCGTTGGCGCCCTGGAACACGCTCAGGCGAGCGGGGAGGCTGAGCTCCAGCCGCGCGTAATTACGGAAGTTCGTCAGCGAGAGGTGGTGGAGCCGCACAACGCCTGACTACTTCTGGATCTGCATGGGCATGATGACGTGCGTGAACTCTTCCGGTCCGGCGCCCACCGGACGGATCACGCCGGGGCGGTCGGAGCGCGTGGTTTCGAGCACGACCTGCGGCGTATCGATCACATTCATCACATCCATCAGGTAGCGGACGTTGAAGGCAATCTCGACGGGCGTTCCCTCGACCAGCGCATCCAGGTCGCTGACGTTGTCACCGGCCTCTTGCGAGGTCGCGTGGATCGTCAACTGGCCCGGCTCCGTGTCCGCGCCCGGGGTGATGGTAAACACCACGCGGTCGGAGGCATCCCGGGCAAACAGCGACGCGACCTTGAGGCCGCGCAGTAGCGCTGCTGTGTCTAGTACGGTGCGCGTGACGCAGTTCTTGGGAATGATAGCGTTGAAATCCGGGAACTTGGCGTCGATGAGCTGGGACACCAGGTCGACCTGGTGGAATGCGCCGCCCTTGTCGCCCTCGCCCTTGCCGTACAGCCGGAAGAGGATTTGGTTGCGCGCACCGGCTACCAGGAAATCGACGGGCCGGTCGGGATCAGCTTCGCCGCTGATGCGGCTGACTTCAGCCAGGGAGCGCGCGGGGATGATGACGGTTGTGTCCGTGGGTGCAGCCGCAGGGAGCATTGTGCGGCGCACGGAGAGTCTGTAGCCATCGGTCGCCGCAAGCGTCAGGCGATCCCCTTCGAATTTCGCCAGCACACCGGTCAGCGCGGGGCGGCTGGTGTCCTTGGCGTCGGCGGCCGCGAAGACCACCTGGTCGATGATTTGCCGGATGGCGGCCGGCGGCAGGCCGAGGGGCTGCTCGCCATCGGCGGTCGGGATCAGCGGAAATTCGCTGGCATCGATCCCCTTGATGTTCGATTCCGACCGGCCGCTTCTCAGGTGAACGCTCATGGTGCGCACGCTGAGCTCCATATCGATGCGACCCGCCTGCATCGAATTGACCCAGTCCGTGAGAAGGCGCGCCGGCAGGGTGACTGCACCGTCGTCCTCGATCTGGCTGCCCAGCCAACAGCTTACACCGACTTCGAGATTGGTCGCTGCGAGCTTCAGTCGATCTTCGTCTGTGCTCAACAGGATGTTGCTCAGCACGGGCAGTGTGCTGCGCGAAGAGACTGCGCGGCCAACGATGGACAGGCCTTTGGCGAGGTTTTCTTGCATGACGGATAGTCGCACGGCGACACCTCCTGAGGTCACGATCAGCCTTCGAGATCTCGAAGGTATGACTCAACTCTGCAATGAAGATAGCCCAGTATAGCACAAAGTGATCGCGAGGGCTAATCAACTGTCAAGCTTTCGAGCATGTGCTGCTCGGCCTTCATCCCGGCGGCTCGTTCTGAGCCAGAGGGACGCAGCGATTATTTCGCTTGACATGCGGTTCTATCACGGGTATAGTCTCATGTGAAACGGTGCTCGATGTTTCTACTCTCCTCGCTATGGCATCGATCATTGAATCGATCATCCGTATGGTGCTTTGGCCTGCCCTGGTGGCCGTGATCGTGGTTGTCGCCAGCTGTTTCCCAACGCAGCAGGCGGTCAACCTCCGCATACGTCAGGCGCTGGCCCATGCCCCGAAGCATTATTAGATCGGAGGCAGGCCATGACAAAGGTTCCAACAAGCACAAAGGTCGACACGATATCCCGGATCCGGTGGCCCTGGCATGCAAGCGTTCCGGTCTGGGCTCTCGCGGTGTTGCTCGGGGCACTGCTGCTTGCGGGCTGCACCGGCGGCGCTCCGGCCGCAAGCGGCCCGCCGACCCCCCCCCCACAGCCCGTGCGCGCTACAGACACGGTAGTGGCCGACGGCATCGTCGTGCCTGTGCTGGAGGCCGTGCTGAGCATGCCGGTCGGCGGCATCGTCGGCGAGGTGCTGGTGGCCGAGGGTGATCGGGTTGCGGCCGGTCAGCCCTTACTGCGCCTGCAGCAGGGACGCCTGGAGGCTGCCTTCGCCCAGGCAGAAGCGGGCGTTGCCCGCGCGGAGGCCCAGCTGGCTGAGCTGACGGCCGGTCCGCGGGCCGAGGAACTGCAAAGCGCCCAGGCAGCCGTTGATGCCGCGGCCGGCCAGGTGGCGCTGATCCAGGCCGGTGTGAAGCCAGAGGACATCGCCGCAGCACAGGCGGCGGTCGATGGCGCCGTCGCCAATCTGCAGCGGGTCCGGGAAGGGGCGACCGAACAGCAGGTCATTGCGGCAACCGCGGATCTGGCCAATTCGGAAGCTGCCCTCCGCCAGGCCCAGACCGCCTACGATGCGGTGGCCGGCCTGCCCGACATCGGCCGCAGGCCCGAAGCCCTGGCGCTGGAACAGGCGACCAACGCCTACAATGCGGCAAAGGCCCGGCTGAACGATCTGAAACGCGGCGCGCGGGCGGGCGATCTGGCCGCCGCGCAGGCGCAGGTGCGCCAGGCGCAGGCCCAGCTGGCCAGCCTCAGTGCGCCGGCGCGGACCGCGGATCTGGCGGCCGCGGAGGCTGAGCTGCGCCGTGCGGAGGCCCAGCTCAGCCTCCTGCAGGCGGGTGCGCGGCCCGAGACCGTGCAGGTGGCCGAGGCAAATCTGGCTGCGGCGCAGGCCGCACTGAAGGAGGCGCGCACGGCCCTGGGCGATACGGAGCTCAGGGCGCCCTTTGCAGGGCTGGTGGCGGAGATCACCCCCGTGGCAGGTGAACAGGTCCTGGCGGGTTCGCCGGTGGTGCAACTCGCCGATGTATCTGCCTGGTTGATCGAGACCGACGACCTGACCGAGCTGGACGTGGTCAAGGTCGGGGAGGGTGCTCCGGTGACCCTGGAGTTCGATGCGCTGCCCGGCGTGACGTTGAACGGCAAGGTGGTCAAGATCAAGCCCATCGGCGCGAAGAAGCAGGGCGAGATGACCTATACCGTGGTGATCCGGCCCGACACTCACGAAGAACGCCTGCGTTGGAACATGACCGCTACGGTGACGATCGAGTAGGCGACCCACGGACGATTTCACCGGTGGCGTGACAGCGACGGGCGGTTCCGGCAGGACTAAGCGATCGCCCTCGCACGCGGCATCAAGGAGGAATTCACGCTGGCGTCTCTTCGTCGCACTCGTGATCTTGTAGCCAGCCGTTGTGCAGGCCGGCCGCTTCGAACGCGTCCAGCGCGACCTCGTACTCTTCTTCGGTGATCTTCCGGCCCAGCACCGGGTCGTCCACCGTCCGGTAGGTCGGAAAGTACTGGTCCATGATGCTGACGTGGACCTCGGGCGAGAGCTCGGCTGCGATCCAGCGCATGGCGTCCGGGGTGCCGGCCAGGCCTTCGGGCAGCACGAGGTGACGGATGATCATCCCCCGCTGCGCGATGCCCTGCTCGTCGCATTGGAGCGACGAGCCCACCTGCCGGAACATCTCGCGCAGCGCGGCCCGATTGTGTTCCACATAGTGCCCGAAGCCCGATAACCTCCTGGCAACCTCGTCACCGGTGTACTTGATGTCGGGGAGATAGATATCGATCACGTCTTCGAGCAGGCGCAGCGTTTCAACCCGCTCATATCCGCTGGTGTTGTAAACGAGAGGAATGCGCAGTCCCCACCCTGCGGCCACGTCGACTGCGGCCAGGATCTGTGCGGCGAAATGGGTCGGGGTCACGAAGTTGATGTTGTGGGCCCCGCGGCGCTGCAGCTCCAGCATCATGCCGGCAAAGCGCTCGATGGTCACCTCGTTGCCGTGGCCGAGCTGGCTGATGGAGTAATTCTGGCAGAAACGGCATCTGCCCGTGCAGTTGGAGAAGAAAATGGTGCCCGAGCCGCGCGTGCCTGAGATCGGGGGCTCTTCCCAGGGGTGGATATTCCATGAGGCGATGACCGGGCCGGCACCCACGCGGCAGACGCCGTATTGGCCCGCCAGCCGGTCGGCCCGGCACCTGTGCGGACACAACTCGCAGCCCGCGAGGCCCGCCATCGCCGCACGCGCGCGGCGGCGCAGCTCCCCACTGCGATGAAGCGCGAGGTAGGACGGCTCCCACGACATCAGCGCATCGCGCTCACCGGGCAGGCTGCCATCGCTACGCAGCCCGGCCCAACGTGCGCAGCCACGACAGGTCCGATCGGGTTGCGATAGAGTTGCTCGACGTTCAGCTGTGCGCGGAGCGCCTCGGCCAGGGCGCGAGCCTCTTCCGGCGCGGCGGCATCGAAGATGAGCGCGTGCACCGGCTCGCCTGGAGGCATGGACCTGACGACTTCCTCGAGCATGGCGTCGAGCGCTTTCTTCTTGCCGCGCGCCTTGCTCCACAGCTCGATCCTTCCCTCGTTCAGGCACAGCACGGGCTTGATTCCGAGCAGTGTTCCGACGAGCGCCTGGCTGCCCTTCATCCGGCCGCCGCGGTGGAGGTAATCCAGCGTGTCCACTGTGAACATCACCCGCATGCGTTCGCCCATTTGCTTTGCCACGCGCGCAAGGTCGCGCGCGGCCATCCCGTCAGCCGCCAGCCGGCCCACGGTGTGCAGCGTGAGCGCAAGCGCGCCGGAGACGGCCAGCGAATCCACCACATGAATGCGTTCGTACGCAGGATGTTCAGCAGCCGCAACCAGCGCGTTCTCCACGGTCACGCTGGTTCCGCGCGACATGAAGATGCCGGCCACCTCGTCGCCGTCCTGCGCGAGCGCGTCGTAAGCCTTCAGCAAGGCAGCCGGGGAGACCGCAGCGGTGGTCGGCCAGCCTGCGCTGCGGTCCGCCAGCACCTGGAATAACTCTTCGGTGGTGATGTCCAGCCGCTCGCGGCGGTCCTGGCCAGCCAGGTGGAGAGTGAGGGGCAGAACGTGAATCTTCAGTGCTTCTATCGTGGCAGGATCGAGATAATGGCTTGAATCGGTCAGGATATGAACCGCCATGAGTACTCCTGTCGGGAAGATGCCTTATTCTATCATCCGCCTGAGGTACCGGCCACAAAGCGCGCCCACGTTGCGCGAAGGGGTCCCGGCCGGCGATCTCAGCTGAGCTGCACCAGGGTCATCTTGAGGTAGGGTTCGCCTGCTGCGGGGAAATCCACCGCCGGTTCGTGGTAGACGCCCGCGATCCGGCCGCCCCGGCCGGCTGCAGTCACGCCCGCCAGCACGCGCTCGCGGAACGCCCGCCAGGGCAGCTCGGCGAGGTTGCAGCACGCGAACAGTTGTCCGCCCGGGCTTACGACCCTTGCGGCCAGCTCGGCCAGCTGGGCATAGTCCTTCGCAGCAGAGAAGCGCCCGGTCTTGGTTTTTGAGAAGCTCGGGGGGTCGAGGATGACCAGGTCGAAGGCCTCTCCGCGGCGCGCGAACCGTGCCAGCCAGTCGAAGACATCGCCGAAGACGAAGTCGCGATCATCCGGCTCGAAGCCGTTGAGCCGGTAGTTTTCCTGGCCCCATGCCAGCACACTGCGCGCGAGGTCGAGGTTGAGCACGCGGCCAGCGCCGCCCGCCAGCGCGGCCACGCCGAAGCCGCAGGTGTAGGCGAAGGTGTTGAGGATGGTCTTTCCCTGGGCCCACGCACGCACCCGGCCGCGACTCTCGCGCATGTCCGCGAACAGGCCGCTGCTGAGCCCTCCGGTCGAGCGGATCAGGTAGGTGATCCCCTCTTCGCGCGCCAGGAAGCCAGAAACCTCACGCCCCCGGATCTCGGAAGTTTCGAGCCGACCGAAGGTTGGCCCGACCTCCGAGGTCTCAAGACGATCGGGCGACGCGACTTCGGAGGCTTGCGTGCGCTGCTGTTCTCCCAGGTCGGGGCCGAAGACGGGCTGTGGCGGCGCCAGGATGCCCAGCTCGTCCTCGGGTATGCGGCTGGCCTGGCGCGGGCGATATTTGACATAAACCGTAGTTGCGCCGGCTGCGTCCGCCAGCGCCGGTGCCAGGCCCTCGGGGACCGGTTGCGGAGGCATGATTTCGTCATCGTCGTAGAGGCTGGCCACGAGTGCGTCGCCGAAGCGGTCCACGGTCAGGCCGGGCAGCGCATCGCCCCCTGCATGGATGACGCGATAAAGGGTAGTATCGGGATCGGCTGCGAGCGGGGCGCGGCACTCGACAGCCAGGCGGACCAGTCCAGCCACCACATCCGGCATCTCTGCCCACGCCCGGCGGATGTGCTGAGGCCCCCGGCTCAGCACCCCCAGTGCTGGCTCGGGCACGCCCGTTACGAGGCGGTCGAGCGGCGCGGGCAGGGGCGCCTGGAAGGTGATGCGCTTGCCCGTCGCGGGGTGCGGAATGTTCAGTTCGGCCGCATGCAGGCAGAGCCGCGGGAACCCGCTCGCCTTACCGCCATAGAGTGCATCCCCCAGTACCGGGAGCCCTACATGCGCCAGGTGCAAGCGGATCTGGTGTGTGCGCCCGGTCTCGGGGATGGCCTCGATGACGGCAAACGCCAGGCCCTGGTCCTTTTTGCCGATCCATCCCCGGTCCACCACTCGGCAGCGGGTGCGCGCCGGCTGGCCCGCGGGATCCTTGCGTGTGGTTACCTTGTAGCGCCCGTCCCGATCCCGCGCGATGGGCGCGTTGATGGTCGATTCATCCACCTCGGGCGCGCCCAGGACCGCGGCAAAGTACACTTTGTGCGCGGCACGACCCTCAAAGGTCGCGGCCAGCCCGCGGTTCGCCTCGGGCCGCACGGAGAAGAGCAAAACGCCCGATGTGTCCGCGTCCAGCCGCTGGTGCATCCCCAGGTAGCTCAACCCCTCCTGCCGCTGGACGATGCGCAGTGCGTCGCCGGGGTAGGGATCGGAAGGCTCCGGCGCATGGGTTGGGATACCCGCCGGCTTATCCACGACGATGATGTCGTCGTCACGGTACAGGACCTTGATTTTCATGCTTCTTGAATTCCTGGGTGCCCGGCACTTCAACGATCCGCAGGATCGCAGTGCCGGGCACCTCTCCTCGGGAAGTTTCCCAAGTGCCGGGCACCTTCGCGTCTACCCTGCCCCCGTTACGGCGCCAGGCGGGTCAGGTCGCGCGGGAACAGCGTCGCCAGTCGGATGTTGTCCAGTCCCAATAGCTGCATGATGAAGCGCTCCAGGCCGATGGCGAAGCCGCCGTGGGGAGGCATGCCATACTTGAACGCCTCAAAGTAAGTCTCGAACGGGCTCAGGTCAGTGTACCCGCGTGCGGCCGCGCTGTCGAGGTAGTCCTGGTACAGGTGCAGCCGCTGCCCGCCGGTCACCAGCTCGGTGCCGCGGAAGAGCAGGTCGAACGAGTTGGAGTAGCGTGGGTCGGCCGGGTTAGGATGGGTGTAGAACGGCCGCTTTCCCATCGGGTAGCCCGCGACGAACAGGAAGTCAGACCCATACTCTTCCTGCGCCCACTCGCCCAGCCAGCGTTCGTGTTGGGGCGCAAGGTCCGGCTCACCGCGGCAGTCCTCGCCCCACTTCTGCAGGATGAGCTCCTGTGCGTCCGGAAAGAAAATCGCGGGGAACTCCGGCAGTGCCACGGGCAGCCTGGCCTCCAGCAGCGCCAGTTCGGCCGCGTAGTGCGTCTCCAGGTGGGCCAGGATGCCGCGGATGACCTGCGTCAGCACGGCCATGACATCCCGGTGATCCCGGATGAACCCCAACTCGACATCCAGGCTGACGTATTCGTTGATGTGCCGGATCGTGTCGTGCGGCTCGGCACGGAAGACCGGCCCCACCTCGAAGACACGCTCGAATACGCCCACCATGATCTGCTTGTAGAATTGGGGGCTCTGAGCGAGATAGGCCTGCCGGTCGAAGTATTTGACGCCAAACACGTTCGCACCGCCCTCGGTCGCGGCCTCCACCAGCTTGGGCGTCTGGATCTCGGTGAAGCCGAGGCCGGTCAGTGTCGCGCGAAAGCCGGCCATGACGCCCGCGGACAGGCGAAACAGCGCACGCTTCTGGCCGTGGCGCAGGCCGACCACGGCATGATCGAGGAAGACCGGCAGCGAGGCCTTGACCTGCGGCTTGTTCAACGGAAACGGCAGCGATTCGCGCACGGGCGAGAGGACTTCGAATTGCGGGTTGCGGATTTCGACGCCCCCGGGCGCCTGTGGCTCGGCCACCGCGTCGCCGGTCACCCCAAGTACCGTTTCCGGCAGGAGCCCGTCCAGGCTGGCGAGTTCCTCGGCCGTATCGATGACCACCTGGACCGATCCGCGGACGTCGCGGAGGATGAGAAAATTGATGCCGCCGAGCCGGCGCAGTGCATGCAGCCACCCTGCCAGCCGGACCCGCTGCCCGGCGTGCGCGTTGACCTCCGATGTATAGATGCGTTCCATGAGGGGCCCCCTACGAGAAATGAAATACGCGCTCCCCATCCGCCAAGGACGAGGAGCGCGCTCGCGGTGCCACCTTGATTCGCCGGGAGCTCACACCCCCGGCCTCATCGGTCAACGCTGACCCTGCCAGATAACG
>Ga0123332_1003344_pt1 | contig 14685 bp, 10 predicted proteins | sample BioC12SIPDNA_4_FD_89958 | JGI IMG/M metagenome (GOLD analysis project Ga0123332, IMG submission 89958) | Anaerobic biogas reactor microbial communites from Washington, USA - Biogas_R2_A C12 SIP DNA | ecosystem: Engineered > Bioreactor > Anaerobic > Unclassified | place: Washington, USA...
ACGCACAAGCCGACGTGCGATCGAAAGCGCCGGTACTCATCGTGAGTTACTCCTGACATTGATTGTTCCACCGACGCAGGGTGTGATATGAGGTTATTGTTTCTTCGATCGAACATGTTGCGGATGTTCGAGCGCGTGTCGGATGGGACCCCGAGCCTATCCAGCAGATCGATAACCTTCTCAGCGTCGTAGTCCGCTGCGCGACACACTGTGTCGTCAAACTCGATGCAGATAGCATGGATCTCGTTCACGAGGTGGTTCAGGGCTATCGAGTGCGAGCCCATGCGCTCGCTCACGACCCTGTACCTGATCTGCTGTATAACCGGTGCCATGTGCGATAGCTTTTCGAGCTGACTAGCTGTTAGGTTGAAGTACCCCGGTACTTCGCTTCCCAGACGCGGGCGCTGAACTACTTCGAGGATGCGTGCCATCGGTCTGTAGTTGCTCAGTTTCCTCAGCAACCGGGAATCCTGGAAGCCCGTCTGGCATAAGTACTGTACGATAAGATCACAGTCTCTTGTGGTTAATGCAGGCTTCTCAGCAAGAAACTGCACAAACGCCTCGGCCGTTTCAGGATCCTTCAGTAGAATCACCAGGATTGGTAGGGGATAGATCTTCACTTTGGCGAAGTCGAAGGCGCTAAACGACTGCCTAATGCGAGCCTTGTTCTCTTTCGTGTCAAGCATCTGGGCAACGGGCTTGTCGAGAGCCTGCTTTAGCACCTCGTCTCTGAGCTCCCGTGCGGGCGAATGCGACTCGGCAACCTCGTCCCTAATCGCTGCAAGAGCCTCGAAGACTTGATCCACTCTCTCTTGTGGCGTTCGCGTGTCTTCATCATTCGGTGACACGTACTCTGGTGAGACCCGGCGAAGCCCCGATAGGAGCTCTTCTTTCTGCTCATCATCCTCAAGACGGAAGTACCGCGTCTTTGGGTTCAGCCGGAGTCCGAGCTTGAAGAACAGAACGTCGGCAACCTGTGCGCCGAACTCGTCAGTGAAGCTCGTCTGATCAGCGTCTGTCGCTGAGGGTGCGAACTTCACCGAGATGTAGATATCGTCGACATACCTGGTGATAGAGTAGCTCTCCACTACATCGCCAGCGGCTCTCAGTATGTCATCCAGAAAGAGATCTCCGAATATCATGTATAGGTGCCCGATAAAGCCGGACACCAGGCTATTGTCATACTGGGGAATGCCGTCGTGTCCGTCGCGCAGATACCGGAAGAGGAAGACGATCTCTTCTTCGGTCGTGGTATCGAATCGCATCCGTGTCTGCCTACTCGGCTTGATGTTCTCTGCCAACAGCGCCATCAGTCTGGGGATGGATATCTCGTTATAGTAGTCCTGTAAGTCAAGCCGGATGATCACTTTGCGCTCTCTGTTTTCTGTAGCCTCACTGCGCATGCGTGTACGAAAGGCTTTGTAGTATTTGCGGTAGTACACGTTTTCTCTGCTAATAAGGAGAGAGTCGCCGTTGTAGCGGATCGCCCCGCCATATCCGGAATGTATTCTGGTCCGGTACCTATCATAGAAAGCATCCACGTATTCCTGTGAGAGTCTCAGAAGGTAGAGCCCAACGGAATAGTAGACGACTCGCAATGGGTAGGTGAAGAACGTGTAGTTCCGCAGGCCCAGCCCTGCTTTTGGAACAACATAGGGCAGAGCGGCGAACTCGGACTCGAGTCCGTAGAACAGGTTGTTGGCGACACGACGTCGGAAGTACTCCTCAGAGCGAAGGGTTTCCACTGCAGACCCAATACTCCGATAGTAGATCATGCTCAGTGTTCTGAAGTGTCGGTTGCTCTGCTGACAGGCAATCTCAAGAGCGAGAAGTCTCGATGCATCCTGCCACAACGCGTAGGTCACGAAGTGGCTCAGCGTTGGTCCTTCATCCATCACGGCAGGCTCCTGCTTGGAATCGTGTTGTCTCTGCGCGCGGCCAAGATCATGCGTGATGCGGCTGCCTAGCGCTCATCAATCCCCAGTCGTCGGCCTCTTTCTCGTACTCTTCAGGCACACTGCCTGATAGTTGGGAAAGGTCCTGCTGTCCGGCTAGCTCTTGGAGGCTAACGTATGTCGAGTATGTCTTGCTCTCTGAGAGTAGGCCTTGATCAAGGAGAGAGAAGACCGGTCTCTGAAGCCCCTCTCAAACCTACTCACGCCGAGATCTGGACCGTATCGCGCGGCCTCGGGTCAGACGGAGACGCTACATTCACGCCCTGTGCTCACGGCGTCCGAATAGCCTGAAAGAGATGAAGTCTCGTGTGAGCGGGTCTCTATAGTCAACATAGACCAGCCTAATGCCCAGGCCGGAGCAGAGATTCGCCTTGCGGGCATCCCGCTCTTGCTGGTCGGCCAGAGCCTGTGCTCCTCCCCATGCAGGAATAGCGTGGAAGTGCTGCTGTCCCTGGTATTCGACCGCGAGATGAAGGGAGGGCACGTAGATGTCAAGCTCGAGCCCGTTGAGCCATGGCGGCCGGAAATGTCGGAGTATCTCCACATCCGGCAGGAGTTGCCTAACAATGTGGAAGACAAGAGTCTCGGAAGCCCAGCCTTCACCTACTCTACGGAATCCGAGTTCCTGGCGCACGATGTTCTCGATCTTGGTGGACAGCACTCTTTCCACCCGTCGGCGTTGCGTCTGCGCACCTCTCAATGCATCCTGGTGTCTGGCGTTCTCATCGTAGTCAATGCGATCGGCATCGTACGACCTGTCGTCTCTGCAGAGTTGTGCGCGTAGCGCCTCATCGCGGTCACGAAACCATTTCCATTCCAAGTCTAGATCAGCCCTGGCGCTTTTGATACGCGACAGGTCGTCGACGAATTCGGTCGGAGTGACATCAGCCAAGCAGCGAGTGTGGTCGGGAAGCATACCGAATCTGAGGTAGGTCTGGTTGACATACCAACCGTAGTACTGGATGAAGGCTGTTCCGTACATCTCACGGCAGTACCGTCTGGATGGCGATGCCATGTTGCATCGGTGGCATAGCCCTCGACCGAAGCTCAGGTAGTCTGCAGACGGAACCTGATGAGAGTTGACGATCTCGCGAACCGTTTTTGGAAGGTGCCTGTAACCTGCATACCGGTAGGATTGCCCAAGGTCGTTGGCATCAGCAGTTACGGCTTCGAGGCACATCGCGAAAAAACTGGTAACGGCCGGTAGACTGCACTCACAGAGGATTGGTGGCGAGTCTGCTGTCTGCGAGAAGGCGATGAAGGTGCCGTAGCGTGAAGGATAGTGGACATAAGGTAGCGGCAGATCCTCCCGCGAGACTTCGCCCAAAGATACTGGAACTGCGTAACGCCGACTAGGTTGGATTCCCCGCATCTGCTTTCTCGGAACTGTAGTTATATCTGCCCGCACGGTTCTAACCCGCTGCGATTAGCGGCGCGTAGTTCTCTCCAGGCGGCGTACCGCTTCCAGTAGGAGTCCGTGATCGCCGTCGTCCAACGACTCCAAGATCGCTGTCACGTCGCCGCCGCCAAGCACAGCGAAGCCCCGCTGGTCTATGCGGACGTCAACACGCTGTGCGAGCAGCTAGTGAGCAGACGCCTCTATCCACGCTGATTCGCGCTGCTCTTGCGGTAGGGCCAGCATCCCTGGCGCCTTCTGGAGCATCTCGGACGGCAGTCGCACACTCGGTCATGTGCTCACGTTCGCGCGCCAGCGTGTGATGTGCTGCGATCTACGGCGACTCGTACTCTGACCGCGAAACGCGCTGCTCGCGGGCGTGAGCCTTGCCCCTCAGCACTCAAAACCTATCATAGCCGATGTTGTCCCCTTGGTAAAGCGCTCGCGCCTATCCGTCGCGCGATTACGGGCGCCCTCAGCGGCACACGAAAAAGCCCCCTTCCTTACAGAAGGGGGCCAGGGTGTGGCGACGACTAGATTTGAACTAGTGACCAAGGGCTTATGAGTCCCCTGCTCTACCGCTGAGCTACGTCGCCGTTCGAACAACGCCCATTCTACCGGTTTCAGCGGCGGCGTCAAGTCCGCGCCGGCACCGGTGGGGCCAAAGAGAAGAGCCAGAACTCTCGTTCTGGCTCTCAGTAGCGGGGCCAGGATTCGAACCTGGGACCTTTGGGTTATGAGCCCAACGAGCTGCCACTGCTCCACCCCGCATCAACAGACATCAGTATAGTCGGGATGGAAGATCTGTCAAATCCGGTACTCTGTACTCGGCCGCATCGTCCAGGCGCCATGCGGCCCGGTCAGTCGTTCTCCAGCAGCTCCAGGATGCAGCCCAGCCACTTGTCGGACTCGACATAAGCATAGCGCCCGCCGGTGTAATCCCCCCGCTGTACCGCGGGCATCTGGTGAGCCTCCAGCACGGCCAGCACCTGATCCATGCCCTTCAGGCCAAAGGCGATGTGGTGCAGCCCGGTGCCGTGGGCATCCAGGAACTCGCGCCAGGTCGAGGGCTCGTGATCGGGCTCGATCAGCTCCAGCTGCGCCTGTGGCCCCAGCTGGAAAAAGGCCAGGCGCGAGCGCCCCTCGGTGGGCGCCCCCCGGTAGGTGGTGTGGGCCAGGTCGCGGGTGTCGGTCCAGCGGGCCTCAGGCACGGGGACGCCGAGGAGCTCGGCCCAGCGCGCCGAGAGCGTCTCGATGTCGTCCGTCACGATGGCCACCTGCGTCATGATGGTGTTGGGCAGCAGTCCTTCAGCCATGGGGCTCTCCCTTCCTGCGGTGATTGGGGCGGGCAGGGGGAGTGTATCGTGGCCTGGGGTGGGCCGCAAGGCGGCCAGCGGACCGTCGCCGGCCTTGCCCGGAGTGCCCGGCGGCCTATAATGCTCTGTAGTGGTTACAGGAGGCAGAGAGATGGATAGCACCAACGGAGGGCCGCTGCTGCAGGTTCAGGGCCTGCGCATCGCCCGGGAGGGACACGAGATCCTCCGGGGCGTGGATCTGGAGGTCGAGCCGGCGAGCGTTCACGTGGTTCTGGGGCTGAACGGATCGGGCAAGTCCACGCTGGCGTACTCGCTGATGGGCGCCGGGGGGTACACGACCCTGGGCGGCCGGATACGCTTTGCGGGCGACGATATCACCGAGGAGCCGATCGATGCCCGAGCGCGCCTCGGGCTGACGCTCGCCTGGCAGGAGCCCGCGCGCTTTGAGGGGCTCACGATCGAACGGTACCTGGAGCTCGGCCAGGCGACGCCGGACAGGGAGCGGCTCCTGGCGGCGCTGGAGGCGGTGGATCTCGAGCCGGGCTACCTGCCTCGCTATGTGGACGAGGGGCTGTCCGGCGGGGAGCGCAAGCGTGTGGAGCTGGCGGCCGTCTATGCCATGCGCCCCAGGCTCGCGATCCTCGACGAGCCGGATTCGGGGATCGACCGGTTCACGCTGGATGACATCGCCGGCCTGATGCGCCGCATGGCCTCGGAGGGCACCGCGGTGCTCCTTATCAGCCACCGGGACGAGGTGGTGCAGATAGCCGACCGGGCCTCCCTGATCTGCAGCGGGCGCATCATGCAGACGGGCGCGCCGGACGTGATCTGCGACCGCTACACCCACATGTGTCGGCCCTGCGAGTTCCCGATCATCGTCGAGGCCGAGGATAGCTATGAGTGATTTCGACCTGCTGATGCTGGCGTACGAGGCCTCCGGCGGCGATGCGAGCCTGCTGGTGCAGGAGGACGTGGCCCGCCTGGTCGTCTCGGGGAACGAGGTGATCGGCGCCAACGAGATCCCGGGCATATCCATGACGGCGGAGCCGCTGGCGGATGGCGTACGGGTTGCGTTGCAGGTGGCGCCGGGCGCGCGCATCGGCCAGCCCGTGCATCTCTGTTTCGGCGTGCTGCCGGCCGAGGGTGTGCAGCGCATCGTCTCCGATTTCCATATCGGCGCGGGCGCCGAGGTGTCCTTTACGGCCCACTGCACCTTTCCCAACGCGGTTCACGTGCAGCACCTGATGGAGAGCACGATTCGCGTGGGCGAGGGTGCGACGATGCGTTACCACGAGACGCACTACCATGGGGAGGCAGGCGGCACCGAGGTGCGCCCCGTGGCCAAGGTGACGGTGGATAGCAGCGGGCGTTACTATTCCACCTTTACCCTCAGCCAGGGCCGGGCAGGGGCGGTCGCCTTTGAGTACGACGTGGACGTGGATAGCGATGGCGTCGCCGAGCTGGACGCACGCATCATGGGATACGGCGACGATGAGATCACGGTGCGGGAGACGATTCGCCTGAACGGCGAGGGGGCGCGGGGCCTGGCGAAGTCGCGCATCGCCGTGCGCGAGCGCGCCCGTAGCGAAGTCTACGGTACCACGGAAGGCAACGCCGCGCGCACCCGCGGCCACATCGACTGCGTAGAGATCGTGCGGGATTCCGCCATCGCCAACGCCGTGCCGGTGGTGCGCGTCACGGATCCGCAGGCCCAGGTGACACACGAGGCTGCCATCGGCACGGTGGACAAGAAGGAGCTGGAGACGCTCCTTTCCCGCGGCCTGACCGAGGAGCGCGCCGTGGACGTGATCGTGCGGGGCATGCTGGGCGACTGAGAGAGGAGCGGCAATATGAGTGCTGTTGGAATGGGCGAGCTCGTGATGCTGGGGCTGCTGTGCCTGGCGCCCGTGGTGCTCGGCGTCATCGCGCTGGTGGTTGTGCTGGTGGCGCGGGCGAACCGGGTGCCCTGCGTCTATTGTGGCGAACGGATCCCCAAAGGGGCCACGCTCTGCCGCTTTTGTGGCCGCGAGGTGCCGCCGGCGGAGGCCGCCGCTCCGGCGGGCTCCGAGCCCCCGGCGAGCAGCTGAGGGGCCATGGCGGAGCAGGAAGACGCCCTGGCCGGCGTGCTCGCGGCGGTCACGCCGGCGCGGATCGCCGAACTGGTGCGCCGGCTGGCGGCGGATCGCCCGGCCGGGCGCGCTGACCACCTGGAGGTGAGCGCCGTGATGGAGGCGCTCCTGAGTGGCGCGACCCTGCCCGAGGGCCCGGAGGGCTGGCGAGCGCGCCTGCGGCTCGAGCGGGCCATCGCCACGGCTATCGCCGAGGCGCCCGGGCTCGTGTACGTGGAAGGTGATTCTTGATGAACCCCCGCCGTGATCTTCCTGGAGGGAGGATTCTGAGGGGCGAGCTCCGGCGAGATGTGCCAGCCTGAGCGAACGCTGGGGTTCTTGGTCTGAGAGGATGTACCGCAGGTCAAGCCCGTGACAGGCGCGGGTTTGACCTTTTCGTGTGGCCGCGTAGAATAGTTAGGAATCTAACGAGTTTGGCTGCTTTTCCCGAACGCGGCTGCTGCAGCCGGGGATATCGAGGGTGGATCTGGACGAGTCGCTTTCAGAATCGATCATACGTCGCCTGCTCAGCCTTGTGCGCTACTCGCATCGCTTTGGACACCGGCTTCAACGGGATTACGGTGTGTCCGGGCGGAGGCTGAGTGTTTTGCGTTATCTCGCCGAGAGAGGCGAACATTCGCTATCCGATATCAGCCGTTACCTGTATCTGCGGGACGGCACCACCTCTCCACTCTTGGAGAGTATGGTCCAGGCGGGCCTGGTGTCAAGGCGCCGATGCCCGTCGGACTCCCGACGGGTCCTTTTTACCGTCACGGATGAGGGGCGAACGCTGCTGGACAGGGCCCCGCTGACCGTCTACGCGCGTCTGCGGCAAGAGCTGCCGCAGCTTCCCCCGGAGGACCTGGCAGAGATCGATCGCGCGCTGAGCCGCCTGGTCGAACTGGCGGATTTCGACGAATCCTTGCTGGAGTGAATAGGAGCATATGAAGATCTTTTGGCGTGTGATCAGTTACCTGAAACCCTATTGGTTCAGCCAGGTGGTGGCGTATGTCTGCATGCTCGGGCTGACCGGCGTCGCGCTGGTGATCCCCAAGATCACGCAGACGGTGATCGACGGGGGTATCCTGGCCGGCAACATGGACGTCATCGCCCAGCAGGTTCTCTACCTGTTGACGCTGACGGCGCTTCGCGGTGCCTTCCGCTTTGGTCAGGGGTACCTCAGCGAGCGTGTGGCGCAGACGGTGGCCTATGACATGCGCAACCAGATGTACCAAAAGCTGGAGGAGCTTTCCTTCAGCTATCATGACCAGGCTCAGACGGGCCAGTTGCTCTCCCGGTCCACCTCCGATGTGGAACGCATCCGCCGGCTCACCGGGGGCGGCGTCCTCGGCCTGCTGAACTCGGCGGTCATGATGGTGGGCACGGTGATCATCCTCATCGGGATGCAGCCTCTCTTGGCCGTGCTCTCGCTCCTGGTGATGCCGGTGATCGTCTGGATCATGAACAACCACGTGCGCTTCCAGATGCCGCGCTGGCGCCAGCGTCAGGAGATCATGGCGCGCATCACCTCGCGGGTGGAGCAGACGCTCTATGGTGTGTCCGTTGTGCGCGGATTCGCCCAGGAAGAGGCTGAGGTCGACCGCTTTGGTCACGAGGTGGACACTCTGTATGACACCTCCATGCAGCTGGCGCGCCGTGGCAGCCGGACCATGCCGCTGATCATCCTCCTGGCGAGCGCCAGCACGGTGGTCATCCTCCTGCTTGGCGGCCGGATGGTGATCCAGGGTGCGCTGAGCCTGGGTGGGCTGGTGGCCTTCAACAGCTATGTGCTGCAGCTCGTCGGCCCCATGCGGCGGATAGGGTTTCTCATCAACCTGATGGGCGAATCCGAGGCGTCGGCTGAGCGCGTCTTTGAGGTGCTGGATACGCATTCGGACGTACAGGACAAGCCCGGCGCCGAGCCGATCGGGCAGATACAGGGTGCTGTGACGTTCGACAACGTCACGTTCTCCTACTTCCGCGGCAACCCGGTGCTCCAGGACGTCTCCTTTGAGGTCCAGCCGGGCCAGGTGGTGGCCTTGCTGGGGCCCACGGGATCCGGCAAGAGCACGATCACGAGCCTGATCGCCCGGTTCTATGACGTCGAATCCGGCGCGGTGCGGATCGACGGCCGGGACGTGCGCGACGTGACGCTGGATTCGCTGCGGAGCCAGATCGGAATGGTCCTGCAGGAGACGCTGCTCTTTGGCAGCACCGTGCGGGAGAACATCGCCTTTGGCCGGACCGATGCGACTCAGGAGGAGATTGAAGAGGCGGCCCGGGCGGCGGCGGCGCATGACTTTATTATGGGTTTCCCCGAAGGGTACGATACCGAAGTGGGAGAGCGCGGTACGACGCTCTCCGGCGGGCAGCGCCAACGTGTGGCCATCGCCCGGGCACTGCTCCTGGATCCACGCATCCTGATCCTGGATGATGCGACGTCCAGCGTCGACACGGAGACGGAGCAGCAGATCCAGTCGGCCCTCAAGCACCTGATGGAGAAGCGTACGTCCTTTGTGATCGCGCAGCGCGTGTCGACCGTGCGCGAGGCCGACATGATCCTGGTCATCGACAAGGGGCGCCTGGTGGCTCAGGGGCAGCACCAGGATCTGATCCGCGAATCGGGGATCTATGCAGACATCTATTACCGGCAGTTGCGGCAGGAAGACATGGACCTGGCCGAGGCGGCCGTGGGGAGGAGCGCATGAGCGTCAACTTTAGCGGCGGAGGCGGTTTCGGCGGCCCCCACGTACACCTGCACCACTATCGAGACGCCGAGGGCCAGGGTTTTGACATGCGCATCCTGCGGAGGCTGCTCCAGTTCCTGCAGCCCCACAAAGGCCGGATGGCCGAGTCCATGGCCTGGATGCTGGTGAGCGCGGCCCTGGCGCTGCTCGCCCCCTACCTGGTCAAGATCCTGATCGATACCTACATCGCGGCTGGCGACATGGCCGGCCTCACGCGGATGGCTTTGGCGACCCTCGCCGTCTATGCGCTGGACTTTATGCTGGACTGGCGCCGGCGGCTGCAGATGGAGACGGTGGCCAACAACGTGCTCCGCACGATGCGCAGCGACCTGTTCCGTCAATACCAGCGGCTGACCATGAGCTACTTTGACAACTTTGGGACCGGCAGCCTGATCGCGACGATCACCAGCGACGTGGGCGTGGTGAACGAACTGCTCGCAAGCGGGCTCGTCACGATGTTCTCGGATGTGTTCGTGCTGCTGAGCGTGATCACGGTGATGCTCATCATGAACTGGCGGCTGGCGCTGCTGAGCCTCTCGGTGCTGCCGATTATGGTGGTGGCGACGGTGCTCTTTGGCCGCGTCGCCCGCAAGGTCTACCGCAAGACGAGAGAGCGCAACAGCATCATGGTGGGCCGGCTGGCGGAAGATATCAGCGCCATGCGCGTCATCCAGGCCTTTAACGAAGAGGATAGGATGGGCCGCGAGTTCGATGCGATCAATGCGGCCAACCGCGACGCCAACGTCGAGGCCGTCCGGCTGACCTCTGCCTTTACCCCCATCATGGAGCTGATGAGCACGGCGGTCACGGGCATCATTCTGTGGTTCGGCGGACGGGCCGTGATCCAGGATACCCTGACCCTGGGCGTGATCGTGGCGTTCCTCAGCTACACGGCGCGCCTCTTCCAGCCCGTGCTGGAGCTCAGTATGGTGTTCACCACCTGGCAGGCGGCCATGGCCGGCGGCGAGCGCGTGCTGCGGATCCTCAACATCGATCCCGCCATCAAGGATCCGGAGGACGCGGTAGAGATCGAGGAGGTGCGCGGCGAGGTCGAGTTCGATAATGTGGACTTTAGCTATCTGGAGGGCTCGCCCGTACTGAAGGACGTCAGCCTGCACATCAAGCCGGGCGATACCATCGCGCTCGTCGGGCCCACGGGCGCCGGAAAGACGACGATCGCCAGCCTGATGACGCGCTTTTACGACATCAGCGATGGCCAGATCCTGATCGATGGCCAGGATATCCACACGCTCAAGCTGCAATCACTGCGCAAGCAACTGGGCGTGGTTCCTCAGGAGCCCTTCCTGTTCACGGGGACGATTGCGTACAACATCCGCTTCGGGCGCCCGGAAGCCTCCGATGAGGAGGTGATCGCTGCAGCCCAGGCGGCCAACGCGCACGACTTTATCATGCGCCTCCCGAACGGCTATGAAACCGAGATCCTGGAGGGCTCTGCCAACCTGTCGTTGGGGCAGCGGCAGCTGATCTGCCTGGCCCGGGTGATCCTGGCGCAGCCCCGTATCCTCGTCCTGGACGAAGCTACCTCCAGTGTGGACCTCCGCACCGAGGGGCTGATTCAGGATGCCATGGACCGGCTGATGGAGGGGCGCACGTCCCTGGTGATCGCTCACCGGCTGGCGACGGTCCAGCGCGCCGATGAGATCCTGGTGATCGACCACGGCCAGATCGTCGAACGCGGGACACACGAGCAACTGATGGAGAAGGGCGGCGTATACGCGCACCTGTACGAGACGCAGTTCCTCAAGCTGGAGCGGGCTCTGCCCGTGAACGGCTAGCACAGGGCGTCATCCGCAGGTCCCCACCGGTCACCAACCGGTGGGGACCTTTTTGTCTGCCGGGCGATGCCCGCGCATCGTGGAGCCTGCCGCCGGGTTTTAGGAGGTGTGCCCCAGGTACGGGGCGGCCGGAACGAACGACCAGAGGATGAGGAGCGCGATTGTGACTGTGCGCAGTGGTGACCTGACGGCGGGCGACCTTCCCGCGGTCATTCAGGGCGGGATGGGCGTAGGGGTATCGGGCTGGCGGCTGGCGAGGGCCGTTGGGCAGACCGGGCAGCTTGGCGTGGTGTCCGGCACGGCGCTGGATATCGTCTTTGCCCGCAGGCTTCAGCTGGGCGATCCCACGGGCGATCTGCGGAGGGCGCTGAGCCGCTTCCCCTGGCAGGCGATGGCCCAGCGCGTGCTGGAGCGCTGGTGGCGGCCGGAGGGGCTCGGCGCGGGCGAACGTTTCGCCAACACGCCCATGCCCACGCTGCCGCTTTCTCCCGAGCACGTGGATCTGCTGGTGACTTCGGCCTATTGCGAGGTTACGCTCGCCCGAGAGGGCCACAACATGCCCGTGGGCTTGAACCTGTTGGCCAAGATCCAGTTGCCGGCGCTCCCGGCCCTTCTCGGCGCCATGCTGGCGGGGGTCGCGGTGATCGTGATGGGCGGCGGATTGCCCACGGCGGTGCCCGGCGTCCTCGATGCCCTCGCTCGCGGCGAGGCCGTTCGCCAGAGGATCGATGCCGCGGCTCCTGAGGCGGGCACGGAGCTGGTTGCGGAGCTGGATCCCTCCGCGCTGGCCGAGGCGCCGCTGCGCGGCCTCGTGCGCCCGTTGTTCCTGGGGATCGTCTCCGGCGAGGCGGCAGCGCGGGCTTTGCTGCGGAGGGCGAACGGGCGGGTGGATGGGCTGGTGGTGGAACACCACCGGGCGGGCGGGCACAACGCGCCGCCACGGCGAAGCGGTGCTCGGGGCGCCGCAGAGGCCCCAACCTACGGGCCGCGCGACGAGCCTGATCTCGAGGCGGTGCGCGAGTTGGGATTGCCTTTCTGGCTGGCGGGGGGCTGGTCACGGCCGGGCAGCCTGGCGCGAGCCATTGAGGCAGGGGCGCGGGGAATCCAGGTGGGCACCGCCTTTGCGGCCTGCCGGGAATCGGGCTTTACGAAGGCGATCAAGAGCGCACTCCTGGAGGGGGCGCTGGCGGGCGGCCTCCAGGTGCATACGGATGGGCGGGCCTCGCCCACGGGCTACCCGTTCAAGATCTGCGCCTTGCGTGAGGCGCCGGCTGGGTACGGCGACATCGACGCGCGCCCGCGGATCTGCGATCTGGGCTTTCTGCGGACGCTCTACCGTCAAGAGGGTGGCGGTGTGGGGTATCGCTGCCCGGCCGGCCCGATCGCGGCCTTCCTCTCCGCGGGCGGGGCACCCGAGGAGGTGGCGGGGCGGCGTTGCCTGTGCAACGGGCTGCTGGCAGCCATCGGCCTGGGACAGTGGCGCGAATCGGGCCGTGAGGCGGCGATCCTCACGCTGGGTGAGGATTGGTCGGCGCTGGCGACGCTCGCGGCGCGCCATGGAGGTGAGCACGGCGCCGGCGACGTGGTGCGCTATCTGCTGAGCGGCTAGCCGGGGCGCGCGCCGCGCCTGCTGTGCTCGCTCAAGAGGCGTGGTATCGTCCGGCAGGACCGTTTTGCAGCGTCCTCTGAATCCGCTAGAATGGATCGGACCGCGTCCACACGCGGGGTTTTTGGCGCCGCAAGAGGCCGGCGCGCAGGTATCCCTGGCGGCAACCGGAAGGACAAACGATGCCAAAGAGAGACGACATTCGGCGGGTGATGATCATCGGGTCCGGGCCCATCGTGATCGGGCAGGCGTGCGAGTTTGACTATTCCGGCACACAGGCCTGCAAGGCGCTCAGGTCGCTGGGCTATGAGGTCGTGCTGGTGAACTCCAACCCGGCCACGATCATGACGGATCCCGGCATGGCCGACGTGACCTACATAGAGCCGCTCAATGTCGAGCGTATGCGGCAGATCATTGAGCAGGAACGGCCCGATGCGCTGCTCCCCAACCTGGGCGGGCAGACGGGCCTGAACCTGGCCTCCGAACTGGCCAAGGCCGGCGTTCTGGACGAGTTCGGGGTGAAGGTGATCGGCGTACAGGTGGATGCGATCGAGCGCGGCGAGGACCGGATCATCTTTAAGGAACTCATGAACCGACTGGAGATCGACGTTCCTCGCAGCGAGCCCGCGTATACCGTCGAGACGGCGGAGGCGATCGCCGCCGACCTCGGGTATCCGGTGGTGGTGCGCCCGGCCTACACCATGGGCGGCACCGGTGGTGGCCTGGTCTATAACGTCAACGAACTGCGGGAGATCGTGCGCCGCGGGCTCTCGGCCAGCATGATCGGCCAGGTGCTGATCGAAGAGTCGGTGCTGGGCTGGGAGGAGCTGGAGCTCGAGGTCGTGCGGGACGCCAAGAACCAGATGATCACCGTGTGCTATATCGAGAACATCGATGCCATGGGCATTCACACCGGGGACTCGTTCTGCTCCGCCCCGATGCTGACCATCGAGACCGAGCTTCAGGCGCGCCTGCAGACCTACTCGTACCGCATCGCCGAGGCCATCCAGGTGGTGGGCGGCACGAACATCCAGTTCGCGCATGACCCGCGCACCGGGCGGGTCGTGATCATTGAGATTAACCCGCGGACCTCGCGTTCCTCCGCCCTGGCCTCCAAGGCTACGGGCTTTCCCATCGCCCGGGTCTCCGCCCTGCTGGCCGCCGGGCTGACGCTGGATGAGATCCCCTACTGGCGGGATGGCACGCTGGAAAAGTACACGCCCTCCGGGGACTATGTGGTGATAAAGTTCGCGCGCTGGGCCTTTGAAAAGTTCCCCGGCTCGCTGGATCGCCTGGGCACGCAGATGCGCGCCGTGGGCGAGGTGATGAGCATCGGCAAGACGTACAAGGAGGCTCTGCAAAAGGCCATCCGCTCGCTGGAGATCGGGCGCTACGGCCTGGGTGGCGCGCGCGACTATGCCCGGCGTTCTCTCGATGAGCTGATGGATCTCCTGCGAGAGCCCACCAGCGAGCGACAGTTCATCCTCTACGAAGCGCTGCGCAAGGGCGCCGATCCCGAGGCCCTGTACGCCCGCACGGCCATCAAGCCCTGGTTCCTCCAGCAGATGCTGGAACTGGTGCAGCTGGAGGAGGAGATTCTGGCCTACCGCGGGTCGCTCCCGCCGGCGGAGTTGCTCGCTCAGGCCAAGCGCGACGGCTTTGCGGACCGCTACCTCGCGGGGCTTCTCGGTATCCCCGAGCGGACCGTACGCGAGCGCCGGGAGGAACTGGGCATCGTTCAGGGTTGGGACATGGTCCCCG
>Ga0123332_1003346_pt1 | contig 14684 bp, 7 predicted proteins | sample BioC12SIPDNA_4_FD_89958 | JGI IMG/M metagenome (GOLD analysis project Ga0123332, IMG submission 89958) | Anaerobic biogas reactor microbial communites from Washington, USA - Biogas_R2_A C12 SIP DNA | ecosystem: Engineered > Bioreactor > Anaerobic > Unclassified | place: Washington, USA...
GGCACACCTGTGCCCGACGGTGCCGCTACCCTCTTCATCCTCAAAGAAGAAATCGAAAGTGGCGTAACGAATTGGACCGGCAGGATGCCCCGAGGCAATTTACACAGGACTTGACACTACCTCAGGGCGGTTCTTCCGCCTTTGCCTTGCTTGGCCTTTGCGGAAGAGGGCGTCCCATGCGAACGACGATACTGGCAAGCTTAACGGTAGTCATAGGCTCCATGTTGATGGGTTGCCCGGGGTTTAATGTACCCGATGATTCGGCCGGCCCCGGGGGTATCAATCCGAACGAGCCGGCCGGCGAGACTGTGCCAGAGATCGGCGAGCCCGTCAGTCTGGCGGTCATCAGCGAGAGCGGCGTTGATGCCGGCGTTCTTGTTCGCTTCTTCGTCAACCAAGTCGAGGTCAGGCGGACGGTGTTGGCCGTACCGGCCGGCCAACGCATGGATACGATTGGTCCGGACGTCGCCACTTCCGTAGCTGTCAACGGTGCTTACGTGAGCGGCGCTCCTACCCCTTCGGCAAGCTATGTGGTCGGCCGGGAGTTCACTTCGGGCGATCTGATCGAGTACGTGATTCCGGATCCGGCAGACGAGTGCCCCAACGATCCGAACAAAATGTCGCGAGGGCAATGTGGCTGTGGTGTGCCGGATACCGATACCGACGGCGACGGTGTCGCGGATTGTATTGACGGCTGTCCGAATGATCGTGCGAAGACCGAGCCGGGTATCTGCGACTGCGGCGTGTCCGACGTGGATACGGACGGCGACGGTGTCGCGGACTGTATTGACGGCTGTCCGAACGATCGTGCGAAGACCGAGCCGGGTATCTGCGACTGTGGCGTGTCCGACGTGGATACGGACGGCGACGGTGTCGCGGACTGTATTGACGGCTGCCCGAACGATCGTGCGAAGACCGAGCCGGGTATTTGCGACTGTGGCGTATCCGACATGGATACGGACGGCGACGAGGTGGCGGACTGTATTGACGGTTGCCCGGACGACCCGAACAAGACCGCTCCCGGAGTCTGTGGCTGCAATGTCTCGGACGTCGACTCCGACGGCGACGATGTGCCGAACTGCATTGATGGTTGCCCGAACGATCCTCTCAAGACCTCGGCGGGCGAGTGCGGTTGCGGCCGACCGGAGATCCCCGGATGTGGTTTGCCCTCGGACCTGTGCCCTGATGATCCTAACAAGACCGAGCCTGGGATTTGTGGCTGCGGCGTGCCGGATGACGACACCGACGGCGACGATGTTCCGGACTGCATCGACGGTTGCCGGAAGGATCCTAAGAAGACGGCGCCCGGGGTCTGCGGGTGTGGTATCCCCGATACGGATGTTGATAGCGATGACGTCACCGACTGTAACGATGAATGCCCGAACAGTATTCCAGACCTGGAGGTTGACGAGGTCGGCTGCCCGGCCCGCCCGGTGAAGGTGGACTATGACCGGGATGGGGACGTGGACTTGGATGACTTCGCGTTGTTCCAGTTGTGTCAGACGGGCCAGGATTCTCCGCAGTTGGATCCCGAGTGCGGCAAGATGCTGCTTGACGGGGACGATGACGTCGACGGAGTGGATCTGGCTTTGTTCTTCCGGTGTTTCAATGGGGCTAATGTTCCGGCGGACCCCGCATGCCGGGACTGCGACGGCAACGGCATCGATGACCGTGACGACCTGGTGAACTGCGACGACGCCCCGGCGTGTGGCGACTGCAACGGCAACGGGTTCCTCGATAGCTGCGACATTGCCAGCGGTCGTAGTTACGACGAGGACGAGAACGGCACACCCGACGAGTGTGAGTTTTCGACCGTCGCATGCTGCCTGCTTCATGGGATTTGCGAAGATGTACTTGAAGTCGAGTGCGGGAGCCTAGGCGGTACGTCCCAAGGAGATGGCTCCAGCTGCCAGGCGACGCAGTGCGAGTTCCTCTGCAGCGACCCTTGTGATGACCCGGCCTGTCCCGGCTGGAATGAGTGCGATTGTGTGTACGATGGCGACGCATGCGCTCCAGCCTGCGGGGGTGATCCTTCCTGCGATCCGACTTGCGGCGGCGACCGCTGTGCCCCGGGTTGCCCCGATGCCTGTATTGTGCAGATCTGCGACGGGATGGACTGCAACGGCAACGGGGTTGCCGACTCCTGCGAGTTCGAGACGGGCGTGGTGTATGTAGACGCCACTCGGTCTCAGGCCAATCAGGATGGGGCGACATGGGAGACGGCCTACGGTTCGCTGCGCGAGGCACTCGCTTTCGCCCAATGTGCGAAACCGTTGGTCAACCAGGTCTGGGTGGCCCGGGGCATTTACAGGCCAGATGAGGATGGCGAGCGCACCGCAACCTTCAACTTGCTCGACGGCGTGGCCATCTACGGGGGGTTCGCCGGTGCAGGTTCCGGCGTGTATCCCGGTGGCGAGACCGAACTGGGGCAGCGGAACTTGATGCTGAATCGCACGTTCCTGAGCGGAGAGCTCGGACAACCGGGCGTCTCTTCGGACGACTGCTACCACGTGGTGACGGCGCAGTCGGTGACGGAGACGGCTGTTCTTGATGGTTTCATCATCAGCAGGGGCCAGGCCGACGGAATCGAAGAGGACGGCTTGGGTGGAGGCATGCTCGTCCTTGGAGGCGGCCCCACGATCAGGAACTGCCTGTTTGCGCTGAACGGGGCGACTTATGGCGCTGGGCTGTATGTCGGGGGCGGCAGTCCCGCTCTCGTGAATTGCATTTTTGTAGGCAATACCGCCCATGGCGACTACTCCAGCGGCGGCGCGGTCTACAGCTACTACGGCAGGCCGACGCTGACCAACTGCACCATCGCGGGTAACTTCGCCTCCAACGCGGCGGGGGGCGTTCATTTCGCTTCGAGCCTTGGGGGAGCGATGGCCAACTGCATCCTCTGGGGGAACACGGCAGCGACAGAGCAAACCGAGGCCATGCAGATCCTCGTCGAGCAGGGGGCGGTCCCGATCTCGTACTCCAACATTCAAGGCTGGACGGGCGAGCTCGGCGGCGAGGGCAACATCGGGAACAATCTGGAAGACCACGCCCCTCGGTTCGCACGGGACCCCGCGCCGGGCAACGGAGACCTTGGGGATCTCCGCTTGCAGGCGCAATCGCCCTGTCTGGACGCCGGCAGCAACCTGGTGGATACCAATGCGGTTGTCGCGGGCGTGCAGTCTCTACCCCCCACGGATTTTGGCTCCCGGCCGCGGCTGGTGGACGATCCGTACCCGGATACGGGGGCGGGCGAGCCGCCGCTCGTCGACGTGGGCGCGTTTGAGCGTCAGGAAGACGAAGACTGAATGCTGCCGGGATGGCGGGTGCTTGGCTAATTCACCGAAAAACAAGGTAGCTGTTCAATACCCGGTCTGCTTCGTCGCCCCGCGTTCATTCCGGCGCAAACAGGGATTGCTCGCGAAACTGGATGGCTTCCTGCCGCAGGGCCTCTGAGTCGATCGGTTGGGCTGGTTCGAGTGCGAAGGTCGCCTCGTGCTGGTCGTGCAGGTTGCACGGCAGGACAACCTCCGCGAAGAAGTCGATGACCGGCCATTGATACCAGGGCGGCTCGACGCGATGGTGTGTTTTGAGCGTCTCGTAACCATCCTTGCGCAAGATCACGTCGTAAGTGCCATACCAGGTGAAGTCCACGCTGACGGGACTGGTGCCGACTTCATCATCATTGAGAAACACGCGGGCTCCCTGAGGATCAGAGTTCAGGGTGAGTGTTCGGCGGACACACCCCGTTTGCAGGCAGGTCAAGGCGATCAAGGCAATCAGACCTCCGCGTGCGGCGGTCAATCGTGCGGTCATGGCTTCACCTCGATGATCTCCGCCGAGGGACCGGCGGTGTCCAAAATAGCCACGGTGCAGCGGCCGGTGACCCAGCCGCAGCATTCACCCGAATTGAGGAAGAGCCGGCCGTCGCGAACCGCGTTCACCACCTCATGGGTGTGCCCGGTGACGATGATGTCAGCTTTGGCGATCACTTCCGGCGAGCACCAATCGACGAAGTGATGCAGCAGGACGCGACGTCCGCCGGCCTCGAAAAGCAGCGGGCCGTCCTCGATGTGCGGCAGGACGTTCTTGAGGCCTCGGCGTTCGCCGTCGTTGTTGCCGTAGGTAATGCGCATGGGGCCGGTCCAGGCAAGCAGCCGCTTGGCGGCGAAGGGGGCGACCACGTCGCCCGGATGCAGTATCAGCTCGACGCCACGCTGCCTGAAGAGCGCCAAGGCACTGTCTATGACGGACAGGCGATCGTGGGTATCGGAAAGCACGCCAATTCTCATATTATTCCCGCGCGAGCCCGACGGCCGTCCGACACTTGGGCTTTGCTGGCCGGCGCGGCCTGCCGGCCAGGATCGATGACTTTTATAGCGTTCTTGTCGGTTCCCGACAAGCGGTTGCGGACCCGGCCATTTCGGATGCGTTGAACAGAACCCCGCTTGGCCCATACAATCTGCCTGCACCGGTTCGCGGTTGTCGCGATCCGGGCACGCCAGGTGCCGCCGGATCGGCCGCAGGAATGATGCCATGACGCCAGCCGCTTCAGCCTCGGATCTTGTGCCGCAGCGGCGGAAGATCCTTCGATGGTTGACGCACTTGGCGGGGGGGCTGCTGGTCCTCGTGGCGGCGGGCTACGCCGCTCTGCCCTGGTGGTTGCCCAAGGACTGGCTGGCCGGCCAGTTGACCGAGCAGCTCAGCTCCGATCTCAATCGCCCGGTATCCATCGACCGAATCCACGTCGGTTGGATCGACGGCGTCGTGCTTGAGGGTTTCCGAATCGGAGGAACACCCTCTTCGCCCGAGACGCCGCTGGCCAGGGTCGAACGCATCCACTGTGCCTTCACCCCGATGACCACCATGCTGACCGGCCGCGTGAACCAGATCGAGATCGAGAATCCGGAGTTGTTCCTCACTTTGGATGGGGGCGGAGAATCCAGGCTGGACAACCTGGGTACCCGAGACGGTCGCCGCCTGCCTTCGCTGCATTTCGTGATCCGTGATCTGGTCTGCCACATCCAGACGGCACGCGCGAACGAGACGCTGGTGATGGATCAGCTTGAGTGCCGGCTCGAGCAGCAGACCGGGATTGTCCGCTTTCTGGGTGAAGTGCGGGCCGGCCGGAAGGAAGACTCACTTGGGGCATCCCGGCTGCGACGGCTGAGCATTCAGGCCCACGTGACGGTGCCCCGGCTCAAGAGCGGCGTCAAGCTCGGAGGTGAGATCGAGTTCGAGTGGCATGGCCTGACGCTCACCGATCTGCCGTTGACGCTCATTCCAAAACTACCTATCGAGCAGGTCAGCGGGACGACCTCGGGCGGTATCACCTTCACGGTGCAGCCTGACCTAGGCCTGGATTACGAGGTGGCGATCAGCCTGGACGGGGTGCACATTCGGCGGCCGGGAGTGGAGCATGTGGCTCACGTGCCCGACGCTCAGTTACGCGGCTCCGGCTTCCTGGACCCCAACACCGATGTGATTCTGATTCACGCCCTTTCCTGCGTAACGCCTGGCGTGCGGTTTGAAGGCACCGGTGATGGTGCACGGCCGTCTCTACGTTTTGACCTGGACGACAGCGACCCTTCTGAGTTGCACATCGCCGGCACGATCACGGATTGGCCTTGGCTGGCCCGCGAGTGGCCGGAACTCGGGCGTTGGGCGAACGAGGCCGGTTTGGTGATTGCGGGCCCTGCGAATCTCCAATTGGACATCAACCGCCAACTCGATGAGGACCATGTGAGCCTGATGGTGCAGGCCGACGGGGCATCGTTCCAGTTGACTGGTGCTGATGGGATTCACCTGGACGCGGCGGCCGGCCTGGGCAAGTCGGCGATGTGGGATGTGAAAGTCTCGCGCAGGGAGGCCCCCCGCGTTTACTCGACGCTGAATCTGGTTGTGGGAGGTTGCACGGTTGCGGGATCGCTCGATTTGCCCTGGATTCCGCCAAGCGAGATGGCGAGTCTCGGCGGCAGCCCGACGGCAGACAATCCGAGGGGTTCCTTGCCTGCACGATTGCGGTCCATGCTGCCGGAAGTGCGAGGGCATCTTGACCTGAGTTGCAGGGATCTCGCGGAGATGGTGCGTGTGCTGCCGGAGTTGGGATCTTGGGCTGGCTCCACAGAGTGGCAGGGGTCGGCACAGGCAGCCCTGTCCTGCGAACCGGGTTTCACGACGAGTCGGGTGACCCTGGCCGTCACGTTGCCAGGCGACGCTGAGGTGATTGTTCCGGGCTGCCTGGTCAAACCGCGAGGAGAGCCTCTTGAAGCCTCGCTGGGACTGACTGTGAGACACGGCCAGGTAGGGCGGATCGATGCGCCAGAGTGTGTGGTGTCGTACGGCGCCGGCCAGTTTCGGCTGGGCGGGGCGGATGCCTGGTGTGAGTACGCGGTTGACTTCGCGGATGCGTCATGGGCTGAAGGCGCCAGATCGCTCTCCGCGGATGTGTCATGGTGGCTGCCGCTGCGGGTGGAGCAGCCGCAGCGCCTGGGGGAGCCGTGGCCGGAATGGACTACTTGGCTCGGTTCGCAGGGTATCCGTGATCTGGCGGGCTCGGCGAGCGTTGTGTTGCAGGGTTGTGTCTCGGCTTGGCCGGGCGATCTCGTCGCTCGCTGGCAGGCCGAGGTGGAGGCGGACGATCTGAGTGTCCGCTGGGACGATCTGATTGACAAGCCTTCAGGCCGGCCACTCAGTGTTGTCTTGAATCATCGTTACGAGTCGCTTCCGGGTCAAAACGAGCACACGCTTGGATTCGTGCTAAACCAAGCCGGTGGGCGGGCGAGTGCTCACGTGCGTCTCGGCAAGGAGGATGCTCGGGATTCAGCATCGCTTTGTCATCAAGCGGACGTGGCGATCTCCGTGCCGGACGTGAACGATTGGTTGCGGCTTGTACCGCGGGCGGCGCTCGCGTTGGAGAGCTATCGGCCGACGGGGTCTTTGGATGCGGAACTAACCTGCGTGCTGTCGCCGGAGGGGCATGATCTGGGGTTGGTGATAGACGCGACGGGCATGGGTTTTGAGATCGAGGGTGATCCGGCGGCGAAGAAGGTGGCCGGCGTGCCAGCGACGTTCCGAATGCATTGGAGGTCGGCGCCGGACGACAGCGAACCCAATGCGGAGTTGTGGACGCTGACCGGTGGGTACCTGCGGTGGGGGGGATCTTCTCTGGGTCCGCTGTCGGGGAGTGTCGCTGTCGGATGGCCGGCGGGCGGGAACGCGGCGTTGATGCCGGCCCGGGCTTTCCTGGAGGATTTCTGGGGGAGGCCGTCTTCCGGGGTTGAGGACACTGACCGGGCGCCGGCGGGTCTGCCGAGGGTTCTTGCCGCCGAGGTGCAAGCGGGCGGCACGGTGGTTCTTGATGAAGCGGTGCTCGAGTTCCACCCGCGTGTTCGTGGATGGTGCGAGCAATTCAAGCTGGTCGGTGGGGTGATCGCCGACCTGCGACTGAAGGCCCGTCCGGACCAGGTTGAACTGATTGGGGTACTGGATGCCCAGACGCTGACGTTTGCCTTGCCCTTCGAGAGTTCGCTGGCTCCGCGAATACGTAAGCCGCCTGGGGCGGCAGCGCGGATCACGTTCGATCTGACGGTCGATGATTGGCTTGCGGGGCGTTCCTGCGGGGTGGGTGTTCGTGACCTTTCCGTTTTCTTCGATGACAACGAGGTGCGTACACACGGCGAGGTGCGTTTGGCGGGCGACTCGGTGCTTGAACTGAGGTGGGATCGTTTGGATCTTCAGACCCACGTGCGGCTGCTGAGGCCGGAGTCCATTGCGGAGGCACTGCCGGGAAGCCTGCTGGATATCGTCGGTGGGCGAGCGGAGCTTGAATGGAATCTGGCCGGCGATCGGCGACGGCTGGCTCTCGGAGCAAGTCGTGCCGAGTTCGAAGATTTCCTGATCGGCATGGGCGGGGAAGTGATCGAGTTGGACGGCAGGGTGTCGTTCGATGGGCAGGGCGTCGAGGTTGACCGCATCGAGGGTGCCTGGGGCAAGTCACGATTGGCGGTTGCCGGTTTTCTGCCATTGCTGGATGTTTCGCGGCCGGGCAGGTTGACAGTGGTGTGCGACGAGTTGAGCTTGCCGGACCTTTATCGGCAATGGAGTCTCGTGCGTGAGCGGTTGCCAAAGGCCTCGGCGTCCGAGGAGGTTTCCGAGGAAGCGGATGGGGGGGATGTGCTTGCGGGTGCCGTCCTCGAATGGCTACAACGAACGGAGCTGGACGTTGATCTTCATATCGACACGCTTGCGGTGACTCTGCCGCCAGAGCAGTTATTGACCGCGGATGTGGCCTGGGCCGGGCTGAATGTGCGGAGAGGGCCGGTCACGGTAGGGTTTCGGGGCTTGGTGGACGGCGGGTTGGTTACCGGCGAGGTGGTCTCGCATACTCAGATTGCGGAGCCCACCTACCGCCTCACCTACACGGCAGATGAGATTCAGCCGGGGCCGTTGGTCGAGGGTTATCTCAAGCGCATGTTCCCGGGCATGACCGCGACGGGTCCGCTGACGCTCATCGACGAGACGAATCAGAAGCTGTTGCCGTTGCCGGGTGATCCGAACTTCGAGGTTGGCGAAGGGGAGTTGATTATCCATGGCGGCAGCATCGAAGGCCGGGCCGCCCCCTTGTGGATGACGCGCATCTTCCCGGGGCTCAATCTGGCGAAGTTCGAGTTTGACTACCTGCATTCGTGGTTCAGCAAGATGCCCAGCGGGCGGATCGCTCATCAGATGATTTTTCAAGGGCGTCATTATAACGTCTACATGATCGGGTACTCCGACGCGGACCGGCGATTCGAGTACGAGGTGGGCATTGACTTCCTGGCGAACTACAATAGCCGCTACTGGGCGGATAGCGGGCAGGGGCGTATCCCCCTCTTCGTGAAAACGGGCTGGACGGACGCCGACGGCAAGCTCCAGGACGAGCGGGTCAACTTCACTCCTCCTCGCCGCTTGATGGAGACCTTGTTCGTTCAGAACAACTTGGTGGTGACCGCGTACCACGCTGTGCGCAAGCGGGTGCTGGGGGAGAAGTAGGTGAGGCCTGATGCCCTTTGCGGATCTGCAGTCATTCGTGGCGGAATTGGAGAAGCGGGGTCAACTTCAGCGGATTACCGCCGAGGTCGATCCTGTTCTGGAACTCACGGAGATCGCGGACCGGGTGATGAAATCGCCCTGCCCGGAGGGCTTAGCGGGCGCGCCGGCGACCGATCCGGTGCACGGGGGCTTGGGGGGCCGTGCGTTGCTATTCGAGAACGTGCGCGGCTCAAAGATCCCGCTGCTGATCAACGCCTTCGGCAGCTATGAGCGGGTCAAACTGGCTCTCGGTTGCATTGATCTGGAAGAGTTGGCGGGCCGTGTTCAGCAGATGGTCAAGCCCGAGTTGCCCACAACGCTGCTCGAGAAAATGAAGAAGCTGCCGGACTTGGTGAAGATGGCGGGTATGGGGCCGCGGGTCGTCCGCTCAGGGGTCTGCCAGGAGGTGGTGCACACGGACGACGCGGATTTCCTGTCGTTGCCGATCATCCAGTGCTGGCCGGCCGACGGCGATCTGGCGTCGGAGCCCCCGGAGATCCCGCCGCCGGCCCAGCCGGTGATCGAGGCGGCAGGCCACGAGGGCCGCACCGGGCGGTACATCACCTTGGCAGGCGTCTACGCCCGCGATCCAGACACCGGGCACACCAACGTGGGCATGTACCGTATCCAGGTGTTTGGCCCGCGGCTGGCGGCGGCGCACTGGCATGTTCACCACGACGGGGCTCGGATCTTCCGCAAGTACGCGGCCGCAGGCGAACCCATGCCCATGGCCATCGTCCTCGGGGGCGAGCCCGTGCTTACCTATGCCGCCACCTGTCCGTTGCCGCCGGGTATCAGCGAGCTCATGCTCGCGGGCTTCCTCAATCAAGGGGCCGTCGACCTTGTGCCCGCCAAGACCATCCCGCTCGATGTGCCCGCCCATGCCGAGATTGTGATCGAGGGGCTGGTCGACCCGCGGGATCGCTTCATGGAGGGCCCGTTCGGGGACCACACCGGCTTCTACTCGCTGTCCGGCCCTTACCCGGTTTTTCGCGTGACCGCTATCACCCATCGCCGCAACCCGATCTACCCCACGACCATTGTGGGTGCGCCGCCGATGGAGGACTACTACCTCGGCAAGGCGACGGAGCGCGTCTTTCGGCCTCTCTTGCAGATGCTGATTCCCGACGTGATCGACTACCACCTGCCGATCTTCGGTGCTTTTCACAACTTCGTTTTTATCAAGATCCGCAAGGAATATCCCTATCAAGCCCGCAAGGTGATCCACAGCATCTGGGGAGCCGGGCAGATGATGTTCAGCAAGTTTATCGTTGTGGTCGACGAGCACGTGGACGTGCACAACGAGCAGGAGGTCATGTTCGCCGTTGGGGCGAACGTGGACCCGCGTCGCGACACGGTGATCGCCGACGGCCCGCTGGACATCCTGGATCACGCGGCGCCATTCGAGGGAGCGGGCAGCAAGATGGGCATCGACGCGACGCGCAAGGTGCCCGGCGAAGGTACCGTACGTCGCTGGCCGATGGCTTTGGAAATGCCCCCCCACATCAAGGACCGCGTGACCCGCCGTTGGGCGGAACTGGGACTCGCCTGAAAACGCGCACGCAAGCGCCCCCGCCGGATCAGTGGTCCACCGAGGTGGTCAGGCTTCGTTGGGCTTGCTGATCCATGCGGCATCGGGAAGCCGATCGCCGAGAATCTGGTCAGGCTCGAAGTACAGGGCGATTTCGGTAGCGGCCGACTCGACTGAATCACTGCCGTGGACCAGGTTGTAGGTGGTGCTGGCGCCGAAGTCGCCGCGGATGCTGCCTGGTTCAGCCTCGAAGCCGAAGGTTTTGCCCATGAGCTTGCGGCATACGGCGATGGCTCGCGGGCCGGCGACTACCATGACGACGACCGGGCCGGCGGTGATGTACTCGATCAGGCCGGGATAGAAGGGCTTGCCCTCGTGGACGGCGTAATGGCGCTCGGCCAGCGAACGGCTGATCTGCATCAGTTTCATGGCCGCGATGGAGAGGCCCTTTTCCTCAAAACGCTGAATGACCCGACCGATAAGGCGACGCTGAACGCAATCGGGTTTGAGAATGATCAGTGTTCGTTCCACCTATGGTTCCTTTCAGTCATCACTTGAGACAAGCCGAGGTTGACGCGCGATCATGCGTACCCGCTCCTTGCCGCGCGAACCATGGCGTGAATGTTGGCGGGCGGCACTGCCTGGCCGTCGAAAGTGCAGCCCGGAGTAATCATGAGGGGGTGGTCCTTTGCCTGCCTGATCGCATCGTGGACCTGGGCGGCACAGTCTTCGGCGGAGCCGTTGGGCAATGTGTTGAGATTGTCGACGCCGCCGGCGATGGCCGGTTTCACCCGATCGCGGGCATAGGCGATGCTGGGCCCGGCCGCACGATCCGCCCAATTCAGCACGTGTACGGGGTATTGAGCGAAGCCCTTGAAATCCAGAGGCCGGCCGCAGATGTGCAGGATGTTGAGTGACGCGGATGCCGCGGCTTCGAGGATCATCAGGTCTGCGGGCCGGACGAGGTCGCGGTACGTGTCTTTCCCGTTGGCCGGCCGATCTACCCAGTCGTCGCGGACGGACAGGAAGATGCCCTCGGCGCCGGCCTTGAGACATTCGAGGACGAAGGCGACCTGAGTTTGGGCGATCGCCAGGAGGGCGGCCTGCACGGCATCGCGGTCCTCCTTGAGCAGAGTGGCGATGACCTCGTCTCGTTCGTCGGTACCGTCGAGCTTCGGCGGGCCGTGCCGATCGCTGGGGGGCTGGGTGAGCTGGCGAAGAGTGGCCCAGGTATTGAAGACGGTCGTACAGGTGGGGACGTCGGGAGCAAGTCGCCGGGCAAGAATGCGCACGATGTCGAGCTGGCCAGCCAGCGGTCCCGCATCACCGGGCTGAGGTTTGATCTTCCGTAGATCTGCGACGGATTGGACAGTCGTGACCTCACCGCGGGGGTAGGGATGGTCGTTCATGATCTTGAGGAAGTCGAAATCGTAGGTCTCCAGGTGCCGCAGGTGAGCGTCGACGGCGGCTTGGCCGCTGATTTGGTCGGGTGGAAAATGATGCCAGCAACTGACCGGCGGGCAATCCGGCCGGGTGCTGCCGAGAACGGCTTGGACTCGTTCGCGTTTGGTCATCATGCTCAGTCAACTGTAGGTCGGCGGACACGGAGGGTCAAGGCGGTTAGGCGGGCTGGACGTCGGGTGGGAGAGCGAGGAAACGGGCGAGCTTCCAGTGGGTGTTGAGGCTTGCCCTCTGTGTCCATACAATGGTGGCCACGGGCACAACTGGGTGTTAGGGTTGAAACCGGGAGGCGGGAGGCGGTGTAGACAAAGCTGAACGGTGACTGATTGCAGCAGCGGGGTTTGTCCATGGCTCGCCGGTATCATGCCGTGTTCCTGGCCGTTGTGTTCCTGGCTTGGGGGTCTGGGACGGCGATCGCTGCGCCGCTGCGCGGACGGGTGGTGTACGTGGGGTTCCAGGGGAGTGGGGGGGATCAGTACGAGCACGGGACCTATCACTATCGGGCTGGCGCCTGGACCCCGGTGTTGGTGGAACTGGCCAACGACGGGCGGGACCGCTTCGAGGGCGTGATCGAGGTTCGCCAGCCGGACCGCGACCGGGACGAGGTGCTGGCCCGGCGCGAGGTGGTGGTTCAGGGCACGCGGCGGTATTTTCTGTACGTTCCGGGCGGCATAGAGCAGCGAAACGAGCATTTCAGGGTCCGCGTCTATACCTCGACGGGGCAGTTCGCGGAGCTTCATGACGATCAGGGGCGGCCTGTGCGCGAGCTGATCCCGCCGGGCCAAGTGACGGACACTCCTCCGGGATATCGTGTGATCCTGGACATCTCGACGGCGCCGGTTGCCTTACTGAGGGAGCTGCTGCGGGATCCGCAGGTCCAACAGGATCTGGTGGTGGCCCGGAGTTCGCCTGGCGATTTGCCGGACGCGGCGGCGGGGCTGGATCTGGCGGACGTGATTGTGTGGGATGCCGCGGACCCGTCGATTCTGGATTTGGCACAGCGCAATGCCCTGTTGGAGTGGACGCGTCAAGGCGGGACGCTGATCTTGGCGGCGAGCAGGGACTGGGAGCTGGTAAACCGGGAGGGTTTTCGGGAGATTCTGCCCGCGGTTCTACGTGGTGCGGAGACGATGACCGAGCCGCCGTTGTGGTTGTCGGAGTGGTTGGGGATCGGCGCGTTTGACGGGCCGGGCGGGCGACTGGATCCACCGATGACATACTGCCCGGTGAGGCGGGCGGACCTGCTGGCTGGGGCGACGGTTCTGGTGCCGGCGTCGCGTGACATCGGCGGGGCGAGCGACGAGCCGGGCTCAGACTTGCTGTTGGTGGTGCGGCGACCATGCGGGCGGGGCGAGGTGGTGCTGGTTGCGGCGGAGTTGCGAGATTTGCTTCAGGCCAGCCGGCGGAAAGTCGCCATGTTGGGCGACCTGGTGGGCGTTCGGCGGCAGACCGTGGATTCAGACAACGGGATGGGCTGGCGGAGTGAAGTGGATCTTTTTGGGATCGTCAGCCAGATGATCGCGTTCGGTGTGACGGCATGGCTCTACTTGTTCGTGGCCATCGTATTTGTGGTGATGTACCTGCTGGCTGCTACGGCGGGAAGCTGGGCTTGGCTTCGTCGTCGGCGCATCGAGCGGCATTCGTGGGTTGCTTTCGCGGGTGTGGCTCTCGCGGCCAGTTTGGTCAGCATCGCGGCGGTGCGATGGTTCCGTGGGATTGGCTACCGTGTGCAGGAAATCGCCGTGGTGGACGGCTGGGCGGGCACGGACGAAGCGACAGCGGTGAGTTTCCTGGGGCTCAAGGCTCCAGCCCACATCCGGGTGGATCTCCGGGTACCGCAGGACGCATCGGCTCCGGACAGGCAGACTGAGGCGTCTTGCTCGATCCGGGCCTTGCCGCCCCTGGGTGGGCGAGCGGAAGGATTTGCGGCGACGGATCGGTACGAGGCGGCGGCGGTGGTGGGGCAGCTTCGATCCCTGCCTCTGAGGGCGACGCTCAAGCAGTTCGAGGCTCATTGGCAGGGCGAGCTTGAAGGGCAACTTGACGGTGCGTTGCATCGGCTTCGCGAAGGGAGTATCGAGCTGCGCCCGGATAGCTGGCTGCGGAACGACTTGGGTACGGATTTGTCGAACTGCTACCTGGTGGTGGCGGCTCAGGACTGGCGGCCGGGGGGTGGGTACCGCGAGTTGGGGATTGAGGCCTACCGGATTGGCAACCTGCAAGACGACCAGCAGGTGACTTGGCAAGACCTTGTGACACGGGAGAAACTCGCGGCCACCCCCGGCTCCGCTGCCGCGCCGCCTCTGCGGCAGCCGCTGGCGACCCTGCTCGAGGAGGATTGGCTGGGCAGGTTGATCTCCCGAGTCTGGCTGGATGGGGCCGGCCGCGAGCAGGCGAAGCCGGACCCGGACACGCTGGACTTCCAGCGGGCACTGCTGGTGATGACCATTCAGAACGAGATCAACCCGCGTCGATTGGTGAGCGATCGCTACGAGGTCATTCGTCGATATGGGCACCGGCTGGACCGGTCGGCGCAGTTGATGCGGGACACGGCGTTGTTCATCGGCTTCAGTCGGACGCCGGGGCCGGTGCGGTTATGCTATCGCCGGTCGGATCGGCCTCA
>Ga0123332_1003348_pt1 | contig 14677 bp, 15 predicted proteins | sample BioC12SIPDNA_4_FD_89958 | JGI IMG/M metagenome (GOLD analysis project Ga0123332, IMG submission 89958) | Anaerobic biogas reactor microbial communites from Washington, USA - Biogas_R2_A C12 SIP DNA | ecosystem: Engineered > Bioreactor > Anaerobic > Unclassified | place: Washington, USA...
GCGCGTAGAAGCGGGGCGCTGCGGATCTGCGCGCTGAGGGGGACGCGGGTGTCGCGGTGGGCCCGCAGAAACGGGTTCGGGACTGGGCCGTCGGACGGTCCGCGATCGCGAGGACTTCGGGACGCTGGCGCGGTACCTCCGCGCCGTGCCGGTCGGCGCGGTCCGCGGGAGCCAGCGGCCGCGGTCCCAGGGGCGCGTCGCGTGGTCAGGTCGCAGGGTCGATCCGGAGGCGACCGGCGGCGAGAAGGCCCTCGAGCCGGTCGACGGTCCAGGCGGGGTCGTGCCCGGTGGTGTCGAGCACGTGGGCCTCGTAGTCGCCCAGGTCGGCGAACTGGGCCCACATGTGTCGGATCGGGCCGCTGGCCGCGAGGGGTGGGTGTCCGGGCACCCGAGGCGGCTCGGCCGAGCGGGCCTCGGCGCGGGCGAGGCAGGTCGCGAGAGCCGGGCGCAGCACCGCGTAGTCGAGGCCGATCCCGCGTGCGTCGAGGATCGAGGTGATGTGCGCCAGGTGCCACGGCCCGATCACCCCGTCCACGACGACCCGGTAGCCGCCGATGGCCAGCTCGGCTGCGGCGGAGGTGGCCGCTCGCAGCACCGTGCGGTTCTGGTGGTCGGACTCCGGCCGCCAGGGCTCGACGAAGCCTGCGTGGATGGTCGTCCAGAACCAGTCGGACTCGATGCACGCCACCGACGGGCCGAGCCGCCGGGCCAGCCGGGGGGCAACCGTCGACTTGCCGCTACCGGGAGGTCCGGTGATCACGAGGACCGACCCTCGCTCGGTCGGTGTGGCGCTCATGCCTGCTCAGGGGGTGGCCGAGGGCGGGGCGGGAGGGGGCGTGGGCGGGACCTCTACCCACCGCTCGGCGATGAACGACAACGCCGGCGGGTCGAGGAGGTGCAACTCCAGGTAGCCGCAGGTGGCGCAGGCGAACGCCCACAGGTCGACGGGTTGATTGCGCACGATGCCCCGGAAGCCGGCGTCGAGGTGGGGGCGGACGAAGGTCCGGCCCGTCCGCTCGCCCATCTCGACCCCGTTCTTGGCGGCGCGCACCGTCGCCGCCCCGCACTTGATGCACGTGCCGTGGCGCATGGCGGCGACCGTAGACCGACGACGAACGCCCGGGGCGGCGACCGTCAGGCGATGCGGGCGGCGTCGAACGCCTGCCACACGGCGCCGCGGATGACGCGATCGTCGCGGAGCATCGCGAGCGACGGGATGAACAGGGGCTCGCCGTCGAAGAGGTCCACGCGCCGCTCGTGCACTTCGAGCAGCCGCCGACGCTCGCCCTCGTCGAGGAGGTGCATCGGGAGGCGGGTGACCGCCTCGCCGGCGGTCTCGACGAACCGGGCGAGATCGAGGAGCACCGAACGGGCGTCGGCACCTTCGGTGGGGTGGGCGGCGAGGTGGGCGAGCAGGTCGAGGGCGAGCACGAAGCCCTCCCGGTTGTCGCGGCGGCTGGCGATCTGCGCGTCGGCGTCGTGCTCGGGCGAGACCGCGTCGCCGAGGGCCTCGGGCACCCCGGCCCGGTGGGCGGCGTGCAGCACGGCCGGGGTCGCGGCGCGGAGGCCGAAGAGGGCCCAGTGGGTCCAGCGGCCGCGGCGGCACAGGTCGCGCAGCTCCTCGATCGCGCCGGGCTCGCGGTCGGCGATGCGTCCCTCGATGCCCTCCACGAGGTCCTGCAGGCGGCAGTCGAGGTCGTCCTGGAGGTGCGCGTTGCGCATCCAGGCGTCGAAGTAGTCGACGAGCACCGGATCGGGGTCGAGCGGGCAGGCCGCGATCCGCTCGACCGCGTCGCGGGCGTACTCGATGACCACGGCCACCTCGTCGGCCGGCGTGGTGGTCATGCGCACCAGGAGCAGGGTGACGGACTGGATGGCGTCGACGGCCTCCAGCGGGGTGGACTGGCCGCGCCGGAACCGGGTGTAGGCATCGTCGATCAGGTCGGCGACGCCGTCGGGGTCGAGCCCGCAGGCGGTGTCTAGATCGTCTTCCATCCTTCCCCTCCCGATCGTGGGCCGTGCATGATGCACCCTCGCCGCCCGCGTTGCACCGCGGGTTTCGCGGAGAGGTCGTCCACCATGAAGATCGCCATCGTCCTCGGTTCGATCCGGACCGAACGCCGCACCGAAGCGGTGGCCAGGTACGTCCACGAGATCGCCGGGCGCCGCTCCGGCGAGGCCGCGATCGAGCTGGTCGACCTGGCCGACTACGACGTCCCGCTCCTCACCAGCTCGGTGCACCCGATGGTCGCCCAGAGGCGCTACGACGACCCGAACGTCCAGCGTTGGGGTGACGCGATCGACGGGTTCGACGGCTTCGTGTTCGTCACCCCCGAGTACAACCACGGCGTGCCCGGCGGCTTCAAGAACGCGGTCGACACCCTCGGCGCCGAGTGGGTGGGCAAGCCCGTCGCCTTCGTCGGGCACGGGTCGGTCGGCGGTGTCCGAGCCATCGAGCAGTGGCGGCAGATCGTCTGCAACTTCTCGATGCCGATCGTGCGCGCGGAGGTCAACTTCAACGGCTTCATCCACTGGAAGGACGGCACGTTCGCGCCCGAGGCCCGGCACGAGGACGAGGTGAACGCGCTGCTCGACCAGCTCGAGGAGCTGGTCCGTCGGCGGCCGAGCGGGGCCTAGCGGTGTTCGCCGAGGTCCACGGCTTCGACCCGACGCTGCTCGTCGTCCTGAACCTCGGCGGCACGTTCGTGTTCGGATTGAGCGGCGGGCTCGCGGCGGTCCGGGCCTCGCTCGACGCGTTCGGGATCGCGGTGCTCGCCGTCGTGGTCGGCCTGGCCGGCGGCATCACCCGCGACCTGCTGATCGGCATCCCGCCCCAGACGTTCCGGGACTGGCGGTACCTCGCCGTCGCCGTCGGGGCCGGCGCCTGCGCCCTCGCCGGGCACCGGACGCTCGGCCGGCTCGAACGATCGGTCCTCGTCCTCGACGCCGGCGGGCTCGCCCTGTTCTGCGTGACCGGAGCGATCACCGCCCTCGACCACCGCGTCGGAGCGGTCGGGGCGGTGGTGCTCGGCGCCATCACCGGGTTCGGGGGCGGCGTGCTTCGCGACATCCTCCTGCGCGAGGTCCCGGTCGTGCTGCGAACCGGGCTCTACGCCATCCCCGCCCTGATCGGCTCGGCCACCGTCGTCGTCGCCTCCGAGTTCGGCCTCGACGGCCCGGCCGCGCCGATCCTGGCCGCCGCGCTCTGCTTCGGGATCCGCCTCGCCGGCATCCACTTCGACCTCAGCGTCCCCGGCGCGGGCGGGGTCGACGATCGGTGACCGTGACGGCCCCGCGGCGTCGGTAGCAGGGTCAGGCGTCGGGTTCGATGCGGACGCAGCTCGGCAGGTCGGCGGACGCGCCGGCGAGGCGGTGCAGCACGGCGCGGGTGGGGTCCAGCACGAGGCCGTCGTCGCCCCGGCGGGCGCGCCCGTCGACGATCAGCGCGTACGGACCGCCGGTGCCCGGCCACAGCAGGGTGGCGGCCGGGTTGGCCTCGACGTTCGCCGTCGACGTGGTGCCGGCGGCGAACGCGAACGTCTCGCCGTCGAAGCTCACCGCCACCGACACGACGTGCGATCGGGCATCGGTGCCGGTCGTGACCAGGAACGCCACCGGTCCGTGCTCGGCGACCCGGCGCGCCAGCTCGTCGAGGGCGACGGTGCCGCTCACGGTCGGATCCCTTCGTCGGCGGTGGTCATCCCCCTGCACCGTATCGACGGCGAGCGCCGGGGTGGCCGCACTCGATCGGCACCGGGGCGGGGAGGTCGGTACGGTCCGGCGGGAGGCAACGCAGGAGGGCCGGGATGGCTGACGAGGTGCTCGACGTCGTGGTGGTGGGGGCCGGGTTCGCCGGGCTGACGGCGGCGCGGCTGCTCCAGGAGGCGGGCCGGTCGGTCGTCGTGCTCGAGGCGCGTGACCGGGTCGGCGGTCGCACCCGCACCGAGACGCGGCAGGGCACGTGGATCGACCTCGGCGGCCAGTGGATCGGGCCGGGCCAGGACCGCGTCGTCGCCCTCGTCGACGAGCTCGGGTTCGCCACCTACCCCCAGCCCGAGGTCGGCGACGACGTGGTGCTCGACGGGAACGGGGCCCGGCGCCTCGGGTCGTTCGTCGAGGCGTTCACCGACGACGAGCTGGTGGCGTACATCGAGCTGGCCGGCGCGCTGGAGGCGATCGCCGACCAGGTGCCGCTCGACGCCCCCTGGTCGGCACCCGAGGCGGCGGCGTGGGACGCCACCACGCTCGGCGACTGGGTCCGGGCGCGCGGGGTGTCCGACGCGGTGGCCGACCTGTTCGAGGTGGGCGTACGCGCGGTGTTCGCCGCGTCGTCCGCACAGCTCTCGCTCCTCCACGCCGCCCACTACGTCCACTCCGCCGGCGGCTGGTCGAAGCTGACCGACAGCGAGGGTGGCGCCCAGCAGGACCGGGTCGAGGGCGGCGTACAGCCGCTCGCCGAGGCGCTCGCCGCGCGCCTCGCCACCGGCACGGTCCGACTCGGCGAACCGGTGGCGCGGATCGTCCAGGGCGAGGGCGGCGTCGAGGTCGACGCGGCGTCCGGCCCGATGCGGGCGAAGCGGGTCGTGGTGGCCGTGCCGCCGACGCTCGCCGGGCGGATCGCGTACGAACCGGCGCTGCCCGCCCGGCGCGACCAGCTCGTCCAGCACATGCCGCAGGGGTCGGTCATCAAGTTCCACGTCCTCTACGACGAGCCGTGGTGGCGCGCCGAGGGCCTGTCCGGGATGGTCCTCTCGCCGCACGAGCCGATCGGCGTCACGTTCGACTGCACGCCGCCCGCCGGTACGCCCGGCCTGATCTCGGGGTTCTTCGAGGGGCCCGACGCCGTCGCCCACGGCGAGCGGACCATGGACGAGCGCCGCGAGGTCGTGGTCGGCGTGCTGGCCCGCACGCTCGGCGAACGGGCGAGGGACGTCCTCGACTACGTCGACCTCGACTGGTCGGCCGAGCCCTACACGCGGGGCTGCTACGGCGCCCACCTCCCGCCCGGCGCGTGGACCGTCTACGGCGCCGCGCTGCGGGAGCCGGTCGGGTGCATCCACTGGGCCGGCACCGAGACCGCCGAGCGCTGGACCGGCTACATCGACGGCGCGATCGATTCCGGCCAGCGGGTCGCTTCCGAGGTCCTCGCCGCCCTGGGCGACGACGCTCGTCCCGAGGCCTGAGGCGACGGCCGCCCGCCGTGTGCGACACGTTCTGCGTCCGGCGCCCCGACGGGATGCTCTTCGCCAAGAACAGCGACCGACCCGTCGACGAGGCGCAGATCGTCGAGTGGCTGGCGCCTCGCCCGGCCGCCCGCGGCGGATCGGTGCGGGCCACGCACCTCGCGGTGCCCGACGTCGGCGCGGCGGGGAGCCTCGGGTCGCGCCCGACGTGGATGTGGGGCGTCGAGCACGGGGTCAACGAGCACGGGGTGGCGATCGGCAACGAGAAGGTCTGGACCGTCGACGACCCCCGGTCCGTTCCGCCCGCGCTCCTGGGCATGGACCTCGTGCGCCTCGGCCTCGAACGGGGGAGCCGCGCCGACGATGCGCTCGACGCCGTCACGTCGCTGCTCGCCGACCACGGCCAGGGCGGATCGGGTGAGGAGGACCACGACGAGCCGTACTGGTCCTCGTTCCTGATCGTCGACGGCGACGGTGGCTGGGTGCTGGAGACGTCGAACCGCTCGTGGGTGGCCCGGCCGGTCGGGGAGGGGGCGGCGATCTCCAACCGGCTGACGATCGGCACCGACTGGAGCCGCTCGTCGTCCGACGTCCCCGCCGGTGCCGACTGGGACGGGTGGCGCGACCCGGCCGCACCGACCGGCCTCGCCGACCACCGCCTCGCCGCCACCCGGGCCTGCGTCGGCCGGGGACCGGTGGTGACGGCGGCCGACGCGGTGGCGACGCTGCGCGACCACGGCACCGGCCCGTGGGGTGCGCCGGGGGTGGGCGGTCCCGGCGGGGCGCCGCCCCCGCCGCCGGTGGACGTCGGCGACGACTGGTCCGGCGTGACGGTGTGCATGCACGTGCGCGACTACCAGTGCACGACCGCCTCGATGGTCGCCGACCTGCCGGCCGGCGCGGCGGGTGGCTCGGGCGCGGGCGGCTCGGCGCCGATCCGGGTGTGGGCGTCGGTCGGCGGCCCGTGCACGGGCGTGTTCCTCCCGGTCGGCTTGCCCGTGGTGCCCGAGGTGCTCGGCGACGCCGGGGCGTGGGCGGCGTTCAGCGCGCTCGGCCGGGGCGTCGAGGTGCTCGACGGCTCGGCGGGGGAGGCCCTCGCCCGCATCCGCGCCGTGCTCGACCCGATCGAGGACGCCGCCTGGTCCGAGGGCGACGACCTCTGGTCGGCCGGCGCCGGCCCCGACCGCTGGCGCACCGCCGCGACCGGCTGGTCCGCGGCGGTGCGCGCCGCTCTCCGCTCGCTCGCTCCCGGAGGCGCCTGAACGGCGAGGTCGGGGTTCAGGCGGCGAGGCCGAAGGCGTAGCTGGAGGCGTGGATGCCGCCGCCCATGGCGTCCTCCTCGTGGTGCACCTGCGTGGCGGGGTCGGCCTCGGCGGCGCCGACGGCGACCATCAGCGGGATCAGGTGGTCCTCGGCGGGGTGGCTGCGGCGACCGCCGGGGGCGGCCTCCCAGTCGAGCAGGCGTCGGACCCGCTCGGCGGGGTCGCTCTCGACCAGCGTCTCGCGGAGCCAGCCGTCGAACGCGGCCGACGGCGCGGCGCCGGTGGGGCCGAACTCCCGCAGGTTGTGGTAGCTGAGACCGCTGCCGACGATGAGCACGCCCTCGTCGCGCAGCGGAGCGATCGCCCGGCCGACGGCGAGGTGGGCCGCCGGGTCGTAGCCCTCGACGATCGAGAGCTGGAGCACCGGCACCTTCGCGTCGGGATACATGACGTACAGCGGGGCGAAGACGCCGTGGTCGAAGCCGCGCTCGGGGTCGGTGTCGTTGGCGATCCCGGCGGCGTCGAGCAGCTCGGTGACGCGCGCCGCCACCTCGGGCGACCCGGGCGCGGGGTACTGGATGCGGTACGTGAACTCCGGGAAGCCGCCGTAGTCGTAGTACATCGGTGGTCGGGGGTGGCCCTGGACCGTGGGCCGCGGCCGCTCCCAGTGGCCCGACACGACGAGGACGGCCCGGGGCGTGACGCCGACCTGTGACGGGATCGCCTGGAGCGACGACTCGAGGGGGGTCCAGTCGCCGGGCATCAGGTCCTTGATCCACGGCCAGGGGCCGCCGCCGTGGGAGATGAAGTAGGTGGGGAGTCGCTCGGCGGGGTCGGTCATGGTTCGCTCCTCCGGGTCGGGCGGATCGCTTAAGGCGTGAAGTCACTGTAGCGTGTTCACTTCAAGATGCAACCGACGCGGTACGGTGGCCGGGTGTCCGAATCACCGAGCCCCCGCTGGCTGGACGCCGACGAGCGCGAGACGTGGCTCGCCGTCATCAGCCTGACGATCCGCCTGCCGGCCGCCCTCGACCGACAACTGCGCCGGGACGCGGGCATCGGCCACTTCGAGTACCAGGTCCTCGCCGGGCTGTCGGAGGCGCCCGACCGGACCCTGCGGATCAGCGAGCTGGCCGAGTTCGCCGACGGCTCGCTGCCCCGGGTGTCGCAGGTGGTCAGCCGCCTCGAGCGGCGCGGGTGGGTCAGGAGGGGGTCCGACCCCACCGACGGCCGCTACACCCTCGCGACGCTCACCGACACCGGCTGGGACAAGGTCGTCGCCACCGCCCCCGGGCACGTCGAACAGGCCCGCCGCCTGGTGATCGACCGCTTCGATCCGGCCGAGCGGGCCCGCCTCCGCGAGTTCGCCGACCGCATCACCGCGGCCAGCGCGGATCGGGTCGACGGTCTACCGTCCGGCTGACGAACAGTGCCGGTACGCACCGGCACCTGACATCAGGGGGTGTCGGTCATGGCCGGTCGATCGTTTCTGCGCGTCGTGGGTCTGCTCGCGGTCGCGGTTCTGCTCATCTCGGGTTGCCGGCTCGAGGATCGGGTCACGTACCTGGCCTCGGACGAGCTGAACGGGCGCGAGAACGACACCCCGGGCGGGATCGCGGCGCGCGAGTTCATCATCGACGAGCTGGTCGCGGCGGGCGTTCCCGGCGCGCTCCCCGGTGAGGGCGACGCCGCGTACACCCAGCCGTTCGTCGGCACCCTCTTCGGTGAGCCGGTGCCCGGCGTCAACGTCCTCGGGAAGATCGAGGGGACCGTCCGACCCGACGAGTACGTGGTCGTCGGCGCGCACTACGACGGCTTCGCCGGATGCCAGGTCACGCCCGCCGACCAGATATGCAACGCCGCGACCGACAACGCGACGAGCGTCGGGATCGTGCTGGGGCTCGCCGAGCGCTACGCCCAGACCCCGCCGCACCGGTCGATCATCTTCGCCCTCTGGGATGCCGAGGAGGACTACATGCGGGGCTCGGAGCACTTCGTCAAGAACCCGATCGTCCCGCTGGCCGACATCGTCGCCTACATCAACTTCGACATCCAGGGCATCCGCCTCCTGCCGTCCCTGGCCACCACCACGTTCGCCCTCGGTGCCGAGACCGGCGGTCCGGACCTCGCCGCCGCGGTCGACACCGCGTACGAGTGGTCGGTGCTCGACGGGATCCGGCTCAGCTCCGCCTTCGGCGCCGAGCGCAGCGACCACTACTGGTTCCTGTCCCGGCAGGTGCCGTCGGTGTTCTTCACCGACAGCAGCGGACCCTGCTACCACCAGGCCGGCGACGACATCTCGGTCGTCGACTGGACCAAGCTGCGCGGCCAACTCAACGCGGCGCACCTCACCGTCAGCTCCCTGGTCTTCGGCAGCGCGTCGGGTGAGTTCCTCGAGCCGGCCTGGACGGCCGCTCCCACGATGGTGTTCGCCGACGCGGTCGGCTTCTTCACCGCGCTGGACCGGGCTCTCGCCGACCTCGACCGCTTCCCCCCGGCGACGCAGAACACGATGCTCGCCCACCACGCGACCCTGTCGGCGATCGTCGACGCCGGGCCGGGGGCCTTCGACGGCGCCGCGCAGACCGCGGTCGTCCAGGCCGCGAGCTACCTGGTGACCGCGCTCACCTACGGCGCCTGCGAGGGCTTCCTGAACTGAGCCGCCGGGTAACGGTTTTCCTCCGACCCCAAGTGTTACCGCTTGACCTTCGGTTTGCACTGTTGTACTAGTACAGCAGTACAAAGTCCGAAGGGGAGCGCAACATGTCGATCACCGCCAACGCCAAGGCCCGCCAGGCCACCGCCCTGCTGGAGGCCGACGGCGCGCCGGCCACCCCCGACGCGGTCGCCTTCGCGTCGAGCTACCTCAGCCGCCGCTCCTCGCTGCGCTGGGCCTGCGCCCTGTTCGCGGTGGTGGCGGTGAACGTCCTCGGCTTCGTCCTGCGGGACGAGCCGGTGATCAGCCTCGACCTGTTCCCGATCATGGGTGCCTACGCGGTCGGCACCGTGATCGCCGAGGTGCGCCTCGCCCGGGCCCGGGGCGCGGTCGCCCGGGCCAGCCTCGTCGCCCGCACCGTCGACCGGTACCTCGGCCCGGAGTGGCTGCCCGTGCAGCGGACGGCCACCGCAGCCGCGGTGCTGCTCATGGGCGGGGCGGCCCTGGTCAACACCGACCCCGGTGCCTCTCGGGTCGAGCCCGTCCTCTACGCCGTCGCCGCCCTGCTCGTCGGGGTCGGCGCGGAGTGGGCCCAGCGCCGCATCGTCGACCGAGCCCAGACCGCGAGCGAGCCCGATCTCGTCGCCGCCGACGACGCCGTGCGCGCCTCGTCGGTGCGCGCCGTGGCAGGGGTCGCCATCGCCTTCCTCGTCATGACCGCGGGCGGCGGGGCGGCCCACCTCGTCGACCACCCGGTGCCGGCCCTGATCGGGGTCGGCCTGGGCCTCTTCCTCTGGTACCGCTGCGTCCGCCCGAAGGGCGCGGCGTACCGGATCCTCCTCGTCGCGGTGTCGCTCCTGGCGGTGGTCGGCGTGGCCGCCACCGTCGCGATCGTCCTCGCCCGGAGCAACTCGGTGTCGGAGAGCCAGCCCGCGGTCCCCGTCACTCAGCAGGCGGACGAGGTCGAACCGGGCACCACCGAACCCGGCGGCACGACGGTCCCCGTCGGCCCGACGACCACGACCGAACGATGATCGAGCTCGACCCCCGCTCGACGGTGCCGCCCTACGACCAGGTGCGCACCCAGATCACCGAGATGGTCGAGGCCCGGGTCCTCGCGCCCGGCCACCGCCTACCGCCGATCCGTCAGCTCGCCGGCGACCTCGGCGTGTCGGCCAGCACGATCGCCCGCGCCTACCGCGAACTGGAGCAGGACGGGCTCATCGAGACCAAGGGGCGGCACGGCACCGTCGTCGCCGAGAGCGCGCCCCGCCTCGACGAGTCGGCCCGCCGGCGGCGCCTGGTCGAGGCGGCGGCGGTGTACGTCCGCACCGCCCGCCACGCCGGTGCCGACCTCGACGGCGCCCTTGCAGAGGTGCGTGCCGCGTTCGTCGGGTCGGGCGTGCCCGAACCCGGCGGTAGTGGGGAGTCTCGTGGCGCGCGGCAGGGAACCGGCGTCGGGTTGCGAGACACCTAGCCACCTGGCCCCCGGCCCGCTGGAACGCGGCTTGGTGCCGATCCCGGGGGTGGTCAGCAGGCGACCTCGAAGGTCACGGCGATGTCGGTGTCGCTGGTCGGGGAGGTGACCGTGATCGCCGAGCCGGAGACCGCCGCGGGGTCGAACTCGATCGAACCGAGGGGCATCGCCGTCTGCTGGTAGGTGGTCGTGAGCGGCGCGCCATCGTCGACGACGAGGGTGAGGTGGTCGCCCGCGAAGCCGGCGGACTCCTCGCTCCGGGCGGCCTCGAGCTCGAATTCGTGACCCTCGGCGTTCGTGCCGACGAGCAGGGCCAGGGCCTCGATCCCATCGGTCAGCTCGGGATCTGGCGCGAAGCGGCACACGGGATCGCTCACGTCGAGATCCTCCCCGTTTACGACCAGCGAGCTGATGCCGGTGCCGGAACCCGGTCCGCCGACCGGATCGTCGCTCTCGTCGTCGGAGTCGGCGCCTAGGCCCTGCTCGTCGGCGTCGAGGCCGGTGGATCGGTCGTCGTCGGAGTCGTCCCCACCGCACGCCACGCCCAACACCATGGTCAGCGCGATCGCCACCGCCGCGGTGCTCCGTATCGCTGCTCGGGTCGTTCGCATCACTGGGCCTCGGCTTGGTCGCGGGTGGTCTGACATCGTCCGGGGGGATGGTCGGTTCTGGGGGCGCAGGCGGCAACGATCGCCGCTACTCACCGACGTCGGACGCCTACTCAGCAGCCCCGCCGACCTGGGGCACCGCGGCGCGGCGCGACGACGACGGAGACACCCACCAGCACCCGGTCGGCGTCGGTCAGGTGAGCAGGCGGGCGAGCTCGTCGCGTCCGCGCACGTCCAGCTTGCCGTACACCGCGTGGAGGTGGTTGTCGACGGTGCGCTTCGAAAGGAAGACCTCCGCCGCGATCTCGGCGGAGGTGCGGCCGTCGGCAGCCAGCACCGCCACCTCCAGCTCACGATCCGAGACGGTGTCGACGAGCGGGGTCGGGAACGCCGGGTCGGCGCCGCGGGGCGACGCGGCCCGGCCGGTGAAGTCGGCCCGTCGCGCCTCGATCAGGTCGCCCCCGGCGGCGAGGATCCGCGCTCGTTGAGAGTGGGCCTCGGCGGCCAGCCCGCGGGCACCCGTGGCCGCGAACGCGAGCGCGCAGTCCGCGACGCGCGCCGCGTCGGCCCCGGCGACGGCCTCGGCGTGCTCGACCATCAGCTCGAGGAGGGTGGCCCCGGACGTTCCGCCGACGGCCGCTCGAAGCGGTTCGACGACCAGCGGCGCGCCGCCGTAGTGCACCGCGTCGTGGAGGGTGATGGCGGCGTAGCCACGGTGACCCGAGTCGAGAGCCACCTCGCCGGCTCGGAGGCAGGCGGTCGAGGCCGCCTCCGCGGCGCCGGCGTCGAACGCCATCCGGGCGCGGGCCCGACCGACCCAGATCGCCGTCCACGGCCCGGCGGCGTCCACATCGTCGAACGTCGAGAGGTGCTCGGCCGCCTCGTCCGACCGGCCGTCCCTGGAGGCGGTGATGGCGGCGACGGCCGCCGCGATCGGCGTCGACCCGAACGGATCCATCCAGGCGTGCTGCGCGACGGACTCGGCCGCCGCCTCGGCCGCGCGGGGATCGTCGAGCAGGTCGAGCAGCAGGGCGAGCACCGCCGTCGCCACGCCGCGGAACTGCTCGTGCGTGCGGCGACGGTCGAGGGCCGCGTCGAGCTCGGCGACCCCCTCCGCCAGTTCGCCCCGCTGGAGGCGCGCCGCGCCCCGCACCCCCAGCAGCAGGTCCACCTCGTGCGGCCGTTCGCCTTCGTGCGACGGGTCGTCGGCCATCAACCGGCTCGACAGGTCGGCGACCGCCTCGACCCGTCCCAGCATGGAGAGGGCGTATACCTCGTTGAGGCCGAGGGTCCAACGCGTCGCCGGGTCGGCCGACCGACGTAGCTCCGGGTCGGCCGCAGCGACCAGCATCACGTCGTCGAAGCGCCCGAGCAGCGTGCCGAACACCGCCGCCTCCGACCGGAGCGACATGGCCCGGAGGGGATCGCGGACCCGATCGACGGCCGTGAGCAGGATCGCCATCGCCTCGGCCGGATCGCCCCGCTGGAACCCGACCAGGGCGGCACGGTCGAGCGCGGTGGCGACGATGTCGTCCTCGTCGACGGCCGTCGCAGCCGCGTTGGCGAGCGCCGCCGCGGCTTCGGGGAGGTCGCCCTGCATGCGCAACGCCTCGCCGAGGGCACGGTGCGCTCCGTGGTGCTCGGGATCGCATGCGGCCGCGGCCCGGGCCCACTCCAGCGCGTGATCGATGTCGAAGCCGGCGATGGCCTCCCGCGCGGCGGTGACCCAGCGTTCGGCGTCGAGGGGATGCCCGACGATCGTCGCCCACGACGCGACCCGGCTGGCGTCGCCGGGACGCATCGTCGAGGCTCCTAGGAGCTCGACGAGGGTCCAGGTCGCGGACCATTGGCGGGCGTCGTCCATCGCGTCGATCACCGTTTCGGCGACCAGCGGATGGTCGACGGTCAGCCGGACTTCACCGGCGGCCTCACGGCGCCGGACCAGCAGACGCCGTTCCTCCAGGGCCGACATCGAGGGGAGTAGCTCGGTGGGGACCTGGTCCACCCGGATCGAACCGGACAGGGCGACCAGGTCCAGCAGACGGTGGGCGTCGTCGTCGAGGCGGCCGATCCGGCGCTGGATGCAGCGCGACGTCCGGCTGCCGAGAAGGGCCGGCCTCGAGACGTCGGCCAGCTTCCACCCGTCGTCGTCGACCACGATCGTTCCCTGGTCCCGCGCGTCGAGGAGCAGTTCGCGGATCAACAGCGCGTTCCCCCTCGAGGTGTCGACGAGCCAATCGAGGAGCGTCGGCGAGACGCGGGCACCGAGCACGGCGGTGGCGAGCGCGCCGGTTCCGTCGGCGTCGAAGGGGGCGAGCGGCAGTTCGGTCGCGTCGTCCGCCGACCACAGCGCCGCCAGGGTCTCGTCCCGCGGCGCACCGTCCCGCACGGTGGCCACCGTGGCCCAGGTCGCCTCGGGGCTCAGACCGTGCAGGAGCTCGATCGAGTCGGCGTCGAGGTGATGCGCGTCGTCGATGAGCAGCAGGGTGGAGCGGTCGCCGCCGCGGGTGAGCGAATCCCGCACCACGTCGGCGAGCTGGTCGCGGTCGGTGCCCCCACCGGGGGGCATCAGCGGGTGGAGCGGCCACAGGGGGAGGTGCCGCGTCGCCGACGACGGGTTGATCTCGACCAGATCCCACCCCCGGCGCCGGCAGCGGCGCGCCGCCTCGCGCAACAGCATCGTCTTGCCCGCCCCGGCCTCGCCGGTGAGCACCACCGTGCGGTCGCGCAGCAGGTCGCGCAACAGATCGGTCAGTTCCCGGTCGCGTCCGACGAGCCTCCCCACCTGGGCCAACCTACCGGCCGCGCGGAGGGGGCGGGCCCGGTGAGCCGCGATCGAGCCCGGTCCGCAGATCTTCCCGACCGTCGAGCTCGAGCTTCCCGTAGACGCGGTGCAGGTGGTTGTCGACGGTGCGCACCGACCGCCCCAGTCGCGCCGCGATGGCGCCGGACGTCAGCCCGTCGGCGGCCAGGGCGACCACCTCCCGCTCGCGGAGGGTCAGGGCGTCGGCGACGACCGGCGACGGCGGCGGCCGGAACGGGTGAAGCCGGTCGAAGGCGAGGTCGCCCGCCGCGACGGCGCGCCGGGCGCCCACCTGGTCGTCGTGCGACAGCGCCAGCTCCGCGAGCTGGTGGTGGCACGATGCGCTCAGCCACGGGGCCCCCTGGGCGGCGAACTCGTCGGCGCAGCCGCGCAGCGTGTCCCGATCGCCGCGCGTCACGGCCCGAGCGTGCCGGTGGAGCAGGGCGACGTGGGCGCAGCCCTCGACGACGGGGAGGACCTCGTCGAGCAGTTCGGTGGCCCGGGCGGAATCCCCGTACCGCACGAGGTCGTGGGCGGTCACGGCCGCGTAGCTCGAGTGCGACGTGTCGAGGGCCCGTTCCGCGGCGGTGGCGCAGGCCGCTCGGGCGGCGGCGTCGTCGCCCTGGAGGTGATCGACCTGGGCCCGGGCCCGCCCGATCCAGATCGAGCACCAGGGCTCCGAGCCGAC
>Ga0123332_1003355_pt1 | contig 14652 bp, 13 predicted proteins | sample BioC12SIPDNA_4_FD_89958 | JGI IMG/M metagenome (GOLD analysis project Ga0123332, IMG submission 89958) | Anaerobic biogas reactor microbial communites from Washington, USA - Biogas_R2_A C12 SIP DNA | ecosystem: Engineered > Bioreactor > Anaerobic > Unclassified | place: Washington, USA...
CTGGTGGACCTCATTGCTACCGATCACGCTCCTCACACTCTCGAGGAAAAGGCGGGCAAGAAACCTCCTCCTGGCGTGCCAGGGCTGGAGACGACCCTTCCTCTCCTGTTGGCGGCCGTTGACGACGGGCGGCTTGTCCTGGAGCGACTCATGGAGCTCGTATATTACGGGCCTCTTCGCATCCACCAGTTGCGTGCGCCGGACGACACGGAGGTCACCATTGACCTTGATGAGGGACGGTACACCCTCGAGCGGGGGGGATACCGGACGCGGTGTGGATGGTCGCCTTTCGAGGGCGTGGCCGCACTGGGCCGCATCGCGCGGGTTCGCCTGCGACAATGCGACGTATTCGTGGATGGGCAGGTGAGGGCAGAGGCGGGAAGTGGTGCGCCGTTGGCTCGGGCAGGCTAGCGCGACAGGCTTTACGACGGGCGCGGCGGAATTCGTCACGGCTATTGGAGAAAGGGGAGCACATGGCGACAAATGGGAGCCAGAAGAAGGTGGGTCTGGCGCCGGACAGGCTGGCCAGCTTCTACGGACGTGACATTGTCTCTGTGATGCAGTTCTCTCGCGACGATCTCACCTACATCTTTGGTGTGGCTGATGAGATGCGCAGCCTGGTCAAACGGGTGGGCGCAACGGATCTCCTCAAGGGGTATGTGCTCGGCAACCTGTTCTACGAGCCCAGCACGAGGACCTCATCGTCGTTTATTGCGGCGATGGAGCGGCTCGGGGGGTCTGTCATACCGATTCACGGTGTGCAGTACTCCTCGGTCAGTAAAGGCGAGTCGCTTCCAGATACGATCCGAACCCTTCAGTGCTACGCAGACGTGATCGTGCTGCGGCACCCGGAGATCGGCGCTTCAGCCGTCGCGGCGCGATATGCCACCAAGCCCGTGATCAGCGCCGGCGATGGCACCGGCGAGCACCCCACGCAGGGGTTGTTGGATATCTATACCATATACAGCGAGCTGGGCGCTGTCGACGGCCTGCACGTGGCGATGGTCGGAGACCTGAGGAATGGCCGAACGGTCCACTCGCTCGCGCGGCTGCTGCGGCTGTATGACACGAAGATGACCTTCGTGGCGCCCGACATACTGCAGCTGCCTGCCGATCTGAAAGCAGAGCTCGAGGATTCTGGCCGGGTGGTGCGCGAGACGGGTCGCCTCCAGGATGTCATCGCGGACGCTGATGTGATCTACGTCACCCGCGTGCAGAAGGAGCGCTTTGATGATCTCCGCCTGTACGAGGCTGTGAAGGACTACTATGAGATCACGCCCGAGCTCATGGAGCAGGCCAAGCCACGTATGGCGCTGATGCATCCGCTCCCCCGCGTCGGCGAGATCCATTACGACGTCGACGATGATCCTCGGGCAGCCTATTTTCGACAGATGGAGAACGGGATGTACGTACGTATGGCACTCCTGGCAGCCGTGCTGGGCAAAGTCTAGGCAGGAGCGAGACGATGACTTTCTGGGCCAAGTTGAGCGCGAGCATTGAGAAGCGGAATAGCCTGCTGTGTGTGGGCCTGGATCCTCACCCCGGTCAGGTCCCCGAGCGGTACGGCTCGGTGGCTGAGTTCATCCGAGATGTGATTGAGCAGACGTCTGACGTGGCCTGCATATACAAGCCCAATGTGGCCTTCTACGAGGCGCTGGGCCCCGACGGCCTGGACACGCTCCAGGAGATCATCGAGTCGATCCCCGACGATATCCCCGTACTCCTGGACGCCAAGCGGAATGACATCACGTCTACCGCCACCGCGTACGCTCAGGGAGTCTTCGACCGGTTGGGCGCTGACGCGCTGACGGTGAACCCTTATCTGGGAATCGACGGCGTGGCGCCGTTCATGGCCTACGAAGACCGCGGGGTCTTTCTGCTGTGCAAGACGTCCAATCCGGGAGCGGGCGAGATTCAGGACTGGGCGCAGTACGGGGTCCCTCTGTACCATCACGTGGCCGAGCTCGCCGGAGAGTGGGCTCAGGGACGCGAGATTGGGCTGGTAATCGGGGCGACCTACCCGCAGTCTATGGCCGAGATTCGGGCGAGCAACCCAGGCATCTGGTTCCTTGTCCCGGGAGTGGGCGCACAGGGCGGGGATCTCGAGGCCGCCCTCGCCGCAGGACTCCGCGACGATGGGCAGGGCGTCATCGTCAACTCCTCACGCGGCATCCTGTATGCGGACAGCCCGCGCCAGGCGGCGCTGGATCTGAGGGATGGGATCAACCGCGCTCGCCAGGCGGCGCGCGCCGGCGCACAGAGCGATGCGATGGCTGCGCGCCTGCGGGAGGCGCGCCTGCTCAAGTTGGCCGAGGCGCTCCATGAGACGGGGTGCGTGCAACTCGGCGACTTTGTGCTGCACTCGGGTGCTCATTCGCCGGTGTATGTGGATCTGCGCCGGCTAGTGAGCGACGCCCGCGTGCTGGAGCTCGCGGCGCGAGAGTACCAGGCGCTGCTGCAGCCGCTAGAGTACGATCGCATCGCGGCGATACCCTACGCGGGGCTGCCGATCGGAACGGCGGTGGCGCTGCTCACGAGGGACCCGCTGATATACCCCAGGCGGGAGGTGAAGGAGTACGGCACTCGGCGGCAGATCGAGGGTGACTTTCAGCCCGGCGAGCGCGCGGTGCTGGTGGATGATCTGATCAGTTCCGGCGCCAGCAAGCTGGAGGCCGCGGCGCCTCTGCTCGCCGCCGGGCTGGTGATCGAGGATGTGGTCGTCTTGATCGATCGCGAGCAGGGAGGGCGGGAGGATTTGGCAGAACATGGCCTGCGTCTGCACGCGGCTTTCACCCTGCGGGAGATCGTTCATGCCCTGGTTCGTCTGGGCAGGCTGAATGCGCAGGGCCAGGAGAGGGTGGAACGCTATCTCGATGGACAGGGATGATCGCTCGAACACAGGTGCGTGGCAGGGGCCCAAGCTGTCGGTAGATCTGGCCGGTGTTCGGCTGCAGAACCCACTTGTTCTGGCCTCTGGCATCTGGGGGAGCGCGGCAGGAACGCTGGCTCGCGCCGGGCGAGCCGGTGCCGGGGCGGTCACCGCGAAGTCCTGCAGCATTGAGCCTCGGCGGGGTCATCCTAACCCCACTGTATTGCAGTGGGGCCATGGCCTGATCAACGCCGTGGGCCTCTCCAACCCGGGGGCTGAGGAGGAGTGTCGTGAGCTACAGGCGGCCAAGGAGCAACTGGGCGGCACGGGCGTCGCGCTCATCGCCAGCGTCTTTGGAGAGACTCCCGAGGCTTTTGCTCAGGCCGTTCTGGCGCTACTGCCCGCGAGCGTGGACCTCGTGGAAGTGAACATCTCCTGCCCCAACGTGGCCGCCGAGTTGGGCCGTCCCTTTGCGCTGGATCCCGGGCCGGCGGCGAGTGTCACGGAGGCTGTTCGGAGCGTGTATTCCGGGCCGCTGCTCGTCAAGCTATCTCCGAACGCACCCGAGATTGCGCAGGTGGCCAGGTCGGTGGTTGAGGCGGGGGCTGACGGTTTGACTGTGGGGAATACCCTCGGGCCGGGTATGATCATCGATCTTGAGGCGCGGCGGCCGGTTCTGTCGAACCGCGTGGGCGGTGTTTCGGGGCCGGCGATCCGGCCCATCGCCGTGCGTTGTGTGTACGAGGTCGCTGCGGCGGTGGATGTCCCCATCGTTGGCACCGGCGGCGTCCGCACGGGTGCTGATGCGATGGAGATGATCATGGCCGGAGCTACCGCAGTCGGCATCGGATCTGCTCTCGAGGATGAAGGGGAAGAGGTCTTTGGTCGCATCACGCGTGAGTTGGATCAACTAATGCGACAGCTGGGCATCAAGAGCTTGGATGAGATTCGAGGCTGTGCACATGTGTAGCGACGTGTACACCGTCTATCGGGTGGTAAGCCGGCGGCAGGAGAGCGAGGGTGGCGCCAGCCTTGTTCTGGATGGCAGCCTCCGGGCCGATCCTGGTCAGTTCGTGATGGTCTGGTTGCCGGGTATCGAGGAGCGGCCTTTGGCGGTCATGAACGACCGGCCGTTGAGCCTGACAATCCGGGACGTGGGCCCCTTTACCCACGCCATGTGCAGGCTCCAGGAAGGCGATCGCGTGTGGGTGCGAGGTCCCTATGGGCACGGCTTTGACGTGCGCAGCCGTCGAATGCTCCTGGTGGGTGGTGGCAGCGGGATTGCCTCTCTGACGCTCCTGGCCAGCCGGAGCCTCGATGAGGGGCGTGAGGTCCGCGTGGCTCTCGGCGCGCGCACCAGCAGCCAGCTGATGCTGGGCTGGCGATTTGATGAGCTGGGCATTCCGGTTTTGTACGCGACCGACGACGGCACCGTAGGCGCGCGCGGGACCACTGTGGATGCGATTGAGCCTCTGCTGCGCGCCGGTTGGCCGGACGCGGTGTATGCCTGTGGCCCGGAGCCGATGATGATTGCGCTTGGCAGACGCTTGAGAGGCACGGATCTACCGCTCTACCTGAGCTTCGAGCGCACGATGAAGTGCGGCTTTGGCGTCTGCGGCAACTGCCATCTGGGCGACCAGTTGGTATGCCGGGATGGCCCCGTCTTTGAGGGGGAGAGGGTGCTGCAGGTTCTGGATCCGCTGGCCGAGTGACCCATCTGGGCCAGCGGCAGCGCTGCGCGCCTACAGAGTGAACAGCCCAAGGTATTGGGTGGCCAGCACCACAAGCGACAAGGCCAGAATCAGGCGTACAAAGCCCTGGCCCCTCTGAACCGCGGCACGACTGCTCACCCATGAGCCCAGGCCGTACCCGATGGTCAAGACCATGCCGTAAACCCAGTTGATCTGCCCCCGCAAGGCAAATGTCAGCAGCGCGATCACCGTGTACGTGGCGGTTATGAAGGTCTTGTGCATGTTGGCCCGCACCAGGTCCACGCCCGCGGTCAGCACCAGCGATGCGATCAGGATCAAGCCTACTCCGGCCTGGATGGCGCCTCCGTAGATGCCGACGAGGAAGAAGACGACGTAGCTGACCGCGCGGCGGCGCGGCGTCATCACGACCTCGCGCCCCTCTAGCCACTTTTTCGGGTTCACGATCAGGATGACGAGCATGATGAGCATGCAGACACCAAGGATCCGCTCGAACACCACTTCCGGGAGGTCGATCACCAGATAGGCGCCCAGGAGCGCGCCAAACAGCGCGGGTATGGCATAGTGCAGGCTCGCGCTCACCTCAGAGGCCCCCTTGCTCCGAAAACCGAGAACCCCAGCGATGGCGCCAAAGAGCACGCCCAATCGGTTGCTGCCGTTGGCCACACCGATCGGGAGCCCGACGAGGTTCAAGGCGGCGAGGGTGAGAAAGGATCCGCCGCCGGCGAGCGTGTTGATGATGCCGGAGAAAAAGCCCGCGACGATGAGCAGTGCGACGTGCGTCGGGGTGATCTGCATGGATGCTCCTCATCTCGTTGGCCGGATCGATGTCACAATGCTTCGAGTATAGGGCCATGGGGCCGCGTGGCAACTGTCAGCCCGGCGGCGATGGATCGATCGATTGACGGTGCGAGTGGCTGCGGTATAATGATGAACCTGACAGGAGTAGGCGAATGAACGATGATAGCCTCGCGGAAAAGGAACGGCTCCTAAAAGAGATCGTCGGTGATCTCTCGCTCGTTGCCGTCGCCTTTTCGGGCGGCGTGGATAGCAGCCTTCTGCTGGCCGTGTGCGCCGACGTCCTCGGTGCTGATCGCGTGCTGGCGTTGACGGCCGATTCGCCGTTGCTGCCCAGGGTGGAGCTCGCCATGGCTAGGCAGGTGGCCAGCCTGCTGGGTGTGGAGCACCGGACACTGGCTCTGGATGAGCTCGCTAGGCCAGAGATCCGGGCCAACCCTCCGGATCGATGCTACTACTGCAAGCAGATGCGGTTTTCCGCGCTCCTGGCGATGCGTGAGAGTGCCATGCCTGACCGTGTGCTCGTTCATGGAGAGAATGCCGACGATAGTTTGGACTATCGACCGGGATCGCGTGCGGCTGCGGAGTTGGGCGTGCGAGCGCCGTTGGCAGAGGCCGGCCTGACGAAAGCCGAGATACGGGAGCTATCTCGCCGGCGCGGACTCCCCACATCGGATTTGCCTGCAGAGGCCTGTCTGGCTACACGCTTTCCCAGCGGCACAGAGTTGACCGCTGAGGGGCTGGCCCGCGTCGAGAGAGCCGAGGTCGCGTTGCACAGGATCCTGGGACAGGGCAGACTGCGCGTCCGCGACCATTTTCCCGTCGCCCGTATCGAGATTCCTGAGCAGAGCATCGAGGCGGCCGTGCGAGCGCCGCTTCGGCAGGAGATCGTCACGGCCGTTACTAAAGCTGGCTATCGATATGTCGCGATCGACCTGATGGGATATCGTATGGGGAGCATGAATGACAGAGTCACAGCGCGCTGATCACCTGAACAACCTTTCGGATGCCGTGCTGGATTTCGCGCGAGAGCATCGCAAGGGCGTCCCTGAGATTATCTTTACGAGCAGCAAGGACGATGAGCAAAGCCTGGCGATTGCCGAACGCTTTCTGGAGGCCTCGGGCCGTGCCATACTGAGCCGCGTGTCCCCCAGTCTGGAGGCCCGGCTGCGCGAGCGGTATGCCGATGGCTCGCTCGAATGGTATCGGGCCTCGCGGACGGCGATTGTGCGGCGTGTTCCCCGAGAGATGCCAAAGGGGGGGCGCGTGGGAATACTGACCGCGGGGACGTCCGACAGGCCTGCCGCTGAGGAGGCAGCCATCGTGTGCCAGGAGATGGGCTGCTCGGTGTTCACGCAGTACGACGTCGGCGTTGCGGGCCTTCACCGGCTCTTCGAGCCCCTGCGCCGGCTGCTGCAGGTCGAGGATGTGGATGTCATCATCGTGGCCGCGGGCATGGATGGCGCGCTTCCCTCGGTCATATCCGGCCTCGTGGACGTGCCCGTGGTCGGGCTGCCCACCGCGGTGGGGTATGGCATGGGAGGCAGAGGCCGCGCCGCCCTCCTCGCGATGTTGCAGACGTGCTCTCCCGGGCTGGCAGTGGTCAACATCGATAACGGCGTTGGAGCGGGCGCCACGGCCGCGCTGATAGCCAACCGGGCGGAAAAGCAGCGGGTACGAGCGGGTGTTGCCGCTCTGCATGCGGCGGATGAGGGAGTAGCAGCAGAGTGACCGCTGAGCCAGATACCCCCACGCAGGTCGCACTTTTGGAGTGCAATCTGGACGACATGCCCGCAGAGGCGCTGGGCTATGCGCTGGATCGACTCCTGGAGGCTGGCGCGCTGGATGCCTGGTATACGCCGATCCAGGCCAAAAAGAGCCGTCCCGCCGTGCTGCTATCGGTGCTGTGTCGACTTGAGGAGCGCGAACGGCTGGCGCGCCTGGTGCTGACAGAGACCACCTCTCTCGGCGTGCGATGGCAGCGCCTCGATCGGACCATCTGCCAGCGCTCCACGCTCACCGTGGAGACGCGCTGGGGTTCGGTGCTCTGCAAGGTTAAGCGCCTGGACGGGCAGGTCCTGAGCGTCAAGCCCGAGCATGATGATTGCGCACGGATAGCACGGGAGCGACAGATCCCACTGGAAGCCATCGTGGCGGAAGCGCGTGCGGCTGCCTGGCGGGCCCTCGAATCAACAGGCATCGACTGAGGGTGCTGCCCTTGCCGGGCTGCACCGCCTCTCCCCTTATCCCCTCATTCGTTGAGTAACACCCAGTCGGTACTGGCGCTCTGTCCCACCAGCCTGATGCGGACCACCGCGCTGGTGCCTGCATCAGGCACGTCCCCGGTAACCACCAGCACGTCGTAGGTACGCATGGCGGGCGCCAGCGTGCCCATCGGCAAAGCCTCCCAGATGATGCCGAGATTCGGCATCTGAAGAAGCAACCCGGTGGAGAATGTTGGCGTAGGCCCTGCGGGCGTGGGGGTTTTCGTCGGCGGTTTGGTGGGCGTTGGCGTCGGCGTCGGCAGAACGGAGCAGGCGAGCAGGCTGCCATCCCCTTTGTCCGAGGCGATCCAGCGGTCAAAGACGAACGGGACATAGCCCGATTCGCCAGCCACAAGCACCTGGTATACATACCAGTCCGGGCTGGGTCCCGTGTTGTCGTGCTGCAGGCACACCTCCTTGTAGGCGCCCACGTAGACACCTGGAATGGTAAAGCCCCGGGCCTCCGAGGGACCGAAGAACGGCGACGGCGTGGCGGTGAGTGTGGGGGTCCAACTGGGCTCCGTTGTTGGCGAGGGCTGGTTGGCGATCGCAGCGGCGGTGCCGGCTGCATCTGCGGTAGCCTGCATGGCGGCCAGGGCGGCATCGTGGGTGGCCGCTATCTGAGCGGCCTCGGTCTTGGCCTCGGCGGTGGCGGTCTTGGCATCCGCGGTGACCTGTGCGCCGAGGGTCATGTTCATCTCCGTCGCCTGTGACTGGGCCACCTCAGTCTGTCCCCGTTCGCTCTGTGTCTCGGCCGTCTGTGTGGCGTTGACGATGGCCAGAGCCTGGGCTGTTGCCGTGGCGGCTTTGTCCTTCTGCATGGTGGAGTAGGCGAGCGCGAGTGCGGCACAAACGAGAATGGCCAACGTGGTGAACAGCGGGATGGCCCAGGTGGGGAACACAGGCTTGATCTGCAGCGAGCCCGGCGTCGTAGCGATCTGCTCGCCGGCTACCTGCGCTCCGATGGCAAAGGTATGGGATTCCGCACTGCCCATCAGAGGCCGCTTGGCCCTCATGGAGATGGGGAGCGAGACGTCCTTCTGAGCTCCAGGGGGCATCGCCAACGGCGAACTCGGGGCCGACTGTGCGAGTGCCTGGTCTGGATCCTCCACCGTCAGAATCACGGACTCATCCGCATTGCCCGCGTTGCTGACGGTTACGCGCGCTCTTCCGGCGTTGACGATGCTGCGCGGCGTCAGAGCGAGGGACACCTCGCGGTAGGGCTCGATCGACAGAGTCCCGGTGGCGGCTACGCTTTGAGCGGGCTGCGACTGCGAATAGACGCGGACCGAAAAGACGTGGTCACCGGCGCGGCTTTGGGGCGCTCGGGGTGCCAGTATCCGGACAGTCATGGTGCCCGCATCACCTGGTGCGAGCCGGAGCGGTTCTGAAGGTATGGTAACCCACTCGGCCGGGATGCCCTCCACGGTTGGCGTCAGGTGATCCACCTGCTGCTGCCTGTTCAGTAACCGGATGGTGAGTACGGCAGGCGTGCCGGTTCGGATGCGCTGGCTGGAGGGCTCCAAAGTGACCTGGATCGGGTCCGCCATATCGGCGGGGGCCCGGGGCGCGTAGGTCGCTGCGCCAACGGGGGGCTCGGCCGGCGCGCCCGGCGCACCCGATACACCCTGCAGCCTAAGCCAGTGGTTCCCCAGACGAACCGTCTGAGTGGGCCGCCAGGGCTCGGCCACGCCGGGGAGGACGCGGTTGTCGCCCATCCAGGTACCGTTGGTGCTGTTCAGGTCCGTGATCTGGAACCGGTCCCCTGCTACGCTGACCTGCGCGTGATGCCGCGATATCTGGCTGTCTTCCAACCTGATATCGCAATCCGGATCGCGACCCACCGTAATCCGGCGACGAGTGCCCACCGGAAAGCTCCGGGTCGTTCCATTCTCCTGCAGGATCACGATCTGGGCACCGGGCTTTATGTCTGAAGGGGGCGTTGGCCAGCGGTCTTTTTCCGGAGTAGGGGGCGGCTCCTCTTTGGCGACCATCGTCGCCAGGCTGGCCTGAGGCGCCGTGGCCGATGTGAGCGTGCCCGCTGGTTCCGCGGCGAGGGAACCCCGTGCCCGAGTAATGGCCGCGCGCATCTCGACAGCGTTCTGATAGCGTTCCGACGGCGCCTTGGCCATCGCCTTGAGGATGATCTCTTCGACGCTGGAAGGGACGTCCGGATCTATCGAGCGTGGCGGAGGAGGCGGTTCCTTGGTGTGTGCGCGGATGGCCTCAGTGAGGGAGTGGACCTCAAAAGGCAGCCGGCCGGTGACCATCTCGTATAGCACCACGCCCAGAGCATAGATGTCGGAGCGCCCGTCAATGTCCGTTCCCTCGCACTGCTCAGGCGCCATGTAGGCGGGTGTGCCCATGCTCGTGCCAGGCATGCTCAGGATACCGCCCTCCGACAGCTTGGCCAGGCCAAAATCGGTGAGCATGGGATGGAACCCGAGCCCGGCTGGATCGTTCTGCCCCGGTTCGAGCGGCCTGAGGATGATGTTCCCAGGTTTGATGTCGCGATGAAAGACGCCGCGGGTGTGGGCATAGCCAAGCGCGCCGGCCACCTGCTCGACGATGGCCAAAGATTCCGGCAGCGCGAGAACCATGCCGCGCTCTCTCAGGAGATGCAGCCAGTCCTGCAGCGTTTGCCCGGCGATAAAGGCCATGACGATGTAGAGCAGATTCGGGTCGCGGGAAAAGGCGTAGATCTGGACGATCCCGGGGTGATCGAGTGCTGCGATCGCGCGAGCCTCCTGCATAAAGCGCTCGCGGAAACCCTGTTGCTGGGCGACGTGGCTGTGCATCACTTTGACGGCGACCGCCCGGTTGAGAGCCAGGTCCTGCCCCCTGAACACGGCTCCCATACCGCCCTGACCCAGAAGCGCATCGATACGATAGGTGTTCTCCAGAACGGTGCCGATGAGTCCTTCCATTATCCTCGTCTCCGCTCACTTGATCGAGATGCTGTATGACGTGTGTGCCGGCCGGTTCAGGTCAATGATGCGCTCGATGATCCTCTGATCCAGCGAGCGGCCGCCGCCCTCGATGACGACCCGGAAGGTGTGGGGGCCCTCCACATTCTCGTCGATACTGACCGGGCAGCCGGTCGCGATGCCCAAGTGCGCACAGAGGCCCTTGGCGGTGCCACGAGCCTGGTGCAGCCAGGCGGCGTTACGCAGCAGCTCTCGCTGTGTGTCGGCCGACCAGTGTTCATCGACAAGGGTAGATATCCAGTCATTGAGCCAGGGCAGAAAGGACTCGGGCGCCGTATCCGGGACCAGGTACAGGTCCCAGTGCGCGATCGTTTGTTGGATGGGGCCCAGCAGTTCCTCGAACACAAGCAGAAATCGCCCCAGAAAATCGCTATCGCCATAGATGGGCGGCAGGTACTGAAGCCAGCGGCTGCCGTGCGAGGGCATACCCACCCAGGGTTCGAGTGGACGCGCCCCCTCGCGATCTGGCGCGACTGTGGGGGGTGGGGGGGGCGTGGCAGTACCCTCACCACTAGCGCGGCGCGTGGCCAACCTCCCAAGAACGGCCATGGCGTCCGCCTGGGCTTGCTCGGGTGCAAGCTCCGAGGCGCGGTCTCCCTCTGGGACCTCTGCCGATCGAGCGAGGGATCTCACGGTCAGGCGGAACGGCCCGATCGAGATCACATCGCCGGCTCTGAGATCCCTGGGCTCGTTCGGGGGCAGGGGGGTGTCATTGATCAGCGTCCCGTTGCTGCTGCCAAGATCCTCGATGCGGCAAGGATCCCGGTCGGCATAGATGCGTGCGTGCGCGCGCGAGACCCAGGCATGTGCCAGCACCAGATCGGCGCGAGTCGAATCCCGCCCGATGAGCGTCGTCGGCTGGGAGATAGGGTATTCGCGGTCCGGCTCGTCCGGGGCCACGATTATCAGCGAGTAGAGGATGTCGGAACTCATCGGTGGAGCCTCATTCCGCCGTAATCTCGATGTTGTGGATATCCGATACGACTACCTCATGGGCGAGCAGGTCGATCTTGCGATCGGCCTGGTGGGCGCGATCCTCCTCATCGATCCAATAGAGATCGATGTTCTGGACGTTCAGCAGTCCATCGACCTTTTGTATGCAGCTGTACAGGTCTGACAGGTAGATCTCTCGACCAAACGGCCATCCCGTACCCTCTGCACCCCCTCGGAGTGGATTGATGAACCGTTCGAGCGCGGCGCGAATGTCGGCCGTGACTCTGCGCTCGTCCACCTCGGGGCGCGCGACCACCACGGCGTCCACGCGCACGCGCTTGTAGGCCGGGCTGCGCACTTCGAGCAGAGTTGTCAACAGCCGGCGCTCGTTGAGAAAGTCGGTAATGCGCGCCTGAAGCGCAGGGCCAAGTGCCAGGCGGGGGAGCGGAATGTACCTCTGAGCTTCCTCGTCCGGCAACTGCGGGATGACGAGCACATAGACCTGGCCCGCGGCGCTCCGATCGGAGGTCGCGGCGCCAGCGGTCGTCTGCAGACAGCAAACCCGAGCGACTTCGCCCCTGAAGGCGTCCAAAGTCAGGAACTCGTAGTCATCGGGTGTGACGGCGCGATAGCGCGAGCGGAGTAGGTGGCGCGCCCGGAACATGGCCTGTTCCAACGACTCCTGATCGAGCCCCCCCTGAGCCGCCGATCGGTTTGAGGTCCGGCTGACATAGGCCAGAGCGGCTCGGGGCTCGGTGAGCGAGCCAGCGCGAACGTTACCGTTTGTGCCGCCGCCATAGCGGTACCGAGAGAAGCGAATCTCGGCGCCGCGAGGCGGCAGCGCTCCGTAGCGCAGCACGGTGCCATCGCGCTGGCGCAGCGCCGGGCCGAAGCGAACCTCTCCGCTGGCGCTATCCAGCGTGTAGTGACGATCGTCCGCGCCGGATTCGGCCAGGCTCTCCACTTCAATCCAGGGCTCCCAGTCGGCCATGCCCGGCGTCCAGACTTCGACGCGCTCATCCTCATGCCTTGGTAGCACCGGGGTGTGTTCCAGATGGAATACCTGGCCAGGAGAGCCGTCACTGCGACCAACCGGCTCGTTCGCGGCCTCGGTGGCGTGAGAGGCCAGGACGGTGCCGCCCCAGGTGACCATCTCAATGCGACGCAGGATGGGCGACGTGGTGTACGGTCGCTGGTCCTCGCGCGGGGGCGTCACCTGGCAGCGCAGCCAGTAGGCATCAACTCCGTTGATCTCTGAGCGCGCCATGACAGGAAGGTGCATCCGGATCTGACCGGAAAAGCTCATGCCTCCCGTGGCATCCAACTCTACGTCTGTATCTCGCCAGCCGTCGGCCGTCCAGGCCTGCCAGACGATGGGCGGCGATTCTGGAATGATGTTGAGCCCTCCGGCCCGCACAGCATTCATTTCCAGGCCGATATAGTGGTTGTCCAGGTTCACATCATGTCCGAGGTACAGCGCGTCTCCCTCCTGCGGGCGTGTGGGACTGAACACGGCGAACTCGCTGCTCAGGCGGGCGAGCGGGATATCGTGATAGGCCACATTGCCGTCGGCTTCCCTGTAGCGTGTGACGATATGCTCCAGCCGGGCAGGCCGGATGGCCAGATCGTGTTCCGTTGTAAAGACAACCGCCTCGCCGCCGCCTGCCCTCGAGGTGGCGGTGGCGGTCCCTCGGGGGATGGTGATCGTTTGGTCCTGAGGGGCGGACAGATAAAAGGTCAGCGGAACCGATGCCGCCCTCGGCGGCTCGAGCTGGATGCCGAGCAGGTTCAGGAGCGCCACGTGGTTGCTGAGGGGGAGCTGGTTTACCCGGTAGAGCAGAATGTCTACCATCCAGGCAAAGAGCTCGATCAGCGTTACCCCGGGATCGCTGACATTGTGATCGGTCCACTCCGGACAGTAAAGTGGGATGCGTCTCTTGGCTTCATCGACGAGGTCCTGAAAGGAGCGATCGTCGAGCGGTGGCGTTGGTAACGGCATGTTCGCGTTACTCCTCGGGAATCAGGTAGAAGGGATACACGAGGCTGCGGCTTGAATGTGTGGATCGAATCGTGTAGCGGAGCTCGATCTGCAGCCGGGCGGGCTCGTGCGCGTCGGGCGCGGCAGTCACTTGCTCAACCTGGATCCGTGGCTCCCACCGGCCCAGAGCCAAACGCACAAAGCGTTCCGCCTGGGCAGCCGTCTGGGCATTGTTAGGGGCAAAGACGATCTCGTTGAGGCGACAGCCAAACTCGGGTCGCATCACCCGCTGCCCGGGAGACGTCGTGAGGATGATACGGATCGATTGCTCGATCTCGTCCTCGCCCGCGACTGTGGCGATGCGGCCGCGATGATCCAGCCCGGGCGGAAACGCCCAGCCTCTTCCGATGATATCGCCCGACATGTCGATCTCCACGCTTTCCTTTGCTAGCCGCCGGCGAAGACTGTCCCTGATGCAACCACCTGGCCGACGGGCGCCGGGTTGACATCATCGCAGGTGCGCGCCGGATCTCCATTACGTGCGATGCCCAATCCGTTCACCAGCACCGTCGTGCTTCCCATCGTGATCGTGCCCTGGTTAGTCGGAGGCACCTGGAAGCTGGGGCCACCGATAGGGATGTGCGGCGGCTGGTTGTTCGCTGTGCTGTTCAGCGTCGCGACGGCCATGCCCCCCACAAAGACATTGCTGCTCAGGCTCCCGCCGATGATGCCGTTGAAGGGGTGCCCGGGCGTGGGCGTGGGCACCGCTCCCCCCGGCGAAGGCACCATGACGATGTGCGTGTCCATGGCCGTGATCGTGTCTCCCATCTTGGCGACTGGTTGTGCAGGCATGGTCCTAATCCTAGGGATTCAGCTGGATCGTGGCTCCCTTGAGCGTCAGGTTGCCACTGGCCTCGATATCCATGTTTGCGCCCGACTTGAGGGTCACGTTGAGGTCTCCCTCGATCTCGATGTTTCCGCCTCCGCTCAGCCTGATCTTGTTGCCGTTGTCATCCAGAGAAAGCACCGCACCGCCCGAGGTTTCGATGTCGATCTTGCCATCGTCGTCGTGCAACAGGATAAACTGGCCTCCTGCCGTCTCGATTCGAACAAA
>Ga0123332_1003356_pt1 | contig 14648 bp, 10 predicted proteins | sample BioC12SIPDNA_4_FD_89958 | JGI IMG/M metagenome (GOLD analysis project Ga0123332, IMG submission 89958) | Anaerobic biogas reactor microbial communites from Washington, USA - Biogas_R2_A C12 SIP DNA | ecosystem: Engineered > Bioreactor > Anaerobic > Unclassified | place: Washington, USA...
CGGACCGCCGAGTGCCGGCAATCTTCCAGAGCGTCGGCCATCCCCGCCTTAACTTGATTGAGATCGATATACAGGCTGCATGTCAACGTGGCCTCGTCGTCCAGCAGTTCCCGACTGCGGAACCGTGCGTCCCAGAAATGCCCGCTCGTGTCCATCTCCGCATTGCACTGCCGGGCGATCGGCTCTTTCAAGCGTCCCATGTACCAGGAAAGCGAGCAGAGCCGGCCACGGAGCCGCTCAATGAGGGCCGGCTGCGCCAGCAGCGTCTCGATCTCCGCATCCGTCGGTTCCCGCACCCACTGCTTATCGCGGAACTCCGGCCAGGCCAGTTTCCAGCGCAACGCCACCTCTTCGGCCGACCACATGGCCGCCAGGTCGGGGCGTGTGCGCAGCAGTGCATGGAAGTGATTGGACAGCACGCTGTAATTGCCCACATCGATGGCGAACACACCGGCCAGATAGGCCAGCAGACTTTCGATCCAGCCGCGGCGGTAATCGAAATCCCGCTGGGTCACCGCATCGAAGCCGCAGAGGAAGGCGCGCTGGACACAGCGTGACCAACAGTGATAGATGCCGATTTCACCTTCGCGGACAATATCCTTACGAGCATTGGCAGGCATGCGAGACAACCTCCTGCCTGCCGCGTTTCGTGCGTCGCCCACGGAGCCACTCGGCCCCGCCATCGTTGATTATAGGTCAGGGCCACCACGTTGGCCAGGGCCGGAAAAGCCCACGCGACAAGCGGGTGACACACACCTGTCACCCCACAATAGCAGCCCGGCTGGAGGCGGCCCCGCCAGGGTGTTGCCAGCATCGGCTCGCCAGCACTAGCAGCTAGCTACCAGATTTGGCCAATTCTGTGTGTCTGAGTTGGGGACACGTGTCTGAGTTGGGGACACGCAAGCAGCGGATCGTCGTCCGCTCGCGAAGCTTCGTAAAGCCTGAGACGCTCCCGGTACAATCCCCAAGTCGTTTTGTGTCGATCCTCCGTTCACGGACGCAGGTCTGACTTGACCTCCAGCTCGTTCGAGAGGTAATCGTAGCTCCAAAATGCTGAATCACGTATGGCATCAGCCCGAGTTGTGATGCGCCTGGTCGTAACCGGGTCCAGATGCGGGTTTCGCTCCTTTACTTGCCGGATTTCTTTCCGGTCGCGATCTGTATCGACGTTGAGCTTCCGGAGCGTCGGAATGTCCATGCGTCCCATATCCATGCCCGCGAGGCTCACATACCGCAAATCAAGTGCTTGCAGTTTCGATAGCCGTGAGAGGCACGCAAGCCCATTCTCGATTTCCTTGGGCGTCGTCCGAGCCGTTCCGAGTATCAATGTACGAAGCTCGCGGAGCGAGGAGATGGTCTCCAATCCCTTAGCCGTCATGGGGGTCTGCGATAGATTCAACTCCCTCAAGTGCGGCAAGCGAAGCAAGTATTCCAGCCCTGCGTCTGTCCTTTCTGCGTCTTCGAGCGACAACGACGTAATCCGATCCGAGTGGGGGAGCGTTGCCAAGTGCTCGTCTGTCACTCCGTTGCCCAGATTCAATACTTCCAGTGATGGGACACGTGGCGAACTCAGACAGTCTTCTATTATGTAGAGAACCGGTGGAGCCGGGCGTAGAACCGGAAGTCGAGGACCAGGAACTCGAAGCACGTGGCGAACTCAGACAGTCTTCTATTATGCGTGAAGTCTGTGTGTCTGAGTTGGGGACGTGTGAGTTGGGGACGCGGACGAAGGGGGTGATGCGAAGGACATCACCCAGGCCGTCCTGGAAGTGCTCCAGACCCGGATGCTCCCCGAGTTCCTCAACCGCATCGACGAGATCATCGTCTTCCACACGCTGGGGCGCGACGAGATCCGCCAGATCGTCGAACTGCAGATCACGCGGCTCGCCCGGCAGATCGGTCAGCAAGGGCTCACGCTGGAGGTCTCCGAAACGGTCCGGGACGCCATCGCCAACGAGGGCTATGATCCCGTGTACAGCGCCCGGCCGCTGAAACGCGTCATCCAGCAGCGCATCCAGAACCCGCTGGCCGTGGAACTGGCCCGCGGCGACTTCCGCGAAGGGGACACCGTGCAGATCGATCACCGGGACGGCCAGTTCACGTTCGAACGCCGGTAGGCCGGTCCAGTAGCAGGGGGCCGCAGTGGCAGGTGGCTGGGCAGCACGATATATTGCGGGAGTGATATTTCGGGAGTGCGGTGCGGGAGTGCGGTCGAGCAAGCGCCGCACGGGTCGCACCCGGGCGGCCAGTTCCCTTCCTCACCCTACTCTGCCGAGGCGGATGACCATGGAACCAGATCAGAGTGCTGACGCACCGGGCGAGTTGGAATTGAACGCGGAACAGCGGAACCGGCTGCACGGCGCGACCTGCCGATTGCTGGCCGCTGCAGCGCGGCAACAGTCGCTACCCGTGGACCAGCTGCCGCTGGGCGAACTGGCGGCTCTGCTGGTCGTGGGTGTGTTTGTCACCCTGTACAAGGCGGGTGCACTGCGGAGCTGCATCGGGAACTTCACGCGTTCCATTCGCCTGGACAAAGCGCTGGAACGCGCGGCCATCGGTGCCGCCTGCCACGACCCGCGTTTCCCGCCCGTGGAGATCGACGAACTGCCGGACCTGACGGTCGAAATCTCGCTGCTCCACTCCCGCCAGACGCTGGGGGACTCGGCCGCAGCCCGGCTGTCGAGCATCGAGATTGGCCAGCACGGCCTGGACATCCAGCACGACGGACGCAGCGGCCTGCTGTTGCCCAGCGTGGCCGTTGATCACGGCTGGGATGCAACCACGTTTCTCCGCGAAGTCTGCCGGAAGGCGGGGCTGCCCCCTGGCACCTGGAAGGATCCGCAGGCAACCCTGTACCGATTCGCCGCCACACGCTGGGGCGGCCGGTTTGTGGCGGACGTTGCGGAGTTCTGACCCGGCCGAGCAGAGGACAGATTACGTTGACATTGTTACCACAGAATGGAACGTCTCAACGTTTTACACTCGATGTGCATTATGCGGGGAGCGGCTCGGAGGGCGCAAGAGATTGACCCCCTGCTGTAACGCGTCCGTCGTCAGCAGCGGCCCCTCGGCCGCGATCGGCGCCAGGTAGCTCCAGCGTTACATACGATTCCAAGTGGCGCTGTCCGGCTAGGCGGCCTGCTGGTCGGCGGCCCACTGAGCGACATCCATGGCGACGACGGTCAGGCGGTGCTGCCGGGCAAAACGCAGGGCCTCGTCTTCGTCGACGATGATGGTGCGGCCGGCCTCCACGGCCAGTACCTGTCCGCCGGCTGCGACCAGCGTCTGCAGGGTGCGCAGGCCAATCGTCGGCACGTCGAACCGCATGTCCTGCTGCGGCTTGGCGACCTTCACGACGGTGAAGCCGCCCTGGGGGCACAGCTGGCCGGCACGCAGGATACAGGCATCGGTCCCCTCGATGGCCTCGACCGCAATCGCCGCCAGCCCTTTGACCACGACCGTCTGACCCACGTCCACACGTCCCAATTCCTTGGCCAGCCGCCAGCCGAAATGAATGTCCTTGAGCTGAGCGGCGGTGGGGGTGCGCCCGCTGAGCGGTCCGGCTTTCACCAGCAGCTCCGGAGCGAAGTCGGTGGGGGGCTGGAAGTGGATGCCGTCCTCGGCATATGCGTCGATGAGTGTCAACATCAGGGTGTCGTCCTTGCGATCCTGAGTCCGTGTGAGGAAGTGGGGGTAGAACGTGCGGCAGCAACGCCAGTCGGGCAGATGGCGCAGCCAGCCCCCGTGTGCGAAGAGCATGTGTGCCTTGAAAATCTTGCCGGCCATCGTCGCCTGCCGGACGCCGCGCCGCCGGAAGTATCGCAGGTGCGCGCCCAATTTGGCGATGCCCACCAGGTGAAACTCGTCGCAGATCTCGGCCAACGCGGGATCCGCATGGTCGCGGATGCCCAGGCAATAGACGGCGTAGCCCTGTCGTTTGAGGGCGCACGCCACGGCTAACGGAAAATTGCCCCAGCCGGCGAGCAGACCCATTTTCTGCACATCGCTCATCCGTAAGCTCACGCTGCGTGCGGCTGCCGGTCCGGCTCGGTGTCGGACGGCTGTGCACTCTCGAGTTGCTGCACGATCTTCTTCAGCTGCCGCCGCATGTCGGGCAACTGCCGGACGTGCCCCCACATCCGCCACTGGTCCCGTTCCGGCGTGGCTGGCACGCCAATGAACACGGCACCGTCGGGCACATCGTTCATCAGTCCCGCCTTGGCTCCGAGGATAGCGCGATGGCCGATGTTCAGATGGTCCGACAACCCCACCTGGCCGGCCATCACGACGTAGTCGCCGGTCGTGCAGCTGCCAGCAATGCCGACCTGCGAACAGATCAGATTGTGCTTCCCCAGCCGGCAGTTGTGGCCGATCATCACCTGGTTGTCGATCTTAGTGCCGTCCCCGATCACGGTCGCGTCGTACGTGCCGCGATCAATGGTCGTCCCCGCGCCGATCTCGACGTCGCTGCCGATCTCCACGTTGCCCAGCTGCGCGCCACGCACGTGCGCCCCGTGGACCGTGTGGTAGCCAAACCCGTACGCTCCGATTGCCGCACCGGCGTGAATCACCGTGCGATCGCCGATGACGCAGTTTTCATAGATCACGACGTTGGGAAACAGGACCACGTCCCGCCCGATCCTGCAGCCGGCCATGACGTGTACCCCCGCGTGAATGATCGTGCCGGCCCCCACCACTACGTCTTCGCCGATGCTGGCCAAGGGGTGTACATCCACGTTGTCGGCCAGCTGGGCCGAGGCGGCAACGCACGCCGCCGGGCTGCGCCCGGTCCGCACCGTTTCACGCGGCGGCCGGAACTGCTTCACGATCTGCGTGAACGCTGCATGCACGTCGTCAACCACCAGACAGGGAAGCGTGGTCGGCGGAAAGTCCGGGGTGACGACGACGGCCGCCGCCGGCGAAGACGCCAGGTGCGGCAGGAGCTTCGCCGCATCGGCCAGCGTGATCTCGCCACGCTGCACGCGGGTGATGCTCGCCGCGCCGGTGATCTCGATGTGGGCGTCTCCACGCACTGTACCACCCACCAGGTCAGCCAACTGTTGAAGGGTCTTTGTGGGCACGTGTGGGTCCTTCCATCTGGATTGGAGGGGGCCCCCGGAGCGGGAACCGAGGCGGGCATGGTACCGCAAGACCGGTTCACGCAACAAGGCGGATTTGACCGCCCCCTGGAGTGAACTGCGACGCTTGCCCGGTTTGTTCAGTTCCCCTGGATTCCGGGCCGGGGCGTTTGAGGCCGCGGTTGTTCGGTCGCCACCGTCCTACATAAACAGTCGCCCGATGTCGTTGGCGAACACGAACACCATGAGTCCCAGCAGGCAGGCGACGCCGATCAGGGTGAGCGTGCCTTGCAGACGTTCGTCCACCGGTTTGCCGGTGACGGCTTCGGCCGTCAGGAACACGAGATGGCCGCCGTCGAGTGCGGGGATGGGCAGGAAGTTCAGGATGGCCAGGTTCGCGCTGAGCAGGGTCAGGAACAGCAGCAGTCTGGGGGTACCCAGCGAGGCTTCTGAACCGGCCGCGGCAGCGATCATCAGGGGCCCGCCGAGTGTCTTGGGCGAGATACGGAATGTGACGAGTTTGCCCAGGAAGTTCAGCACCTGCTGGAGCTTTTCTTTCGTCTCGCGGAAGCCGAGACGCCACGCTTCCGACCAGGATGCGGCGGTGTGCACGCGGGTGAGGTTAACCAGGTGCAGGCCACGGTCGACATAGAACCACTGCGGGGATGCCGCGGGGCGCAGTCTGGCCACCATCTCCTGCCCGCCGCGCACGTAGCGCAACTGCAGCTCCATGCCTGGGGGCATCATCTGCATGAGGGCCGACACGTACGGCCAGTTTTCCCGCTGTTCGTCGATCTGGGTCTCTTCGTCAATCGAGCGTCCGAACAGCTCTTTGGCCGTCTGGGCAGCTTCCTCCGTGGCGGCTTCGAAGAGCGCACCGGACACCAGGTCGCCCGGCTGCAGGCCGGCCTTGTCCGCCGGGCTGCCCGGTTCCACGGCGACCACCTCGTTATGCACAGCATAGGCGATGCCCACCGACTCCACAGGGACCAGGGAACCAGGGATCAGTGCGACTTCGTACCGGTAACGCGGTTCAGGAGTGACTTGCAGCTGCACCAGTTCGCGCTTGTCGGCTGTCTGCCGTTCCACCTCGAGCATGACGGGTTGTCCGATCCACTGTTCGAACCGCTGTGGCAGCACGAGCGGGTCGTCCACCGGCTGCTGGTTGACGCGCTGGATAACATCGCCGACCAGCAGGCCTGCACGGGCAGCCGGGCTGTGCATGCGCACTGCCTCGACTGGCCCGATGCGCAGGGCCAGTCCAACCGTGCGCAGCGGTTGGGGGGGCAGCGTGATTTCCACCGACTGGCGCGCGAGCGACGCCGTGGCGGGCTCCACTGCCCGCTCGACGACCAGCGTCAGGGGCTGGGCGAGATGGGTGGCCAGGGCCATCTCCAACTCGTTGGCCGGCAGCTCGCCCCGCTCGTTGGCGCCGGCCGGATCGATCGGCTTGCCGTCGATGGCCACGATCCGATCGCCACCCTCCAGGCGAGGTTCTGCCCGGCTGGCCGCCATCCCTGGGATCACATGCGGTTTGATGGCCAGCGTCGTCGAGTCTGTGGGGCGGATGCCGATGCTCGCAAAGTCGCTCAGGCCGCGTTTCACCAGCCGATCGCTGGGGGTGATCGCCAGCCACTGCTCTTCACCCCCGGGCAGTTTCACTTTCAGGTCGATCGGCCTGGGGTCTTCCCCCAGCCCGTGCAGGGCGATCTGTTGCCGCAAGTCCCAGTCGAACCGCAGATGCTCGCTGTCTTTTCCGGACCGCTCGATCTGTACGACCTTGGTGGCCAGCGGCACATCCTCCACCCACGCGGGAGACCCGGCCGAGGTGCCGCCGATTTCACACGGATCGTAGGTCACGCCCATACGGTACGCGACGGCGGCGAACACGACGGCGAAGATCAGATTCATGATCACGCCGGCCGAGATGATGGCCATCCGCTGCGGCACCGACTTGGCCGGATAGCTGCGCGGATCCAACTCGTACTCCGTGGCCCCCTCCGGAGCTGCCTCCGTGGCCGCGTCGGGGGACTGGGCGGAGTCCGCGTCGGGGGCGGGCGGGGCGGACTTGGCGATCCGCACGCGTTCTGCTTCCTTTTGTGCGTTGGCCGGATTGTCGTCCTGCCCCAACATTTTGACATAGCCGCCTAACGGGATGATCCCGATCCCGTACTCCGTCTCGCCCCACTGGACCTTGCCCAGGGTGCGGGGCAGGGTGAGTGGCCCGATCTTGATCGGCACGTCGAAGCCCAGGTAGAACTTCTCGCACTTCACGCCGCACGCCTTGGCGACGAGGAAATGCCCCAGTTCGTGCACGAAGATCACCAGTCCCACACCGATCAGCACGGCAAGGATGACCCAGATCAGATGGAGCGTTCCGCCGAGCGTGATGGCAGCTAAGCACAAACCCACCGTGATACCTCCTCCCGCGCCCAGGTGTCGAGTCTCAAGAGCTCATCCAGTGTTGGGGTCGGGCTGTAATGATGATGCTGTAAAACGGCCTGGCAGGCCGGCACAATCTCCTGAAAACCGAGCTGCCCGTGCAGGAAGCGCAGCACGGCCGCTTCATTCGCCGCGTTGACCACGACTCCTGTCGTGCCGCCCATGCGGGCCACTTCATGCCCCAGGGCGATCGCCGGAAAACGATCCACGTCCACCGGCGTGAACTCTAGCTGCCACGCACGCGTGATGTCAAAACGTGAGCAGACTCGTTCCCAGCGGTCGGGATAGGTCAGCGCAAACTGGATCGGCAGCCGCATGTCGGGCGGGCTGAGCTGGGCAATGACCGAGCCGTCGCGATACTCCACCATCGAATGCACAATCGATTGCGGATGGATCACCACATCCAGCTGTTCGGGGCGCAGATCGAACAGCCACCGCGCTTCCACGATCTCCAGCGCTTTGTTCATCATCGTGGCCGAATCGATCGTCACCTTGGGACCCATGTTCCAGGTGGGATGGTGCAGCGCTTCGGCGACGGTAACGCGTGCCAGCTGCGCGGCCGTATACGCGCGGAATGGCCCGCCGCTCGCCGTCAGAATCACCCGTTGTACGTCTTCGCGGCGCCCGGCATGCAGGCACTGGAAGATCGCGCTGTGCTCGCTGTCGACCGGCAGGATCGTGCCGCCGCGGCGCCGCGCCAGGTCCATCACCAGCGGGCCGGCCGCTACCAGCGTCTCCTTGTTGGCCAACGCGACCGTTTTGCCGGCGTCGACGGCGGCCCAGGTGCCGGTCAGTCCCGCACTGCCCACGATCGCCGACACCACTACGTCCACCTCCTCCCGCCGCACGATTTCACACAGCCGGTTGTGGCCCAGCAGCGCTTCGGTGCCCTGCGGCAACCCGCTCCAATCGTGCCCGGCACTGGCCGCCGCATCGGTCGCAATCACCCACCGCGGATGGTACTCCCTCGCCTGACATGTCAGATTGTCCAGACGATGATGCGCCGACAGCGCCACCGCTCGCAGACGCCCGCGACTGGCGCGAATCACCTCGAGCGTATTGCAGCCGATGCTGCCGGTCGATCCGAGGATGGCAACATTGCGTGTATGATCTGGCATGGCGGTTGGTAGCTCGGGCCTCGGTGCCTCATGCGGCACCCAACAGGCACGCGTGCGATCGGTTCGGTTGTCGGCCCCCGGACGCGGTGAAACAATGTACGCGTGCTCAGGTGTGCAGGCTGGTCGGACTGCAGGCTGGTCCGGATAGCTGCACCGGACACTCGGACCGGATACTCGGACAATGGCTCCTAAACGCTTGCGAATTTTAGTTTTGCGGCGTCCAGGCGGCAACCCGTTTGGAAGCCGGCGGCGGGAGCCGGTCGCGCAGCTCCGCGTTGTATAATACTTCAGCAGGATGTGTGCGGCTGGCATGCCGTATACACGGACAGTCAAAAAAGGGGGGGCTCCCGATGAATCAGGACGACCGCACCGGTCGCAAGGTACCCGACTCGAAGTCGGGTGGCCAGAGCGTCATGCTCTACGTGACCGCTGCCGCGTTAGGGATCAGTCTGCTGGTCATGCTGCTGGTCAAGAACTCGGCGACCGTGATCAGCTACCAGCACCTGCTGCAGCTGATCGACGTCTGCGCCACCTCTCCGGGCGGATCGATCGAGATCCGGCGGCGGCAGAATGAGCGTGACCAGCGGTGGCGGCTGAGCAACCTGCGGGACCTGAAGATTGGCGACCGGGTGGTGCGGGGGCTGGTCGACATCGAGCGGCTGGACGAGCCGGCGGCGAAGAACAATCCGCGGCGTGACGTGCCGTTTCAGGCGTTCTTCACCAAATCGGACATTGTCTCTGCGGAGCTGAAGACGAAGCTGCAGGCCACCAGCCTGGACTGGACGTACGATCCGGAGCCGAGTCCGTGGCGGGCCTACATGCCCATGCTGTTGTTTACCGGTGTGCTGATCGTATTCTTCATCCTGATGATGCGGCGGTTGGGCGGGGCGGGATCGCCCATGCAGTTCGGGCGCAGCCGGGGCCGCCTTTATGCGCTGGAAGATCTCGGCGTGACGTTTGACGATGTGGCGGGCATCGATGAGGCGGTGGAGGAGGTTCGCGAGGTCGTGGACTTCCTGCAATCGCCGGAAAAGTACCAGCGGCTGGGCGGTCGCATCCCGAAGGGAGTGCTGTTGGTTGGTCCGCCCGGGACGGGCAAGACGCTGCTGGCCAAGGCGATCGCCGGGGAAGCGGGGGTGCCGTTTTTCAGTCTCTCGGGGAGTGATTTCGTCGAGATGTTTGTCGGGGTGGGGGCGGCGCGGGTCCGGGACATGTTCCAGCAGGCGGAGGCGAAAGCCCCTTGTATCATCTTCATCGATGAACTCGATGCGTTGGGCAAGACGCGGGGCACGAGCATCGTGGGTGGGCATGACGAGCGCGAGCAGACGCTCAATGCCCTGCTGGTCGAAATGGACGGGTTCGACTCGAACTCGGGGGTCATCGTGATGGCCGCGACCAATCGCCCGGAGACGCTGGACCGGGCCCTCCTGCGCCCCGGCCGGTTCGATCGCCAGGTGCTGGTGGACCGCCCGGACATTCGGGGCCGCGAAGCGATTCTGAAGGTGCACGTCAAGAATGTCAAACTGGACGACCGTGTGGATCTCAAGAACGTCGCGTCGATCACGTCGGGCTTTGCGGGGGCCGATCTGGCGAATCTGGTGAACGAGGCGGCGCTGCTGGCGGCGCGGCACGGCAAGGCCACGGTGGGCATGGACGAGTTCAATGAGGGGGTCGAACGTGTGACCGCCGGCCTGGAGAAGAAGCAGCGGGTGATGAACGACGAGGAGAAGCAGCGGGTGGCCTACCACGAGAGCGCTCACGCGCTGGTCGCCTACAGCCTGCCCAACACCGATCCCGTCCACAAGGTCTCGATCATTCCGCGCGGGCTTGCGGCGTTGGGCTATACGATGCAGCGTCCGGAAGGGGACCGGTTCCTGATGACCCAGTCGGAGCTGGAGAGTCACATCCAGGTGCTGATGGCCGGCACCCTGGCGGAGGAGCTGGTGTACGCCGACATTTCAACCGGTGCGCAGAACGACCTGGAACGCGCCACGGCGATTGCCCGCAGCATGGTGACGGAGTATGGCATGAGTCGGTTGGGGCGGGTCAACTTCCGCGGCGCGCCGCAGTCCGCATTTCTGGCGCTGGCGGCCAGCGACGAGGGGAGCCGCAACTACAGCGAGTTGACCGCGCGCGAGATCGATGAGGAGGTGAAGCGGATCATCAATGAGGCGATCGAGAAAGTGCGGCACATCCTGGCCACGCGCCGCGCCGCGCTGGAATCGCTCACCCGGCGACTGATCGAAGTGGAGTCGGTGGACGCGCAGGAACTCAAAGCGATCATCGACGAGAACTCCCCCGGTCCACTGGTGGTCCCCGGGACGGCCGAATCCCGCCGCAGCGCCGCGGGGGCCGAATTAGGGATGGGAGACCTGCCGAACGACTTGCCGGGGGAGCGGCAAGGCTGAACGTCCCGCGCGGGCGGTCGCGGCGGGTGGACCGCCGGTCAGCGTTCGAACCACTTGTGCAGGGTGTGGGCCGTGGACGCACGTCCCGCGCGCGCAATCGATGTGGTCAGCGGGATTTTCTGGGGGCAGACGGCGACGCAGTTCTGGGCGTTGCCGCAGGCCTGGATCCCGCCTTCGGCGATCAGCGCATCCAGACGCACGCCCGACATGTGGCGGCCTGTGGGGTGGGAGTTGAACAGCACCACCTGGCTGATCGCGTGGGCGCCCACGAACAGGCGATCGTACGTCGCCGCCTGGCGCGCCGCGAAGGCCTCGTCCGTTTCCCCTTCCAGTCGCGTGACCTCCGCGTACGCGTACTGGGGGCAGGCTTCCACACAGCACCCGCAAGTCATGCAGTGGCTCAGCGGATACAGCTGTTCCTGCTCCTCCTGCGACTGGGGCGGGCCCGGACCGCGATCGTAGTAGCCGTCGACGGCGACCCAGGAGATGGTCTTCTTGAGCGCGTGGAACAGCCGCCCGCGATCGACCACCAGGTCGCGCAGGACTGGGAATTTCGTCATCGGACGCAGCTCGATCTCCGACGCGCGCTGTTCCAGAAGGCGGTCGACCAGCGCGGTGCAGGCCTGCCGGACGTGTCCATTGATCACCATCGTGCAGGCGCCACAGACTTCCTCCAGGCAGTTGCATTCCCAGGCGACCGGCGTCACCGGCTGGCCATCGATCGTGACCGGGTGCGCTGCGATCTTCTGCAGCGCGCTGATGACGTTCATGTCCGGCTCGTATTTGACGCGATGCCGTTCCCAGTAGCTCGCCTGACCGGGACCGTCCTGGCGCAGGATGCGGACTTCGAAATACTCGCGGGCGATGCGTCCGTGTTCGGTGTCAGCCATCGGTGTCGTGTGCCTCGTCGGGGTCGCTAAGTGGTCCGGCGTCCGGAGGTGCGGGAACTGGCGCAAGGTGGCCGGTTGGCTCTCCGGCGTCATGCGGTCGCAGGTGGGGCCGTGTTTCGGGCGGCCACCCGTTCTTTCCATACTTCATCGATTACTTCGGCGCCGGCCAGGCCGTAGAGGCGCGGACGCGGCGGGATGAGGGACGTGTCGACGTCCTCGTACGACAGCTCGACAGCGGCCTGTGCAGGGTGCCACACGGCGATGGTGGACTTGAGCCAACGCCGGTTGTTGTCCTCGAACCGATCGCACCAGCGTTCCGCTTCGGCGCGGCGCTCGGCCGGCGAGTCGGTGGTCAGGTGGGGCATCTCGAACTCCGGCTTGTAGTGCGCGCCGCGGCATTCGTCGCGCGCCAAGGCCCCGGCGACGATGGCCTTGGCCAGCGGAAACATGTCGCACAGAGCGCGGGTGAAGGTCAGGTTCTGGTTGGTCCAGTGGCCGGTGTCCGACAGTGCGCATTTCTCGGCCCGCTCCGCCAGCTCCTCGACCTGGTCCAGCGCCTGTTGCAGCTGCTCGTTGCGGCGGACTACCGTAACGGCCTTGGTCATGACGTCTCCCAGCGCCTGGTGCAGGCGATACGGATTCTCGCCCCCCGCCGGCCGCTGCAGGAGCTCCTCCTGCCGCTGCTCGTGCCGCCGCTGTTCCCGCTCGTACAGCGCCGCCGGCGTGTCGGCGGCGGTGGTGGTGAGCGACTGGAGCAGCTGTTCCAGTCCCGGTGCTGCGAACAGACCATCGAAGATGCAGCTCACCAGCGAGTTGGCCCCCAGCCGATTGGCACCGTGATACTGGTAGTTGCATTCGCCCAGCGCGTAGAGCCCCGGAATGCTGGTGACCATGTTGCGGGGCATCGCCTGCTGCAGGCCGCCGCTGGCGGTCCGTGCGTAGTCTACCCACAGCCCGCCCATGCTGTAGTGCACGGCCGGGAAGATCTTCATCGGCACGTCCCGCGGATCCACGCCCTGGAACTTCTCGTAGATGTCCAGGATGCCGCTCAGCTTGCGATCGAGTTCGTCGCGGGGGATGTGTGTCAGATCCAGGTAGACGCACAGCCGATCCTGCTCAACGCTCAGCCCCTCGTTCACGCAGATGTCAAAGATCTCCCGCGTGGCAATGTCCCGCGGCACCAGGTTGCCATACTGCGGGTAACGCTCTTCCAGGAAATAGTACCGTTCGGGGTCGGGAATGTTGCGCGGGTCACGCGCGTCCCCCGGCCGGCGCGGCACCCAGACACGCCCCCCTTCCCCACGCGCCGATTCGCTCATCAACCGCAGTTTGTCAGCAGCCGGAATGGCCGTCGGGTGGACTTGGATGAACTCCCCGTTGGCGTACCGTGCCCCCTGCTGGAAACACCGGCTGACCGCGCTGCCCGTGCTGGCCATCGAGTTGGTGGAACGCCCGTAGATGACACCGCACCCGCCGCTGGCAATCACCACCGCATCGGCCGCGAACGCCTCGATCCGCATCGTCACCAGGTCCTGCCCCACGCAGCCGCGGCAGACGCCATGGTCGTCCAGAATCGGGCCCAGGAAATCCCAGCACTCGTACTTGCGCACACGCCCGGCGACTTCCCAGCGGCGGACCTGCTCGTCCAGCGCATAGAGCAGCTGCTGGCCGGTCGTCGCCCCGGCAAACGCCGTCCGTTTGTGCAGCGTACCGCCGAACCGGCGGCGGTCGATGAAGCCTTCCGTCGTGCGATTGAAGGTCACCCCCAGCCGGTCCATCAGGTCGATGATCTTCGGCGCCCAGCGTGTCATCTCGTGGACCGGCGGCTGATGTTGCAGGAAGTCGCCACCGTAGACGGTATCATCCATGTGCTGCCATTCGGAGTCGCCGGCCTGCCGTGTCTGGTCATTGCACGAGTTGATCCCCCCTTGTGCGCAGACGCTGTGGGAGCGTTTCACCGGCGTCAGGCTCATCAGGTCCACATCGATGCCGAGCTCGGCCAGCTTCATCGTGGCAGCCAGACCAGCCAGTCCGCCACCGATCACCATGACCCGTTGTCCTGCCATCACCAGCAACCTTCAACCTTTGCGCCTCGCGCGGACCGGCCGTGATCTGCCTGCGGCCGGGCCCGCTTGTGCTCATTGGGCAGCAGTTCGTGGGCCGTCACCCGCGCCTCGTACATCGCGTTTTCCACTTCCGCCGCGTGGTGCGTGTCCACGGTCACGGCTCCGCGGAGAGCCGCCAGCGCGAGCAGTGCCAGCACGCTTCCCACCGCGGCGCAGCCCCAGGTGGCACGCCGCTGAGCCGCCGGACTGATCCACACTCCCCAGGTGATCCCCATGGTCCACAGCCCGTTGGCCAGATGAAACACGCACGCCAGCAGACCCATGGCGTAGAGCAGTGGGATCAGCGTTCCCTGCATCGCGGTTCCGAGCGTCGAGGCCGCATTGTACGGCCGGAACTGGGCCCCCCCCAGCGGCCGCACGACATGCTCCAGCCACCCCTCGGCATGGATCCAGCCGTGCATGTGCAGCACATGCGACACGATGAACACCAGCGCGATCAGGCCGGTGATGCGCTGCAGTACGTACCGCACATTGCTGGCATAAGGATATGCTCCGGTATTCATTGTGCCGCCGCGAATGATCACCAGCCCCAGAAGACCGTGGAACAGGATCGGCAGGAAGATGAACACCCACTCGACGATCGGCA
>Ga0123332_1003360_pt1 | contig 14632 bp, 13 predicted proteins | sample BioC12SIPDNA_4_FD_89958 | JGI IMG/M metagenome (GOLD analysis project Ga0123332, IMG submission 89958) | Anaerobic biogas reactor microbial communites from Washington, USA - Biogas_R2_A C12 SIP DNA | ecosystem: Engineered > Bioreactor > Anaerobic > Unclassified | place: Washington, USA...
AGGTGCGCGTGCTGGGCGCCTTCGGCTCGCGCCTCGACCAGGGGCTGGCAGCGCTGCTCATCGCCGCGCGCCACGCCACGAGCGGCGTGCGCGTGGCGCTCTACGGCGGGCACCACGAGGCGCACGTAACGGCCGCCGGCGGCACCGCGCGCGTGGAGCTGCCCGCCGGCACCACCGTGAGCCTCCTGGCGCTGGAGGCGGGCACCGAGGTGACGAGCCGCGGGGTGGCGTACCCCCTCGAGCGCCAGCCCCTCCCCTACGGCACCGGCCTGGGCGTCTCCAACCGCGCCGAGGCCGCGGGGGCGACCAGCGCGCGCGTGGAGCTGCACGTGCACGCGGGCAGCGCCGCGCTGCTGGTGGAGCACGACCCGGGCGCCACCGACCCCAAGGCGGCCATCTGGGGCACGCAGGCGCAGCGCGTGGCGGCGGCGCTGGCCGCCGCCGACCCCGACCTCGCCGAGCTCATCACGCGCGTGGCCTACGACGAGGTGTTCGCGCGCCCCGCCCTCGACCTCCGCACGCGCGAGCTGCTGGCGGTGGCGCTGCTCGCCAGCCTGGGCGCCACCGACCAGCTGCCCACCCACCTGCGCGGCGCCCTGCTGGTGGGCGCTTCCGAGGAGGAGCTGCGCGAGACGCTGATCCACGCGTCCATGTTCGTGGGCTTCCCGCGCGCCCTGGCGGCGATGCGCGAGCTGCAGCGCTTCCTCGAGCGACGCGGCTGACGCCCGCGCGGGCGGCCCGCACCGCCGCCGCACGGCCGGCCCGGTCGCCGCTCCGGCGCGCCCGCCCCGTAGCCGCCGCGCGCGCCTGCGGGCGAACCTGGAGGACACACCGCCTTCCGGACCGATGTCATAGTGAGGGCATCGCCCTGGCGCCGCGCGCCGGGCCAAGCCGCTCACGCCCAACATCCGGGGAACCGCGCCCCTGACGCACCGACCACGCGCCAGCCGGGCCGGACGGCCCGGGGAGGGCTGGGCAGAACACCCAGCGAAGGAGCAGGACCATCTCAGACGAACAGAAGAAGCCACTGCCGCTGACGACCGCTGCCGGTGCACCGGTCGCCGACAACGACAACGCCATGACCGCCGGGCCCCGCGGTCCGATGCTCCTCCAGGACGTGTGGTTCCTCGAGAAGCTCGCCCACTTCAGCCGCGAGGTCATCCCCGAGCGCCGCATGCACGCCAAGGGCTCGGGCGCCTGGGGCAAGTTCACCGTCACCAACGACATCACCCGCTACAGCAAGGCGGCCGTGTTCTCGCAGGTGGGCAAGGAGACGGAGGTGTTCGCGCGCTTCTCGACCGTGGCCGGTGAGCGCGGCGCCGCCGACGCCGAGCGCGACATCCGCGGCTTCGCGGTGCGCTTCTACACCGAGGAGGGCAACTGGGACGTGGTGGGCAACAACACGCCCGTGTTCTTCCACCGCGACCCGCACCACTTCCCCGACCTGAACCGTGCCGTGAAGCGCGACCCGCGCACCAACATGCGCTCGGCGCAGAACAACTGGGACTTCTGGACGAGCCTGCCCGAGGCGCTGCACCAGGTGACCATCGTGATGTCCGACCGCGGCATCCCGGCCAGCTACCGCCACATGCACGGCTTCGGCTCGCACACCTTCTCGTTCGTGAACGCGCAGAACGAGCGCTTCTGGGTGAAGTTCCACTTCCGCACCCAGCAGGGCATCAAGAACCTCACCGACGCCGAGGCCGCGGCCATCGTCGCCACCGACCGCGAGTCGTCGCAGCGCGACCTGTTCGAGGCCATCGAGCGCGGCGAGTTCCCGCGCTGGACGCTCTACGTCCAGGTCATGCCCGAGGCCGAGGCGGCCGACTACCGCTTCCACCCCTTCGACCTCACCAAGGTCTGGTCGAAGAAGGACTACCCGCTGATCGAGGTCGGGGTGCTCGAGCTCAACCGCAACCCCGACAACTACTTCGCCGACGTCGAGCAGGTGGCCTTCACCCCGGCGAACGTGGTGCCGGGCATCGGCTTCTCCCCCGACCGCATGCTGCAGGGCCGGCTCTTCTCGTACGGCGACGCGGCGCGCTACCGCGTGGGCGTCAACCACCACCAGATCCCCGTGAACCAGCCGCGCGCCGCCAAGGTGGTCAACTCCTACCACCGCGACGGCCAGATGCGCGTCGACGGCAACCACGGCGGCGTCCCCAGCTACACCCCCAACAGCTACGGCAACTGGGAGGCGCAGCCCGAGTACGCCGAGCCGGCGCTGGCGCTGTCCGGCACCGCCGACCGCCACGACTACCGCGCCGACGACGACAACTACTTCGAGCAGCCCGGCGACCTGTTCCGCCTGATGAGCGACGACGAGAGGCGCCGCCTGTTCGCCAACACGGCGCGGGCCATCGACGGCGCCACGCAGCAGGTCATCGATCGCCACGTCCACCACTGCACCCAGGCCGACCCCGCCTACGGCGCCGGGGTGCGCGCGGCCATCGAGGCCCTCAGGGCCGGCAAGCTCGACGAGTTCGAGGCGAGCTACGACGTGAGCGGCCGCCAGGAGGCGCTGGCCTGAGGCCGTTACGCCACGCGGTTAGCTAGCACCGGGAGGCCCGGGCGCAGGTCGCGCCCGGGCCTCCCTCTCGCGCTGGCTCCGCGCCGGCCGCCGGGCTACTCGAGCAGGTGCGCGCGGCCGAACATCGCCGCGGTGGCGCGGGCGCTGGGGGTGCCGGCGTCGAGGTCGGCGCCCGCCTCGCGTAGCGCCACCACCACCTCGTCCTCGCCCTTGAAGAGCGCCCCGGCGATCGGCGACTGGTCACGGGCGTTGCGCAGGTCGACGTCGGCGCCGAGCGCCACCAGGCGCTCCACGGCCTCCAGGCGGCCGTGGTAGGCGGCCAGCATCAGCATGGTGTTCCCCTGCTCGTCCTGCACGTCGACCGGCAGGCCGCGCGTGACCAGCTCCTCCAGCTCGTCGGCGCGCCCCTGGCGCGCCAGCTCCATGGCCATCTCCACCACCGCGCGGGTCTGTTCCTCGGGAAGCGGCTCCATGAGGCGATGATAGGCCCCGGGCGGCCCGGCGCGGCGCGGTCACGCGTCACCCGACCGGGTAGCATCGGGGCCATGAACGCTGAGACCGTCCGCGCCCGCCTGCAGGCGCTCGGCCTGCCCGCCGGCGGCTACGTGCTCCACTCCAGCGCCTCGCTCGTGCTGCGCGGCGTGCTCGACGAGGCCGGCGACGTCGACGTGGTGTGCGGCGCCGACGCCTGGCGCGTCGCGCTCGGCCTGGTGGAGGCCGGCGCCGCCACCCTCGACCTGGGGCGCCACGACCTGCGCGTGAGCGTCGGCGACGACGCCGAGCTCTACGACGGCTGGTTCGGCGAGCCCGGCGACGCCGTGGTGGCGCGCGCCGAGCTGGTGGCGGGCGTGCCGTGCGCGCCGCTGGCCGAGGTGGTCGCCTTCAAGGAGCGCCTGGGGCGCCCCAAGGACCACGTGCACCTGGCCGCCATCCGCCGCTTCCAGGAGCGGCAGCGCGGTTGACCCCCGCGGGGGCGCCTGCTAGACTTCCGCGCATGACGCAGCGCCAGGTCAATCTCGATTCGGATACGAGGCGGCTTCGGGCGTAGGCGTCGTAACGGTTCCGTGTACCGACCCCCCGAAGCGCATCGGCTTCGGGGGGTTCTTACTTTTCTCGGGCGCCACGCCCAGGAGGCACAGATGACGAGCAGCGAAGCGGTCGGCAGCGGTCCTACCCCCATCACCAGCAGCAGCGGCGCGGGGCGCGTGCTGGTGCGCGACCTCGCGCGCTACGACGGCCGCGAGGTGACGCTGCAGGGCTGGATCCTCACGCGCCGCGACCTGGGCGGCGTGCGCTTCCTGGTGCTGCGTGACCGCAGCGGCGTGGCGCAGGTGGTGCTCTCCGGCATCGAGGTGCCGCTGCACGAGAGCGCCGTGCGCGTGACCGGCACGGTGGTGGCGCACGCCAAGGCGCCGGGCGGCTACGAGGTCAGGGCGAGCGCCCTCGAGACCGTCAGCGAGGCCACGGCGCCCCCGCCGGTCGAGCTCTCCAAGGAGGACCGCACCGCCAACCCCGACACGCTGCTGGCCTACCGCCACGTCACGGTGCGCAGCCCCCGCACGCGCGCGGTGCTGAAGGTGCAGGCCGAGCTGGTGCGCGCCTTCCGCGCCTTCCTCGACGCGCGCGACTTCACCGAGGTCTACACGCCCAAGCTCGTGTCGGCGGGCGCCGAGGGCGGCGCCAACCTGTTCGAGGTCGACTACTACGGCAAGCGCGCCTACCTGGCCCAGTCGCCGCAGCTCTACAAGCAGATCATGGTCGGCGTGTTCGAGCGCGTCTACGAGACGGCGCCCGTCTACCGCGCCGAGAAGAGCCACACGAGCCGGCACCTGGCCGAGTACCTGTCGCTCGACGTCGAGCTCGGGTTCATCGAGAGCGAGGCCGAGGTGATGGACCTCGAGGAGGCGCTGCTGCGGAGCATGTTCGACAGCGTGCGCGAGCGCTGCGGCGCCGAGCTGGCGGCGCTCGGCGCGGCGGTGCCCGCCCTCGACGCGCCCGTCCCGCGCCTCCCGCTGCTGGAGGCGCGCGCGCTGGTGGCCGAGCGGTACGGCCACGTCAGCGGCGGCAAGGACCTCGACCCCGAGGCGGAGCGGCTGCTGGGGCGCTGGGCGCTGGAGGAGCACGGCTCCGACCTCGTGTTCGTGACGCGCTTCCCGCAGGCGGCGCGCCCGTTCTACACCTACCCCGAGGCGGACGGCCTCACGCGCGGCTTCGACCTGCTGTTCCGCGGCGTCGAGATCACCTCGGGCGGGCAGCGCGTGCACCGCGAGGAGGTGCTGGTCGAGGAGCTCGTCAAGCGTGGCATGGAGCCGGCCGACTTCGCCGACTACCTGCAGGTGTTCCGCCACGGCATGCCGCCCCACGGCGGCTTCGCCATCGGCGCCGAGCGCCTCACCGCGCTGCTGCTGGGGATCACCAACGTGCGCTTCGCGCGCGCCTTCCCGCGCGACGAGCAGCGCCTGCGCCCGTGAGGGGCGCAGGCGCCTAGCCCGCCCCGGCGCGGCTCAGTCGGCCTGCAGCAGGTCGACCACGCCCGCCGCGAAGAGCGCCACCGCCACCTCCAGCCCCGCCTCGTCGATGTCGAAGCGGGGGTGGTGGTGGGCGAACGCGGTCTCCTCGCCGCCGCGCGTACCCACGAAGAAGTAGCAGCCCTTGGCCTGCTCGAGCCACAGCGCCATGTCGTCGCCGCCCATGATCGGCGTCATCTCGCGCACGTTCTCCGGCCCCAGCAGCTCGCGCGCCACGCGCCGGAAGCGCTCGGTGGCGGCGGCGTCGTTGACCACCGCCGGCGTGCCCTCGAACCACTCGTGCGCCAGGCCGCAGCCGAGGCTGCGTGTGGTGAGCTCGGCCACCTCCAGCAGGCGGGCGCGGAGGCGCTGGCGCGTGCCCGCGTCGAAGGTCCTGAGCGTGCCCTTCAGCTCGACCTCCTCGGGGATGATGTTGTAGGCGGTGCCGGCGTGGACGCTGGTGATGGTGACCACCGAGCGGTCGAGCGGGTCGGTCTCCCGGGACACGAGCGTCTGCAGCGCCGTCACCAGCTGGGCGGCTGCCACGATGGGGTCGACGCACAGGTGCGGGTAGGCGGCGTGGCCGCCGCGCCCGCGCACCAGCAGGCGGAACGAGTCGGTGGCCGCCATCACCGGCCCCTCGGCCACGCTGACGGTGCCCACCGGCTCGCTGCTCGAGAGGTGCAGGCCCAGCACGTGGTCCACCGTGAGCCCCTCGAGGGCGCCGTCGTCGAGCATGGCGCGGGCGCCCCGCACGATCTCCTCGGCGGGCTGGAACACGAACAGCACCCGCCCCGCCAGCTGCGCGCGCCGCGACACCAGGACCTCGGCCACGCTCAGCAGCACGGCGGTGTGCCCGTCGTGGCCGCAGGCGTGCATCTTGCCGGCCACGGTGGAGCGGTAGTCGACCTGCTTCTCCTCGGGCACCGGCAGCGCGTCGATGTCGGCGCGCGCCAGCACCGTGGGCCCGGGGCGCCCGGTGTCGAGCAGCGCCACCACGCCGGTGCGGCCCACGCCCACGCGCGGCTCGAGGCCGAGCTCGCGCAGACGTCGCGCCACCACTCCCATGGTGCGGTGCTCCTCGAAGGCGATCTCGGGGTGTCGGTGCAGGTCGCGGCGCACGGCCACGGTGCGCTCCTGCAGGGCGGCGGCCTGTTCGGCGATGGACGGCATGGGTCGCTCCTAGACGTTGACGCTGCGCCCTCAAGGCGCGAGGGTGCCCACGCTCGACGCGCGGACACCCTCGCGGTACGCGTGGGCGGCGAGGTCAGGTTAACTCCGCGGCGGCCTCCTCGGTACCGGCTGCGGCGGAGACGGCCTCGGTGGCCGGCGCCGGCGCGGCTGCGGCCGCCGGGGTCACGGCCGCGGCGGCCTTGCGGCCCAGCTCGCGGAACTTGTCGCTGGCGCCCTCGAGCTTCGCCACCCACTCGGCGTTCGGCTCCATGTCCTCGGTGGCGCGGTGGTAGGCCAGCAGCGTGGCGGCGAGCGACACGGCGTCGGAGAGGGCCAGCTTCAGCATCCAGGCGCCGATCAGCGCGGCGATGCCGAGCGCCGGCCCCAGGGCGGGCGCCACGGCGGCGATGCCCAGCGCCGGGAGGCCCAGCAGGACGAGGAACAGCACGAACTCGGCGTAGCTGAGCAGCGCCAGCACCACGGCGTTGGCGAGGATGGGCTTCCAGGCCTGGGCGTACAGCACCACGCCATCGCGCGCCACGCTCCACACGTTCTGCTCGCGCTTGGCGTAGGCGCGCGACAGGATCGCCTCGTCGACGTACGTGGTGCTCATGGTGGCCACGCGCTCGAGGAACTTGCCGAGCGAGTCGACGCCGGGCACCGGCAGGATCGAGGCGATGCGCGTGAAGGTGCGCACCACGAACTTGACCACGCCGTCGACCAGCAGCCCCACCCCGAACAGGATGGAGGTGTCGGCGAAGCGGCTCATCACCTGCTGGCGGCCGTACGCCAGCTGGCCGGTGGCGGGTCCGCGGCCGGTGGTGATGAACTCGGTCATCACGGCCGTGTGCGCCGCGCGCAGCAGGTGGAACCAGTACTTGCCGGCCAGGTCCACCACCCAGAAGGCGCCGCCCAGGGCCACGAGGAACACCACGAAGCCGAGCGGCGCCCACAGCTGGCCCAGGAGCCAGCCGATGCCGAAGAACACGGCGGCGTAGACGCCCAGGCCGAGGCCCAGGACGAGGTAGCTGCCGAGGCGCACCCACACGATCGGCAGGGTCTTGAGGACGAGGCCGATGGCCTCACCTAGGTAGATCTTGGGCATCCTTGGAACGTCCCTTCGTTACGTCTCTGACGTGCTGAGATGCCCTAGTGTGCGGCCAGGACGCGCGCGCGGGTGTGAAGTCCCTTATGTCGGGGCGCGCTCAGGCCGGCGGCAGGTCGAACAGCGGCGTGTCGCGCGCCTCCTTCAGCACCACATGGCAGGCGCGGCAGCGTGGCTCGTAGCTCTCGGCCGCCCCCACCAGCACGGTGGGGTCGTCGTAGTGGGCGGGCTTGCCGTGGATGAGGCGCTGGGTGCGCGTGGCCGCCCGCCCGCAGCGGCAGATGGCGGTGAGCTTCTCGACCACCTCGGCCCGCGCGATCAGCTGCGGCATCGGGCCGAACGGCTCGCCGCGGAAGTCGAGGTCGAGGCCGGCCACGATCACGCGCTTGCCGGCGTCGGCCAGGCGCTCCACCACCTCCACCACGCCGTCGTCGAGGAACTGCGCCTCGTCGACCGCCACCACCTGCGTGTCCGGCTCGACCGCCTCCAGTAGCTGCGCGGCGCTCGCCACCGGCTGCGCCTCGAGCGTGCGGCCCGCGTGCGACGCCACCGCCAGCGCGGCGTAGCGGTCGTCGATGGCGTGCTTGAACGCCTGCACCCGCTGCTTCGCGATGATCGCGCGCGTGACGCGCCGGATGAGCTCCTCGCTCTTCCCGCTGAACATCGGCCCCACGATCAGTTCCACCCAGCCCCCGCCGAATCGATGACCCAACATCGGGCCATGCTACCGGACCCGGGGGCGCCCGACCGGATGCTACGCTCGCGGGATGAACCGCATGCACGGGACCACCATCGTCGCGGTCAGCCGGGGCGGCACCACCGCCATCGCTGGCGACGGCCAGGTCACCCTCGGAGAGACGATCGTCAAGCGCGGCGCCGTCAAGGTGCGCCCCCTCGCCGACGGCACGGTGCTCACCGGCTTCGCCGGCGCCGTGAGCGACGCCTTCACGCTCCTCGAGAAGTTCGAGGGCTACCTCGACAGCACCAAGGGGAACCTGCTGCGCGCCGCCGTGGAGACGGTGAAGGAGTGGCGCACCGACCGCGCGCTGCGCAACCTCGAGGCGATGCTGATCGTCGCCGACGCCGACCAGATCCTCACCCTGTCGGGCGCCGGCGACGTGATCGCGCCCGACGAGCCGGTGGCGGCCGTGGGCTCCGGCGGCGCCTACGCGCAGGCGGCGGCGCTGGCGCTGCTGCGCCACACCGACATGGGGGCCGAGGAGATCGCCCGGCGCGCGCTCCTGATCGCCGCCGAGATCGACATCTACACCAGCGGCAACGCCACCGTCCTCACGGTCGGCGGCCAGGACGACGTCGACGCGGGCGAAGGCGAGCCGGAGGTGCAGCCATGAGCAGCGAGCTGTTAGCGCGCAACGTGGAGATGACGCCCATCGAGATCGTCGAGGAGCTCGACCGGCACATCATCGGCCAGAGCAAGGCCAAGCGCATGGTGGCGGTGGCGCTGCGCAACCACTACCGGCGGCGCCGGCTGCCGCCCGAGATCCAGCGCGAGGTGACGCCCAAGAACATCCTCATGATCGGCCCCACGGGCGTGGGCAAGACCGAGATCGCGCGGCGCCTCGCCAAGCTGGCCGGCGCGCCGTTCCTCAAGGTCGAGGCCACCAAGTTCACCGAGGTGGGCTACGTGGGCCGCGACGTCGACTCCATCGTCCGCGACCTGGTGCACGCCGCCGCCGCCATGGTGGAGGCCGAGAAGAAGGAGGCGGTGATGGGGCGCGCCCGCGCCGCCGCCGAGGAGCGCCTGCTCGACGTGCTGCTGCCCGGCGGCAGCGGCGAGAGCCGCGAGCGCATGCGGGCGCTGCTGCGCCAGGGCGAGCTCGACGAGCGCGTGGTCGAGATCGAGGTGACGGACGAGCCGCCCGGCGCCGTGCCCCTGCCCGGCATGGAGGAGGCGGGCCTGAACCTGCAGGAGATGTTCAAGCGCTTCATGCCCGAGAAGCGCACGCGCCGCAAGGCGAGCGTGCGCGACGCCCGGCGCATCCTCGAGAACGAGGAGGCCGACCGCCTCATCGACCATGACGAGGTGACCCACGAGGCCGTGGAGCGCGCCGAGAACCTGGGCATCGTGTTCATCGACGAGATCGACAAGGTGGCCGGCAACGACCGCATGGGCTCGGGCGACGTTTCGGGCGAGGGCGTGCAGCGCGACCTGCTGCCGATCGTGGAGGGCACCCAGGTCAACACGCGCTACGGCCCGGTGCGCACCGACCACGTGCTGTTCATCGCGGCGGGCGCCTTCTCCGTCGCCAAGCCGTCCGACCTGATCCCCGAGCTGCAGGGGCGCTTCCCCATCCGCGTGGAGCTCGAGGAGCTCACCGCCACCGACTTCCAGCGCATCCTCACCCAGCCGAAGTTCGCGCTCACCAAGCAGTACACCGAGCTGCTGGCCGTCGACGGCACCAAGCTCGAGTTCGACGAGAGCGGCATCGTCGCGCTCGCCGAGTACGCCGAGCGCGTGAACACCGAGGTCGAGGACATCGGCGCGCGCCGCCTCCACACCGTGCTCGAGACGGTGCTGGAGGACATCGCCTTCGGCACGAACCTGGGCCGCGTGGTGATCGACGGCGAGATGGTCAGGCGCAAGCTCGAGGGCATCGTCGAGGACGAGGACCTCAGCCGCTACGTGCTGTAGCCGCCCCGCGGTCGGGCAGCGCGTGGCGCTCGAAGAAGCGCCAGATCAGCTCGGAGGCGTCGAAGTCGGTGTTGACGAGCCCGGCCACCTGGGGCGGCAGCGCGCCCGGGTGGCCGGGCCAGTTGTGGCCGCCGCCCAGCACCGCCACCAGCACCAGCTCCACGCCCGGCGGGCAGCCCTGCAGCTCCAGCACGCGCGCCTCGGTGCCCGGCGAGCCGCCCAGCACGGGCAGCGCCTGGGAGTCGACCTCCACCGTGCACCCCAGGCGGTCGACCCAGAACGCCACCGTCTGCTCCACGCTCGCCAGCACCGTGACGGGCCCCTGCGGCGTCTGCTGCACGACGCCGTTCCACGGCACCGCCGCGTCGTGGGTGCCGTGCACGAACATGATCGAGGTGGGGTGGCGCTCGCGGCACACGCCCGGTTGCCCGCCGTAGCCCGCCGCGCCCACGCTGGCGAACGCCGCGAAGACGTCGGTGGCCTGGCAGGCGAGCAGCTGCGCCATGAAGCCGCCGTTGGAGAAGCCCGTGGCGTACACGCGCGCCGCGTCGACGGGGTGCTCGGCGGCGATGGCCGCCACCAGCGCCTCGAGGAACGCCACGTCGTCGGCGGGCAGGTCGTAGCCGGGAACGCCGGCGACGTAGTTCCACTGCCCGTCCACCCCGCTCGGGAACGCGACGATGAAGCCGAAGCGGTCGGCCACCTCCGCGAAGCCCGTCAGCTGCGCCATCTGCGGCCCGCTGCCGCCGCGGCCGTGCAGCACCAGCACCAGCGGGGCCGGCTCGCTTAGGCCCTCGGGCACGTGCAGCAGGTACTCGCGCTGCAAGCCTCCGTGCTCCAAGGTGGCGAGCTGGGCGCCGGCGGCGCCTGCGAGGAGGAGCGCCAGCAGCGCCGTCAGGAGGGGCGCGGCGCGGTGCCCGACGCGCCGGGCATCGCCGCGTGGCGGGCGGGCGGCGGCGCGCCGGGGGCGCGGCGCCGGACCTGCGGGGTGCGTCGTCGGTGTCATGCCCCATCTTGGGGCACGGGGCGCGCTAGCGCGAGTGCCGTCGCGACGCGGCGCGCGTTGCGGGCCTCAGAGGTCCCAGAAGCGCAGCTCGCCCGGCGCGAAGCCCGGGTCGCTGCGGCGCGCGAACTCGTGGAGGCCGTCGAGGTCGGGCGGCGTCAGGTAGTAGCGGAAGTTCTCCAGGTAGCGCTGCACCGCCTCGTGTGGCAGGCCGAGCTTGGCGGCCTCGGCGCGCGACACGGCCGCCAGCTCGCCCAGGCCGCGGTAGCGCGCGGCCCGGAAGCGCCGCACCAGCTCCTGCGAGGGCGGCCGCCCCTCGTGCGACGCCCACACCGCGAACGTGAACGGCAGGCGCGTGAGGCGGTACCAGGCCTCGCCCAGGTCGGTGACGTGCAGCCCGGGGTCGCGGGCGCTGACCCCGCTGATGCCGCGGCCGCGCGGCCCGCCGTCGCGCGGCGGGGCGTGCTCCACGGCCGCCTGCAGGGCGGCGTCGCCGATCAGCAGCGCCGCGTCGGCGTCCGCCAGCATCGCCTCCAGGCTGCCCTGGGTGGGCGCCAGCTCGGCCGTCATGCCGTCGGCGGCCAGCAGCACGCGCAGCAGCTCCACGCTGGTGGCCGACTGGGGCGTCACGGCGACGCGGCACCCCGCCAGCTCCCGCCAGCCGGGCCGGTGGAAGAGCATCACGCTGTAGACGGGCCCCAGGGTGGCGATGGAGAAGTCGGGCAGCGCCCGGTAGCGCTCGCGGTGGCGCACGAACTCGATGGACGACACCAGCGTGAGGTCGATGTCGCCGGCCGCCAGCGCGGCGTTCAGCTCGGTGGGCACGCCGTAGACGAACTCGGCTGTGCCGCCGTGGCTGGGCCACGGCTCGAGCCCCCAGTTGAGGGGCGCCACGTTGGTGAACGACACGATGCCGAGGCGCTCGGGCCTCATGCGAAGACCTTGAGCTCCTCGTACAGCGCGTCGCGCCGCACCGGCACGCGGCCGGCGTCCTTCACCAGGCGCACGAGCTCCTCCTCGGTCATGCCCTTCTCGGTCACGGCGCCGCTGGCGTGCGCGATGCGCTCGTCCTTGATGGTGCCGTCGATGTCGGAGATGCCGGCCGAGAGGGCCACCTGGGTGAGCTCGGGTGTGATCATGATCCAGTAGCCCTTGATGTGCGGGAAGTTGTCGAGCACCAGGCGCGCCACCGCCAGGTTGCGCAGGTCGTCGACGCCGGTGGTGTGGCGCGTGCCGAGCTCCTTGGCCAGCTGGTTGTTGTCGGGCTGGAACGCCAGCGGGATGAACGACAGGAAGCCGCCCGTCTCGTCCTGCTGCTGCCGCAGGCGCAGCATGTGGTCGAGGCGCTCCTCGAGGGTCTCGATGTGGCCGTAGAGCATGGTGGCGTTGGTGGGCAGGCCCAGCTCGTGGGCGGTGCGGTGCACCTCGAGCCACCCCTCGGCCGTGACCTTGGCGCGCGCGATCTGCTTGCGCACGCGCTCGGCGAAGATCTCGGCGCCGCCGCCGGGCAGCGCCACCAGCCCCGCCTCCTTGAGCTGCTCGAGCACCTCGCGGTAGGTCAGGCGCGGGCGGGTGATCTTGGTGAAGTGGTGGATCTCGGCGGCGGTCCAGGCCTTCACCTGCGCGCCGGGGTAGCGCTCGGTGAGGCCGCGCACCAGGTCGAGGTAGTACTGCCACTCGCGCTTGGGGTGGTGGCCCGAGCTGATGTGGATCTCGGTGAGGTCGGGGTGCCAGTACCGGTCGACGTACTCCCACACCTGCGGCAGGTCGTAGTCCCAGACGCCGTCCTCGCCGAAGCGGCGCTGGAAGCCGCAGAAGGTGCAGCCGACGTAGCAGATGTTCGTCTGGCTGAGCCGCAGCGAGTGCACGTAGTACGCCTTGGCGCCCACCTTGCGGCGGCGCACCAGGTCGGCGAGGCGCATGAGGCCCGGCAGGTCGGGGGTGCGGAACAGCACCAGGCCGTCCTCGAGGGTGAGGCGCTTGCCCTCGAGCACCTTGTCGGCGATGGGCTGCAGCGCCGGGTCGCGTAGCGGGAGGTCGTTCAACGAGGCCACGACCGGCTCGGCCGTGGCCTGCGTGGACGTCGTGTCGTACGTCCTCATCATCGTTCGAGTCTAGCACCGCGCGTCGGCGAGCCCGGCAGCGCGTAAGGCGCCCGGGCTCGCCGCGGGCGTCAGACGTGCAGCGCGCGCCCCAGCGCGCCCAGCGCCGCTTCCTTGAGCGCCTCGGAGAGCGTGGGGTGAGCGTGGATGGTGGCGGCCAGGTCCTCGCTGGAGGCGCCGAAGGTCATGGCGGCCACGGCCTCGGCGATGAGGTCGCCGGCGCGCGGGCCCACGATGTGCACGCCCAGGATGCGGTCGGTGGCCTCGTCGGCCAGCAGCTTGACCTTGCCGTCGGTCATGCCGAGCGAGCGGGCGCGGCCGTTGGCGCTGAACGGGAAGCTCCCCTTGCGGTACCTCACGCCCGCCTCCTTGAGCTCCTCCTCGGTGCGGCCCACGCTGGCCACCTCGGGCTCGGTGTAGACCACCGCCGGCACCAGGCCGTAGTCGACGCTGGCGGCGTGGCCCGCCAGGCGCTCCACCAGGGCCACGCCGTCCTCCGACGCCTTGTGGGCCAGCATCGGGCCCGCCACCAGGTCGCCGATGGCGTACACGCCCGGCAGGTTGGTGGCGAAGCCGGCGTCGACGATCACGCGGCCGCGCTCGTCGAGGCTCACGCCCGCCTCCTCGAGGCCCAGGCCGACGCTGTTGGGCTTGCGCCCCACCGCCACCAGCACCTTGTCGGCCTCGAGCGGCTCGGCGCCCTCCACCTCCACGGTGGCCTTTCGCCTGCCGTCCTTGCCGCTCACCTTCACGCCCGTTACGCGCGCGCCGAGCTGGAACTCCAGCCCCTGGCGCTTGAGCAGCTTGAGCGCCTCGCGGGCGGTCTCGAGGTCCATGCCCGGCAGGATGCGGTCGAGGTACTCGAGCACCGTCACCTTCGCCCCCAGGCGCGACCAGACCGAGCCGAGCTCCAGGCCGATGACGCCGGCGCCGATGACCACCAGGCGCTGCGGCACCTCGCCGAACTCGAGCGCCTCGGTGCTGCTCACCACCGTCTCGCCGTCGAGCTCCACGCCCGGCAGGGTGGCCACGGTGGAGCCGGTGGCGAGGATCACGTGCTCGGCCACCAGCTCGGTGACCTCGCCGCTGGCGGCCGTGACGCTCACCTGGCGCGCGCCGGTGAGCTTGCCGGTGCCGGCGTAGCGCGTGATGCCGTGCTTGCGGAACAGGTACGCCACGCCGTCGGTGTTCTGCTTCACCACCGTGCGCCGCCGCTCCTGCATGGCGCCCAGGTCGAGGCCGACGTCGTCCGCGACGATGCCGTGCGCGCTCAGCTCGGACCGGGCCTGCTGGTAGAGGAAGCTCGACTCCAGCAGCGCCTTGCTGGGGATGCAGCCCACGCGCACGCAGGTGCCGCCGAGCGCCTCCTCGCGCTCGACCACGCCCACGTCGAAGCCGAGCTGCGCGGCGCGGATGGCGGCCACGTAGCCGCCCGGGCCCGCGCCGATGATGACCACGTCGTGCTGCCCGCCCGTGGCGTCGCTGCCGCCGTTGCCTCTCGCGTCGCTCATGCGCGCTCCCTCAGACTTCCAGCAGCATGCGGGTGGGGTTCTCGACGG
>Ga0123332_1003363_pt1 | contig 14620 bp, 14 predicted proteins | sample BioC12SIPDNA_4_FD_89958 | JGI IMG/M metagenome (GOLD analysis project Ga0123332, IMG submission 89958) | Anaerobic biogas reactor microbial communites from Washington, USA - Biogas_R2_A C12 SIP DNA | ecosystem: Engineered > Bioreactor > Anaerobic > Unclassified | place: Washington, USA...
AGCGCGCAGTTGAGCGCGGTCTGGCCGCCCATCGTCGGCAGCAGCGCGTCGGGCTTCTCCTTGGCGATGATCTTCTCGACCGTCTGCCAGTTGATCGGCTCGATGTAGACCGCGTCGGCCATCTCCGGGTCGGTCATGATGGTGGCCGGGTTGCTGTTGACCAGCACCACCCGGTAGCCCTCCTCGCGCAGTGCCTTGCACGCCTGTGCGCCCGAGTAGTCGAACTCGCAGGCCTGGCCGATGACGATCGGGCCGGCGCCGATGATGAGGATGGTGTGGATGTCGGTGCGCTTTGGCATTCGTTCCTCGGTCTGTCGCGGACGCGCTCCTGGGGGGCGACCGGTTTCGTACGTGGGGGCCCGGCCCGCGGGCTGCGCAGGACGCGGCGCCGGCTCAGCGGCGCCCGGTCAGGCGCGCGCCTCGAGCGTGGCGATGAAGCGGTCGAACAGCGGCGCCACGTCGCAGGGACCGGGCGAAGCCTCGGGGTGCCCCTGGAACGAGAACGCGGGCGCGTCGGTCAGTTCGATGCCCTGGTTGGTGCCGTCGAACAGCGAGCGGTGCATCACCCGCACGTTGGGCGGCAGGCTCGACTCGTCGACCGCGAAGCCGTGGTTCTGCGAGGTGATCATGACCCGCCCGTCGTCCAGCGCCTGCACCGGGTGGTTGGCGCCGTGGTGGCCGCTGGGCATCTTCATCGTGCGCGCGCCGGCCGCCAGCGCCAGCAGCTGGTGTCCCAGGCAGATGCCGAAGATCGGCACCTTCTTCGCGATCAGTTCCCGGATCGCCGCGATGGCGTAGTCGCAGGGCTCGGGGTCGCCCGGGCCGTTGGACAGGAACACCCCGTCCGGCTCCATCGCCAGCACCTCCGAGGCCGGGGTCCGCGCGGGCACCACCGTCAGCGCGCAACCGCGCGCGGCCAGCATGCGCAGGATGTTGCGCTTGACCCCGAAGTCATAGGCCACCACCCGGAAGCGCGGCGGCACGCGCAGGTACTCGCCGGTGTCCAGGTCCAGCGGACCCTCGTCCCAGGTGTAGGGTTCGGGCGTGCTGACCTCGCAGGCCAGGTCCATGCCCTTGAGGCCGGGGAACTTGCGCGCGGCCTCGAGCGCCTTCTCCACGTCGATCCCGCCGGCCATCAACGCGCCGTTCTGGGCGCCGCGCTCGCGCAGCAGGCGGGTCAGGCGACGGGTGTCGACACCGGCGATGGCGACGATGCCGCGCTCGCGCAGCCAGTCCGGCAGCGCGGCCTGTGCGCGCCAGCTGCTCGGACGGCGCGGCACGTCGCGCACGATCAGCCCGGCCGCCCAGGCGCGGGCCGCCTCGTCGTCCTGGTCGGTGCAACCGGTGTTGCCGATGTGCGGATAGGTCAGCGTCACCAGCTGGCGCGCGTACGAAGGATCGGTGAGCACCTCCTGGTAGCCGGTCATGGCGGTGTTGAACACCACCTCGCCGATCGACAGGCCGGGCGCGCCCACGGATACGCCCTCGAACACGGTGCCGTCTTCGAGGACGAGGATTGCGGTTTGGGTCACTGGCTTCGCCTACGTGGGGTTGCAAAAAACCGCCGGAGCGGGGGGAAGCCGGTCCGGAAGCGGGGGGAATCAGGCGAGCGGGAATGATACCGGCCGGGGCGGGAAAAGGAAAACCCGCTGTACAAGGATGCAGCCTGTCGCTAAGTTTGTTGCGAACGGTACCGTGCGTTCGGGGGGAACATGAACGGGAACACCGTGTACGCGAAGACGCCTGCCGGCCAGCAGGAGATCGGGGAGCGCAAGGCCGGCCTGGACATCCGCCAGCGGCGGCTGCTGATCCTGGTCGACGGGCACCGCTCGGCCGACGAGCTGGCCCGGCTGTCCGGCCTGCCGGACGTGCCCGCCCTGCTCGAGGGCCTCCAGACCAAGGGACTGGTCGCGCCCTCCGGCGCCCTGGCCGGTCCGGCACCACCGGCCGCCGCGCCGGCGGCGGCCGTCCCCGGCCCCGCCGTCCCGGTCGGCGACCTGCGCGAGCGCCGCCGCCGCGCCGCCCACGCGGTCAACGAGATGCTCGGCCCGATGGGCGAGGACCTGGCGCTCAGGCTCGAAGAGGCCGGCAGCGCCGAGGCGCTCGGGGAATGGCTGGAACGGGCCCGCAGGATGGTCGGCGACGTGCGCGGCAAGGCCGCCCTCGCCCGCTTCGAGCAATTGCTCGAGGAAGACTAGTCCCGCGCCGGAAACAGCAGTTCGCGCAGGCCGTAGCGACCGGGCGGACACCCGGCCAGCCGCGTCGCGGCCACCAGCGCGCCCTGGGCGAAGATGTCGCGGTCGCCCGCCCGGTGGACCAGCTCGATCCGCTCCCCCGTGCCGGTGAACTGGACCAGGTGCTCGCCGACGATGTCGCCGGCGCGCAGGCTGGCATAGCGCGGCCGCGCCCCGCCCCGCGCCGCCGATTCGCCCAGCGCCAGCGCGGTACCGGAGGGCGCGTCGCGCTTGTGCACGTGGTGCGACTCGACGATGTCGCAGTCCCAGCCGGGCAGCGCTGCGGCCGCGCGCTCGACCAGTTCGTCCAGCACCGCCACGCCCACGCTGAAGTTGGCCTGCCACAACACCGGAATCCGGGTGCCGGCGGCGTCCAGCGCCGCGCGCTGCGGCCCGGACAGGCCGGTGGTCCCGGACACCAGCGCCCGGCCGCGCGCCTGGCACAGGGCGAGCACCGGGTCGAAGCCCCCGGGCAGGCTGAAGTCGATCGCGACGTCGAAATCCGGCACCCCGGACAACTCGGAGGCGGCGAAGACCGGGATACCGTCCTGCACCCGCTGGTCCACCGTGCGCTGCACCGCCGCCGCCACCTCGACGTCGTCGCGCTGCGCCGCCAGGCGCAGCAGCGCGCGCCCCATGCGGCCGGAGGCACCGTGGATCAGCAATCGGACGGGCGTCGGCATGGCGGCAGGCTATCCGCGCGGCCGGTCCCCGGCAAGCCCGGGGCGTGCCCGCCTCAGGAGGTCATGCGTTCCCAGAAGCCGCGCACGCCGTCGACGAAGGTGCTGGACTTGGGCGAATGCCGCCGCGCGCCCTCGCCCACGAAGGTGGCCTCGAACTTCTCCAGCAGTTCGCGCTGCTCGGCGGTGAGGTTGACCGGGGTTTCCACCACCACCTTGCAGTAGAGGTCGCCGCGCGCGCGGCTGCGCACCGAGCGGACGCCCTTGTCGCGCAGGCGGAACACCTTGCCGCTCTGGGTTTCGGCCGGGATCCGGATCTCGGCCTCGCCGTCGAGCGTGGGCACGCGCACGGTATCGCCCAGCGCGGCCTGGGAGATGCGGATCGGCACCTCGCAGTGGAGGTCGTCGCCGTCGCGCTCGAAGATCGGATGCGGACGCACCCGCACCTCGACGTACAGGTCGCCCGGGGGCGCGCCCGCCGGCCCGGCCTCGCCCTCCCCGGCCAGGCGGATGCGGTCGCCGGAATCGACCCCGGCGGGCACCTTCACCGACAGCACCTTGCGCTGCTCGATCCGGCCGTTGCCGTGGCAGGTCCGGCACGGGTTGGCGATGGTCTGGCCACGGCCGTGGCAGTGCGGGCATGGCTGCTGCATCGAGAAGATGCCACGCTGGAAGCGGACCTGGCCGCGGCCCAGGCAGGTCGCGCAGGTCTCGAGCTTGCGGTCCTGCGAGCCGGTGCCGTCGCAGTCGTCGCATTCGGCCAGGGTCGGGATCTCGATGCGCTTCTCCACGCCCGAGACCGCCTCCTCCAGGTCCAGCTCCATCACGTAGCCGACGTCGGCGCCGCGGCGCGGCCCGCGCCCGGCGCCGCCGCCGAAGATGTTGCCGAAGATGTCGCCGAAGATGTCGCCCATGTCCGGGCCGAAGCCCGGTCCGGGGCCGCCCCCGCCCATGCCGTGCTCGAACGCGGCGTGGCCATGCTGGTCGTACATCCGGCGCTTGCCGCCGTCCGACAGCACCTCGTAGGCCTCCTTGCACTCCTTGAACGCGGCCTCGGCGGCCTTGTCGCCCGGGTTGCGGTCCGGGTGGTACTTCATCGCGCAGCGGCGATAGGCCTTCTTGATGTCGGCCTCGCTGGCGTCGCGGGAGACACCGAGGACTTCGTAATAGTCGCGTTTCATCGGGCCTGGAACCGGAAATCGGGAATCGTGGATCGGAGGCCCAGCGGGCGCTCGGCGGACGGGCAACGGCGCGGGACCGGACGCCCGGCCGGGCGCATGGCGCCCGCCGGACCCCGGTCACGCGCCGCCGGCGTCACTTCTTCTCGTCGTCCTTGACCTCGGTGAACTCCGCGTCGACCACGTCGTCGCCCCCCGGCGCGGGGCCGGCGCCGGCGTCCGCGCCCGGCTGCTGGGCGGCCGCGGCGGCCGCGAACAGCGACTGCGCCGCCTCCTCCAGGGCCTTGGTCCTGGCTTCGATCTGGGCCTTGTCGTCGCCCTTCATCGCCGCCTCGACGTCGGCGATCGCCGACTCGACCCGGCCGATCACGTCGCCCGGCACCTTGTCGCCGTTGTCCTTGATCGCGGTGCGCGCCGAGTGCACCAGCGCATCGGCCTGGTTGCGCGCGCCCACCAGTTCCTGGAACTTCCTGTCCTCCTCGCGGTGCGCCTCGGCGTCGGCGACCATCCGCTGGATCTCCTCGTCCGACAGGCCCGATCCGGCCTTGATCTCGACCTTCTGCTCCTTGCCGGTCTTCTTGTCCTTGGCCGTCACGTGGACGATGCCGTTGGCGTCGATGTCGAACGACACCTCGATCTGCGGCATGCCGCGCGGCGCCGGCTCGATGCCGGTCAGGTCGAAGCGGGCCAGCGACTTGTTGTAGCGGGCCTGCTCGCGCTCGCCCTGCAGCACGTGCACGGTCACGGCCGACTGGTTGTCCTCGGCGGTGGAGAACACCTGCGAGGCCTTGGTCGGGATCGTGGTGTTCTTCTCGATGATCTTGGTGAACACGCCACCCAGGGTCTCGATGCCCAGGCTCAGCGGGGTCACGTCGAGCAGCAGCACGTCCTTGACGTCGCCGGCCAGCACGCCGCCCTGGACCGCGGCGCCGATGGCCACGGCCTCGTCGGGGTTGACGTCCTTGCGCGGATCCTTTCCGAAGAACTCCGAAACCGCCTGCTGCACCTTGGGCATGCGGGTCTGGCCGCCAACCAGGATCACCTCGCTGATGTCGCTGGCGCGCAGGCCGGCGTCGTTGAGCGCGGTGCGGCACGGCTCGAGGGTCTTCTTCACCAGGTCGTCGACCAGCGCCTCGAGCTTGGCCCGGGTCAGCTTGATGTTCAGGTGCTTCGGGCCCGAGGCGTCAGCCGTGATGTACGGCAGGTTGACCTCGGTCTGCTGCGAGCTCGACAGCTCGATCTTGGCGCGCTCGGCGGCGTCCTTCAGCCGCTGCAGGGCCAGCGGGTCCTTGCGCAGGTCCAGCCCCGAGTCCTTCTGGAACTCCTCGACCAGGTAGTCGATCACGCGCTTGTCGAAGTCCTCGCCGCCGAGGAAGGTGTCGCCGCTGGTGGCGAGCACCTCGAACTGCTTCTCGCCGTCGATCTCGGCGATCTCGATGATCGAGATGTCGAAGGTGCCGCCGCCCAGGTCGTACACGGCCACCTTGCGGTCGCCGCCGGCCTTGTCCAGGCCGTAGGCGAGCGCCGCCGCGGTCGGCTCGTTGATGATGCGCTTGACGTCGAGGCCGGCGATGCGGCCGGCGTCCTTGGTCGCCTGGCGCTGGGAGTCGTTGAAGTAGGCCGGGACCGTGATCACGGCCTCGGTGACCTTCTCGCCCAGGTAGTCCTCGGCGGTCTTCTTCATCTTCTCCAGGATGCGCGCCGAGACCTCCTGCGCCGAAAGCTTCTTGCCCTCGCTGGTCGCAACCCAGGCATCGCCATTGTCGTGCTCGACGATCGCGTACGGCACCAGGCCGAGGTCCTTCTTGACCTCGGAGTCGCTGAACTTGCGCCCGATCAGGCGCTTGACCGCGTAGAAGGTGTTCTTGGGGTTGGTGACGGCCTGGCGCTTGGCGGACGCGCCGACGAGCACCTCGCCGTCCTTGGTATAGGCCACGACCGACGGCGTGGTGCGGTCACCTTCGCTGTTCTCGATGACCTTGGCCTTGCCGCCGTCCATGATCGCCACGCACGAGTTGGTCGTGCCCAGGTCGATGCCGATGATCTTTGCCATGGTGGGTTTCCCTCTGGAATCTGTTCTGCTGGCGGCAGGCCGCCGATGCTGGCTATCTGGGGCTGGGGCGGCGCCGCTTCAAGCGCCGCGCCGCGGATTCAGGCGCCTTCCTCCCCCGCCACCGACACCAGGGCCGGCCGCAGGAGCTGGTCGTGGAGCACGTAGCCCTTCTGGAACACCTGGAACACGGTTCCGGCCGGGACCTCGGCGGTCTGGACCACGCTCATCGCGTTGTGGCGCTCGGGGTCGAACGCATCGCCCGGGGCCGGGGCGACCTCGACCAGGCCGTTGTTCTCGCACACGCGCGACAGTTCGCGCAGGGTCAGGACCACACCGTCGCGCATCGGGTCCTCGGCGGCGGCGGCGTTGAGCGCGGCCTCGAGGCTGTCGAACACCGGCAACAGCTCGCCAAGCAGCTGCCTGTTGGCGAAACGGCAGGCGTTGCGCACGTCGCGCTCCAGACGTTTGCGCTGGTTCTCCATGTCGGCGCGGTCGACCAGCATCTGGGCACGGAGCTGCTCGAGCTCGGCCTCCAGCATCTGGATCCGCTCCTCGGCGGTGGGCGTGGGCTGCTGTTCACCGGCCGCGGGCGCGGCCTCTTCTCGCATCGGTTCGGTGGTCATGTCCTGGCTGCTGGGCGGTCGTCAGGCCGCCGATCCGCCCAGCTATGGGGCCGGCGGTTCCGGATTCAAGGCGGCGCCCAGGACCTCGGCGGTGGCCTGGACCACCGGGATCACCCGGTCGTAGGCCATCCGGGTCGGGCCGATCACGCCCAGCACCCCCAGCACCTTGCCGGGACCGCCGTAGGGCGCGGTCACCAGCGATACGCCTTCCAGCGGGGCCAGGCCGGTCTCCTCGCCGATGAAGATCCGCACCCCGGGGGCGCGGATGGTGCGCTCGAGCAGCTGCAGGATCTCGCGCTTGCGGGCGAAGGCCTCGAACAGCTCGCGCAACCGGTCCAGGTCGCTCAGGTCCTGCACCCCGATCAGGCGGTTCTGCCCGGCCAGGACCATGTCGTCGCCGTCGGCGGGGGCGAGCGCCTGCTCGGCCAGTTCGACCGTGTGCGAGAGCAGTGCCTCCATCTCGTCGCGCGCGGCCTGCAGCTCGCGCACCAGGGTGGCGCGGATCTCGGCCATCGGCCGGCCGGCGAAATTGGCGTTGAGGTAGTTGGCCACGCGCTCGAGCTCGGAGGCGTCGTACGCGCGCCGCACCTGGATGATCCGGTTCTGCACGTCGCTGTCGGCAAACACCAGGATCGCCATCACCCGCTGCGCGTCGAGCGGCACGAAGTCGATGTGGCGGAACGCGAACTGCTCGCGCCGGGGCACCGAGACCACGCCGACGAACCGGGTCATCGCCGAGACCAGTTCCGACGCGCTGCCCAGCAGCGCCTGGGTGCTGCCACCGCCGCTGCCGGCGAGTTCGCCCCGCAGCCGCGCCACCTCGGCGTTGGGCAGCGGCTGGACCTGCAGCAGGGTGTCGACGAACACCCGGTAGCCCTGGGCGGTGGGCACCCGCCCGGCCGAGGTGTGCGGGGCCGACAGCAGCCCCTGCTCCTCGAGGTCGGCGAGGATGTTGCGGATCGTCGCCGGGCTCACGTCCAGCCCCGAATGGCGCGCCAGCGTCTGCGAGCCGACCGGCTCTCCGTCGCGGATGTGGCGCGCGATCAGCGTGCGCAGCAACTGCCGCGCGCGGGCGTCGAGTCGGGCGTGGGGTGTCGTGTTCGCCATCGTCCCCGATTAAATCGCCGCCCTCCCCTTCCCGCAAGCCGGGGCCGGAGGCGGATGTGGGCCCGGCCGGCCGCAAGGGCCCCATCCGCCCCGGCCGCCCCGGCCGCCCCGGCCGCGCCGGGCGCCGCGCCGGGCGCCGGCGTCTCGGATCCTGCGATGGCGGCGACTAGACTAGGCGCCATGCTCAGACGCCTGGCCATCCGCGATTTCGCCGTCGTCACCGCGTCCGAACTCGAGTTCGGCCCGGGCATGACCGTGATCTCCGGCGAGACCGGCGCCGGCAAGTCGCTGCTGGTCGATGCCCTGGGGTTCCTGTCGGGGCTGCGCGCGGACGCCGGCATGGTCCGCCACGGCGCCAGCCGCGCCGAACTGCACGCCGAGTTCGACACCGCCGACGCGCCCGCGGCCCTGGCCTGGTTGCGCGAACAGGAGTTCGACGAGGGCCAGGCCTGCACCCTGCGCCGCACCCTGCGCGCCGACGGCGGGTCGCGCGCCTGGATCAACGGCCGGCCCGCGACCCTCTCCCAGCTGTCGCAGCTGGCCGGCCTGCTGGTGGAAATCCACGGCCAGCACGAGCACCAGGCCCTGCTGGAGAAGTCCAGCCAGCTCGCCCTGCTCGACGCCTTCGGCGGGCACGACCGGGAACTGGCCGCGGTGCGCGGGGCGGCGGCGCGCTGGAGCGCGCTCGAGCGCGAGCGCGACACCCTGTCCCGGACCGGCGACGTCGCCGAGCGGATCGCCTGGCTCGACCACCAGATCGGCGAACTCGACCGCGAGGATCTGCGTCCCGAAGCGATCGAGGCGCTGGTCGCCGGCCACCGCCGGCTGGCCCATGCGGCCGGGCTGATGGCCGCCTGCGACGGCGCCCTGTCGGCGCTGTCGGGCGACGACGGCCCCAGCCTGCTGGACGGGCTGGAACGGCTACGCGGCGGCCTCGCCCGCGAACGCGCCCACGAGCCGCGGCTGGACGAGGTCGATGCCCTGCTCGATTCGGCCGCGATCCAGCTCGGCGAGGCCGCGCTGGCGCTGCAACGCATCCGCGACGACCTCGACCTGGACCCGGCCCGGTTCGAGGAGCTCGACGCCACCCTGGGCCGGCTGCACGACCTGGCGCGCAAGCACCGGGTCGCTCCGGGCGAGCTGGAGGCCCGCCGCGACGCGTTCGAGGCCGAGCGCGAATCGCTGCTCGACGCGGGCGCGCGCCTGCAGGGCCTGGACGCCGAGATCGCGGCCGCCGCCGAGGCCTGGCGTTCGGCTGCGGACGCCCTGGGCCGCGCGCGCGCCGCGGCGGCCGAACGCCTGTCGGCCGCTACCACCGCCCTGATCGCCGAACTGGGCATGGGCGGCGGGCGCTTCGAGGTCGCACTCGAACCCCTGGCGCGCGACCGGCCCGATCCGCAGGGCGGCGAACGGGCCGAGTTCCTGGTCTCGGCCAACGCCGGCCAGCCGCCGCGCCCGCTGCGCCGGGTGGCCTCGGGCGGCGAACTGTCGCGGATCTCGCTGGCGATCGAGGTCGCCGCGCTGGGGTCGGACGCGGTGCCGACCATGGTCTTCGACGAGGTCGACTCGGGCATCGGCGGCGCCGTGGCGGAGATCGTCGGGCAGAAGCTGCGCGCGCTCGGCGCCAGCCGCCAGGTGCTGTGCGTCACCCACCTGCCGCAGGTGGCCGCGCAGGGACACGCCCACTACCGGGTCAGCAAGGCCGACCGCGACGGCCTCACCCACAGCTCGGTCGAACTGCTCGGACCGAAGCAGCGCCAGGAAGAGCTGGCGCGCATGCTTGGCGGCGTGGAGGTGTCGCGGGAAGCCCGTGCCGCCGCGCGCAGGCTGCTCGCCGGACACGTGGCCTGAGCCGGAGCCCGGCACCGGGCCGGTCGCGGCGGCGCCGCGGCGCGGCTCAGCGCTTCTTGCGCACGTACAGCACCAGCGAATGCTCGTCGAGGATGTAGCCATGCTCGCTGGCGATCTTGTGCAGCAGCTCGACGATCTGCGGGCTCTCGAACTCGGTGATCTGCCCGGTGTTCATGTCCACCATGTGGTAGTGGTGGTCGCCGCGGTCGAGCTCGTACAGGGCGTGGCCGCCCTCGAAGTTGTGCTTGATGACCAGGCCCGCGGCCTCGAACTGCGTCAGGACGCGGTAGACCGTGGCCAGGCCGATCTCGTCGCCCTGCTCCAGGAGCTGGCGGTAGATGTCTTCGGCCGTCATGTGCTGGCGCGGGGTGTTCCGCTCCAGCAGCGCGAGAATCCGCATCCGCGGATGCGTGACCTTGAGGCCGGCCTTGCGCAAATCCATCGATTCCATGGGGTCTCCGTTCACAGGCGGTTGAACGCCAGCTGCCTGGGATGCCGGTGGCGAGGCGCCCGGAGTGTATCATCGCGGCAGTCCCGCCGCCCTTTCGCAGGCCCGCGTTCCATGACCATGTCCCGCTTCGCGTTCGTCGCCCTGATCGCCCTGGCCACCGCCGGCTGCGGCATGCTTTACAAACAGCCGATCTACCAGGGCAACCTGATCGAGAAGGACGCGGTGGAACAGCTGCAGGCGGGCATGGACAAGCAGCAGGTGCTGGTGCTGCTGGGAACACCGTCGATCGCCGATCCGTTCCACCATCAGCGCTGGGACTACACCGCGACCCAGCGCACCAGCCGGCGCGGGCATACCGAGGTCAGGAACCTGACCCTGTGGTTCGAGAACGACCGCCTGGCGCGCTGGGAAGGCGACTACTTCCCCGAGCAGGACAAGGAACTGTCCGAACGCATGCGCCGCTTCGGCAACCTGCCGAAGGAAAAGGGCAACCGGCGGCGCTAGCGCCCGGCCCTAGCGCCGCCCGCGTCCGGCCTGCGCCTGCGCCCGCCGCCGGCGGCGCTCGTTGGGGTCGGCGACCAGCGGCCCCAGCAGCTCGATCCGGTCGCCCCCGGCCAGCGGCGTGTCCTCGCGCACGCGCGTGCCGTGGACCGCCACCCCGGCCACGCCGTCCAGCGGCAGCCGGGTCGCCGCCAGGGCGTCGGCGACCGTGGCGCCGCGGGGCAGGTCCAGCTCCTCGGCGTCGAAGCGTTCCGGCCAGGCCCGGACCACCTGCACCCGCATCGCCGTCAGCCTCCGTCGGCCACGCGCACGAAGTCGTCCACCATCCGGTCAGCCAGCCCGCGCATGCCCAGCGACAGCACCGGCAGCATCAGCGCCCGCTGCGGCTCGAAATCCAGGCGTAGCGACACCTTGCAGGCGCTTTCGTCCAGCGCATGGAACAGCCAGCGTCCACGCAGCCGGCGGAAGGGACCGTCGCGCAGGTCCATGTCGATCCGGTGCGGGGGATCGAGCGTGTTCTCGGTGGTGAACCAGGTGCGGAAGCCCGCCAGGCCCAGTTCCAGCCGCGCCAACATCCGCCCCTCGCCCTGCTCCAGCACCTCGGCGCGCTCGCACCACTGGAAACGGCGGGGATAGGCGGGGACGTCGTTGACCAGGTCGAACATCCGGTTGACGGAGTGCTCGACCAGGGCGCTGCGTTCGATCGTGGGCATCTGGCTCGCGTCGCCGGCCGCCTTCGGGGAGAATGGCCGGATGGGAAAAAAGAGCGGAAAGGATAAGGCAAACGGCGACCGGACCATCGCCCTGAACCGGCGCGCGCGCCACGACTACCACCTCGAACAGCGGTTCGAGGCCGGGATCGCGCTGCAGGGCTGGGAGCTCAAGGCCATCCGCGCCGGCCGCGCCAGCATCGGCGAGGCCTACGCCGTGGTCCGCGACGCCGAACTCTACCTGTTCGGCGCCCAGATCACCCCGCTCACCCAGGCCTCGACCCACGTGGTCGCCGACGCCCAGCGGACCCGCAAGCTGCTGCTGCACCGGCGCGAGATCGACAATCTGGTCGGCCGGGTCCAGCGCGAAGGCTACACCCTGGTGCCGACCGCGATGTACTGGAAGGGCAACAAGGTCAAGGTCGAGCTGGCCCTGGCCAAGGGCAAGCAGGCCCACGACAAGCGCCAGGCCGCGCGCGACCGCGACTGGTCGCGCGACCGCCAGCGGCTGCTGCGCGCGCACAACCGCGACGCCTGAACGGCCCGCGGCAGCGGGGTCGATGCGGCCCGGTCAATGCGGTTCGTGGGGGGGCTCGGGGGCGCGCTCGGGCAAGGTGAACCGGAAGGTCGCTCCCTCCCCCACCGCGGCCTCGGCGCTGATTCCGCCACCGTGGCGCTCGACGATGCGCTTGACCGTGGCCAGGCCGATGCCATGGCCCTCGAACTCGTCGGCGCCGTGCAGGCGCTGGAACGGCCGGAACAGCTTCGATGCGTAGGCCGGCTCGAAGCCGGCACCGTTGTCGCGCACCCGCAGCGCCAGCATCCCGGGCGCCGGCGGCGCGTCGGGGTCGCGGCCGAACTCGATCCGCGCGTCCGCACGGCCCGCGGTGAACTTCCAGGCGTTGCCGAGCAGGTTCTGCAGCAGGTTGCGCAGCAGCGCCGGGTCGCCGCACGCTTCCAGGCCGGGCTCCACCACCGCCTCGACCGTCCGGCCCGGCTCCCCCTGCCGCAGTTCGGCCAGGACCTCGCCGGCCAGGCGGCTCAGGTCCACCTGCGTGCGTTGCAGTGGTTCGCGCGTGATCCGGGACATCTTCAGCAGGGCGTCGATCAACGCGTCCATGCGGTTGGCGGCCTTGCGCACCCGGGCCAGGTAGTCCTGTCCGTCCGGCCCGATCGCGTCGCCGAAGCGTTCGCCCAGCAGGCGGCTGAAGCCTTCCACCGTGCGCAGCGGCGCGCGCAGGTCGTGCGAGACGCTGTAGGCGAACGACTCGAGTTCGTGGTTGGCCAGGGTGAGCTCGCGCGTGCGCTGCTCGACTCGCGCCTCGAGGGTACGGTTGAGCAGCCGCACCTCGCGCTCGGCCCGCACCCGGTCGGTCACATCCTCCACCTGCACGAGGCTGGCGACGTCGCTGCCGACGTCGCCCGGGACCGGCGAGCGCACCAGCTCCACCAGCCGGATGTCGCCGTCGCTGCGCAGCAGCTTGCAGGTGGCGGTGGAATAGCTGTCCCCCTGGGCGACGCCCGTCCCCGGATCGACGAACCGCGAATCCAATACCGTGCCGGGGAGGCTGGCCGGGGCCACGCCGAGGATCCGCGCCAGCGCCGGGTTGGCCTCGACGATCCGCCCCTGCCGGTCGAGCAGGGCGATGCCGCCGGCCGAATAGAGCATGGCGTTGCGGAAGCGCTGCTCGCTGCGCCGGTAGGACTCGCTCATTGCTTCGGCCAGGCGCTCGGCGCGCGACTGGGTGTGCGCCAGGGTCAGCACCACCGCGAACAGCAGGAACGAGACGATCAGGCCCGCGGCGACGCTGGTGCGCAGGTCCGCGCCGGCACCGGCGGCGCCGGCCGTGCGCAGCGCCGACTGGAAATCCACCCGCCAGGTGCGCCCATACAGCTCGACTGTCTCGGAGTGGCGCAACGTCTCCGGCTCCGGATCGGCCCTGAACTCCGGATCGACGTAGACCTCGATGCCGGGCCCGCCCTGCCCGAGGTCCACGATCCGCAGCAGCTGGCCCGAGTCGAGCTGGCGCAGCGCGCTCTCCATGAAGGTGCGCACGTGGAAGGGCGCGTACACCCAGCCCGACATCGCCGTGCGCCGCGCCTGCAGGTTGGCCGGCTGGATACCGTTGGCGTAGATCGGCGCGTACATCAGCAGGCCGTTGCGGCGCCCGTCCCCGCCGCGCTGGATCAGCTCGACCGGGGCGCTGAGCCGGACCTGGCCGGTGTCGCGGGCGGCCGCCATCGCCTCCCGCCGCACCGGGTGCGAGAACATGTCGAAGCCCAGCGCGCTGCGGTTGCCGATCGACTGCGGCTCGAGCATCAGGATCGGGCCGTAGATCTCGCGCACGCCGTGCGGCCGGATCTGGAACAGGCCCTTGCCCTCGTCGCGCATCGCCAGCTGCAGGGCCTCCAGGTCGGTGCGGCGCAGGTACGGCACGTAGCCCAGGCCCAGCAGCCCCTCGAACTGGTGCTCGATGTCCAGCCCGCCCACGTAGTCGCGCCACTGCCGCTCCGTGGGCCGCGAGACCGACCAGTACAGCGACACCCCGCCGCGCAGGGCCAGCTCGTAGTGCAGCAGGCGCTGGCGCAGCAGGGTCAGGACCTCGTCGCTCTGGCTTTCGAACGCGGCCTGCGCGGCCCGCTGCTCGCGCTCGCCGGCGGTGCGTGCGTACATCCACACCATCAGCAGCGATCCGAGCAGGATCACCACCGCCAGCAGGTAGCCCCGCCGCAGCGACGGGCGGGCGGTCCCCGGCGTGCCTTCCTCGGGCGGAGTGCGCGACATCGCCACAGCATACCGGCCCATCCGCCGCCGGTGGGCCTGAACGGGGGCCGCGGGCGCCCTTGCGTGGCGCCCGGGCGCCCATATACTGCCGGTGTCAGCGTGATCGACGCTCCCGGGGGTGCACTGGCTTCGACGGGGGTCGCGAAATCACCTGGTGCATGCCGAGGGGGCAGCTTTCCTCGTTAATCCAGCGGCAAACTCATAGTTGCCAACGACGACAACTACGCTCTCGCCGCTTAAGGCGTAAGCCCCGAACCCACTTGTGCCCGTGCTCGTGGATGTAGGGTCATCATCACGGGAACCAGCCGCGGCGGCCGCCTGTCTGCCACGGCTGAACTCACAGGCTGGTTCCCGGGCGCGCTTCGCACGCCGTGCTGCCCGGGGACGAGATCCAACGGCGGGCTAAGCATGTAGGACCGGGGATGGAGTGCCTTCGGACGGCGGTTC
>Ga0123332_1003365_pt1 | contig 14613 bp, 10 predicted proteins | sample BioC12SIPDNA_4_FD_89958 | JGI IMG/M metagenome (GOLD analysis project Ga0123332, IMG submission 89958) | Anaerobic biogas reactor microbial communites from Washington, USA - Biogas_R2_A C12 SIP DNA | ecosystem: Engineered > Bioreactor > Anaerobic > Unclassified | place: Washington, USA...
CGACGGGCCGTATTTGGCCGAGAACGCGGTGGAGGCGGGACTGATCGACGCGGTGGCCCATCGCAGCGATTTCCTGGAGAGCGTACGGGAGGAGACGGGTGGGTATCTGGTGTACGACTACGGACGGGCCAAGCCGCCGCAGATACGGCCGGGGCTGGCCGGGCTGATCCAACTGCTGACCTCGTTTGGAGCGGGCGGAGCGGTCGAGGCGGAGAATAAGGTCGCGATCGTGCTGGTGGACGGGATGATCGTGGAGGGCGAGAGTGAGGAGTATTTCGGGGCCGACGGGACAGCGGGCAGCGAGACGCTTCGCAAGGCGTTCCGCGACATCGCCCGCGACCGGACGTACAAGGCGGTGGTGGTTCGGATCGACTCGCCGGGCGGGTCGTCGACGGCCTCGGAGATCATCTGGCAGCAGATTCGCGACGCGGCGGAGGACCTGCCGGTGGCGGTGTCGATGGGATCAGAGGCGGCCAGCGGCGGATACTACATCGCGGTGGCGGGTCAGCGTATTTTCGCGGATTCGGCGACGATCACGGGATCGATCGGGGTGATCACGGGCAAGCCGATCTTCACGGAGATGCTGAACAAGCTCGGGGTCAACACGTTCAGCGTGAGCCGCGGCAAGAACGCGGACCTGTTCGATCCGTTCTCGCGGTTCTCGGAGCACGGGCGCGAGACGCTGCTGCGGCAGATCGAGCGGATTTACGACCTGTTCGTTCAGCGGGTCAGGGAAGGGCGCGGCGAGCGGGTTGAGGACGTGGAACGTCTGGCCACCGGTCGGGTGTATACGGGGGCGGAGGCGGTGGAGCTGGGTCTGGTGGACGAGATCGGCACGCTGGCCGACGCGGTCGACTGGGCGGCGAGCGAGGCGGAGCTGGAGACGTACCAGGCGGTGCTGCTGCCGAAGCCCAAGAGCCTGCCGGAGATCATCCTGGAGAGCATCGGCTACGACGTGGACCCCGAGGCCCGGATGATGGGGCTGGCGGCGGCGCAACTGGCGCCGCAGGGCGGGGTGTTTGGGTCGTTGGCCGCCTATAATCTGCTTGCGGGCGGGCGGATGGATGCGCTGGCCCGCGTGTCGGTGGCGATCCGGCTCCTTGGAAGGGGCGACGCGCTGGCGCTTTGTCCGTGCCGCATCCGATGCGAATGATAGTCTGATGAAAGCAGCGGCTCAAGGAAAATCGAGACTGGCGAAGGCGTGGACGGCGGTGCTGACGTGGCAGAACGCTGTGTACCTGGGCCTCGCGTTGACCAGCGTACTGCTCTACTCGGCGGCGTACCCGCCGGTGGAGTTGTCCGGGCTGGCGTGGGCGGCGCTGACGCCGTGGCTGATGGTGGTTTTCATCTGTCCACCCGGGCGGCAGGTGATCATCAGCGCCATTGCGGGGATGGCGTTTTTCTTTCTGAATGTCTGGTGGATCGCACCGGTCACCATTCCCGGGTATATCACGATGAGCATCTACCTGGGGCTGTACTGGGCGTTGGCGGGTTGGGTGATCCACCGGCTGGTCAGGGTCAACCATTGGCCGGCGTTCGTGGCGGTTCCGGTGGTCTGGGCGGGGCTGGAGTATCTTCGGGCTTGGATGGTCACGGGTTTTCCGTGGTTCTTTCTGGGGCATTCGCAGGTCCGGAACCTGGCGATCATCCAGGTGGCGGATCTGGTGGGGGCGTATGGGGTGACGTTCCTGGTGGCGATGGTCAATGGATTCTTCGCCGAGTTGATTTACCAGGTGTACTCGGGAGGCTGGCGGACGCGGCGCGGGGTGGTGGCGATCGCGGTGGTGCTTCCGCTGTTGAGCGGGGCGTTCATCTATGGAGTCTGGCGGCTGGGACAGGACACGGTGTACGCGGGCCCGCGGCTGGCGGTGGTTCAGGAGGATTTTCCGCTGACCGTCAACGGCGAGAGTCCCAGCCTGGGCAAGTCGCTTTCGGCGCATCTGAAGATTTCGCGTGAAGCGGCAGGGCAGGGCCCGGCGATGATCGTGTGGCCGGAGACGTCGATCGGCATCTCGCTGAATCCGGAATACCGTACGCATCCGACGGAGGACGAGGACCTGCGGGACGTTCAGGGGCTCAGCCAGCAGGTGTACGACGTGCTGAGCGAGCACGCCCGCGAGGCGCAGGCCCATCTGATCGTGGGCGCGATCAGCAAGGAGTTCAACACGCCCGGCACGTATCCGGAGGTCAACAAGTACAACTCGGCCCTGGTCTTCGCGCCGGACGGCGAACTGGCGGATCGCTACGACAAGATTCACCTGGTGCTGTTCGGGGAGTTCGTGCCGTTTCGGTACAGCGTTCCGCCGCTGTACCGGTTCCTCAACGAGAACATGACGCCGTACGGCCAGGGCGGGTATGAGTACAGTCTGACGCACGGGCAGGAGGTCAAGCGGTTTGAGCTGACAGCGGGCGGCGAGAGCTATCGCTACGGGGTGGCGATCTGCTACGAGGACGCGATGGCGTACCTGATCCGGCGGTTTGTCAGTCCGGAGAACGACCGCAAACAGATCGACTTTCTCATCAACATCAGCAACGACGGGTGGTTCAACCACAGCGCGGAGTTGCCGCAGCACTTGCAGATTTGCGCCTTTCGGGCGGTTGAGAACCGTGTGGGCATCGCCAGGTCGGTCAACACGGGGATCAGCGGGTTCATCGACCCGACGGGCCGGATCGATGAGGTGGTGGGCAACGGGGCGTACGGGCGGGGCACGCGCGGATCGGTGGTCCGGGCGATCAAGCTGGACAAGCGGGTTTCTTTTTACAGCCGATACGGCGACTGGTTTGCTATAATCTGCCTGGCGGTGACGGCGGCGGCGGCGGTCAAGGCCGACGCCGCATTCGGGAGAGTTTTGGGTCGAAGGACAACCACAACGCCATGAAACGTCACGGACGATGGTTCATCTGCCTGCTGGTCGGACTGGCGGCGGGATGTGCGCAGGTTCGGCCGCTTGGACCGGTGAATCCCGATCAACTGGCGGTTCGGGCGCGGCTGACTCTGGTCAACGCGATGGACGACCCGTCGCCGTTGATTCGGGCCCATGCGATCGAGGCGTTGGGCGAGGCGGGCCAGAGTTCGTCGGTGCAGTACGTCCTCATGGGATTGAGCGACAAGTATTGGGGCGTACGGTTTGCCGCGTGCATGGCTGTGCTTCGGATGCGGTATGAGCCGGCCAAGGGGTTGCTGGTCGAGAAGACGCGCGACCCGAACCGGTCGGTTCAGGCGGCGGCGGCTGGGGCATTGCACGTGTTGGGCGATCAGCAGTACACGAGCATTCTGGGCGATACGCTGTTCGACAAGGACCCGGTGGTGCGGCGCAACACGGCGATGGTGCTCGGGCGGATGGGCGAGCCGGCGGCCAACAAGCTCCTGAAGCGGGCGCGGCTCCGCGACAAGGACCTGTCGGTCAAGCTCCAGGTGCTCGAGGCGATGACGGTTCTTGGCGATCGGCGGTCGCAGCGCCTGATGCTCAACTACTGCCGCAGCGGATACGACGATGAGATCGCGCTGGCGGTGCTGGCCCTGGGCCAGGCCAACTGCCAGGAGGCCAGGGAGCAGATCGTCTACGTGTTTGAGGATTCGAGCCGTTCCGGTCGTCTGGGGATGCGGCTGCTGTCGGCCCGCGCGTTGGCCATGCTGGGCGATGAGCGAGGTCGCGAGGATGCCCGCGGCGCCCTTGGCTATCGCCGCAGTACCAGTGCGACAGTATCAGCACAGCAAATACGGCATCTGGCCGCGCTGGCACTGGCCGCGATGCCCGATCCGGACGATCTGCCGTACCTTGGGCCGTTACTGGACGATCCGGATCCTGATGTTCGGATCGCCGGCGCGCTGGCGATCCTGAAATCGGCGGGAAAAACGGCGGCGGCGGCGTCGCCCGCGCCTAGAATTTGACACAGCGGCAGTGTACCCGCGTTTGATGTCCGACCCGACGAGTTTCGTATTGAATCGTCGATCCAACAGCAGTAATGTAGGTATATAAAGACACGCAACCCCCGAGGGCTAAAGATGCGCATGACCAACCTTCGCCTTCCCGGTTCCGCCCTTGTTCTGGCCGTGGTTGTGTGGCTGGGCGCCGTTCCCAGCCTGGCCGCTGAGCGATCCAGCTATTTCGACCCGGCGCGGCACATGGGGCTGGACAAGGTCAAACGCGGGATGAAGGGCTACGGCCTGACCGTGTTCGCGGAGAACAAGATCGAGCGGTTCGACGTGGAGATCGTGGACGTGGTCCACAACTTCGGGCCGAAGTTTGACGTGATCCTGGTCAAACTCCGCGGGCACGAGTTGGAGCGGACGGGCGTGATCTCGGGCATGAGCGGATCGCCGGTCTATCTGACCGACCCGGAGGACGGGAACGACAAACTGATCGGGGCGATCGCCTATGGCTGGGAGTTCAACGCGCCCGGTCCGCCGATCGGCGGGGTTCAGCCGATCGAGCACATGCTGGACGTGGACGTGTCGGCCAAGCCGAGCGGTCAGCAGGTGGTTTCGACGCATCGGCCCGGCGTGTTGACGCGGCAGTTGCTCAGCCGTCTGCCCGGAACGAGCCTGATGACCGATGAGGTTCGTCAGGGCCGGTTTGAGATGGCGGGTCTGATCGATTTGACCGACGCGCAGACGCCGGCGGCGGGCGGTTTGTCGAAGGCCGCTTCGTCATTCAACCCGGGTCTGGTTCCTCTGGCGACGCCGCTGAGCGCGGCTGGGCTGGATCGCGGGTTGTTTGCGGCGCTGGCGGAGAGTCTGGGCGGCTACAACATGCTGGCGGTGGCGGCGGGCGGCGCCGGATCGGCGCCGCAAGGCGCGCCGAAGATGGAGCCGGCGGGCGTGCTCGGCATTCCGTTCGTTCAGGGCGACCTGGCGCTGGACGGGATCGGCACGATCACCGAGGTCATCGGCGATAAGGTCTGGGCGTTCGGGCATTCGATGTTCGAGCAGGGCGAAATCGAGATGCCGATCTCCGGCGGCTACATCCACAGCATCATTCCGAACCAGATGTCGTCGTTCAAGTTCGGTTCGTGCGGCGAGCCGATCGGCACGCTGCGCAGCGACGAGCGGGCGGCGGTGCTCGGCGTGGTCGGCAAGAGCCCGAAGATGATCGACCTGTCGGTCCGCGTGGATCTGGACGGGGCCGTTCGCGAGTACAACTACCAGTTGGCCACGCATCACGAGTTTCTGCCGATGCTGACGTTGATCTGCGCGGCGAACTCGATCATGGCCCACCACAACCTGCCCGAGCTGCACACGGTGGAGTACAAGGGCTCGGTGGCGTTCGACGGTCTGGGCCGCATCGAAGTCGGCAGCGTCAGCAGCATGATGTCGATCATGCCGATGCTCACTGACGTGGTGGACCCGATCGACCTGATGCTCAACAACCCGTACTCGCGGGTATTGCCGGACCGGATTGACCTGGACGTCAAGATCCGGCCGGAGTGCTGTCTGACCTCGGTCATCCAGGCCCGCACGGACAAGGAATGCTACAAGCCGGGTGAGACGGTCCGGATCGACCTGGACCTTCAGAAGTACCGTGGCGACCGGTTCAGCCATCGGATCGAGTACACGATTCCGAAGGACCTGCCGGACGGGCGGTACGATCTGGTCTTGGGCGGACTGAACGCGGCGATCCTCGCCGACCGGCAGAACTATCCGCACCTCTACGCCCCACAGTCAAGCCAGGGGTTGTTCCGGCTGGTCGAGCACGTCAGCCGGATACGCGGCGACTGCCTGTACATAGCCCTGAACAACCGCCGATCCGGCATGGGCATCAGCACGCACGCGCTGCCCGATCTGCCGGGCTCGAAGCTGGCCCAGTTCGAGGCGGCCGATCCCGGCCTGGTCAAGCGCATCAACTCGTGGCAGGTCGTCACCTTCCCCGCGGACTTCTACATGAGCGGCGTTCAGAAGTTCGCCATCGACGTCTCACGCGAAAAAATCTAGTACCGCAGCTATAGCAGGAGCACAGACGATGAAGAATCTTGCCGTGGCGATGCTCGCCGTGTTGCTGGGCCTCTCGCAGGCCGCCGCCGTTTCCACGAGTTTTTTCGAGGACACCGAGGCGGCGGACTTCAAGAAAGGGCAGTACGAGGACGTCCTGATCAGCAACGCCGGGTATATCACGCTCGGGCAGACCAGCGAGGTGCTGCTGGGCGACCGGGCGGACGTCAGCGCGGTCTACGCGATCGACCAGCTCAGCGACGGCGCGGTCGTGGCGGGCACCGGTCCGGACGGCAAGGTGTTCAAGCACGTGGACGGGGCGTGGCAGGAGCTCTTCAAGGCCGATCAGCCTTACGTGGTTTCGATGGCGGTTGGCGCTTCGGACAAGCTGTACGTGGGCACGGCGGGCGACCAGGGGTTGATCTATGAGATTGCGCCCGACGGCCAGAGCAAACGGATCTTCCAGCGGGAGGGAGTCAACTACATCTGGGCACTGCTGCTGGTGGATGGCGGCCGACTGCTGGCGGCGACGGGGCCCAACGGGCAGGTGTTCCAGATCGACGAGTCCGGGGCGAGCGAGGTTTTCTCGTGCGAGCAGAAGAACATCATCGCCATGACGGGCGGGCGCGAGGGCATGGTATACCTCGGGACGGACACGGACGGAATTCTGTACGTGCTTGAGCCGGATGGCGGAAAGTACCGCTCGCGGGCATTGTACGACGCGCAGGAAGACCAGATTTCGGCGTTGACCGCCGATCCGGACGGGATCGTCTATTTCGCGACGGCTTCGGGCAAGGCGGCGCCCGGCGAGGCGAGGGCGTTCCTGGAGCGGGCGCCCGGTTCGCCGGCCACGCAGCCGAGCGGCGCGTCGGGCTCGGGGGCGGAGAACTCGGGCAACGCGAACCAAACCACCATGGCGGCTCCGAGCCGTTCGGCCTCGTCATCACCGGCGATGGGGCGAGTGCCTTCGGGCAACGGGAAGCAGAACGCGGTGTACCGGCTGGACCGGCTGGGGTTTGTCAACGAGGTCTACCGCGACCAGCTTGATTTCAACGATCTGCTCTTCCACGACGGCGCGCTGTACGCGGGCACGTGGCCTGACGGCTGGGTGTTTGAGATTCTGCCGGAACGTGAAGAGGTCCGGACGGCGGCCAAGGCCGAGGCGAAATTCGTCTACGATCTGGCGCCGGGACGGAACGACGCGTTGTTGGTGGCGACCGGATCGCCCGGCGGCGTGATACGGCTGGGACCGGGTCTGGCCGGCACGGGCACGTTCACCAGCCAGGTCTTCGACGCCGAGCAGATCGCGGGATGGGGCAACATCTTTGGCGAGTTCGCGGACGCCTGCGCTCCGGATGTCTGTCCGCAGGTCCAGACCCGCAGCAGCGCCATTCAGGATGACGACGACCCGGCCTGGTCGGCTTGGTCGGAGCCGCGGAGCCTTTGCGAGCCGCAGCGGATCCTTTCGCCGAGCGGGCGGTTCATCCAATACAAGATCACGTTCGCTCCGAAGGGCGATGCGACGGCGAGGCTTTCAGCGGTGAAGATCGCATACCTGGTTCCCAATCAGCCGCCGCTGATCGAGAGTCTGCAGGTGCTGCGGCCTGGCGAGCGTCCGGGCGGCAACAAGATGAACAGTGTTCCGCCGCCGCCGCAGCCGCAGCCGAACGGACCGGCGCCGAAGCTGCGTCAGTACAAGCTGATGTGGAAGGCGAGCGACGCCAACGGCGACACCCTCACGTATGACCTGTACGCCCGTCTGGCCGGCGCGCCGTACTGGTTCCGGATCGACCAGGATCTTCAGCCGACGAACTACCAGTGGGATCCGACGGCGGCGCCGGACGGCGAGTACATCTTCAAGGTCGTCGCCTCGGACCGCCAGGACAATCCGCCGGACATGGCGATGGAAAGCGCGCGGGTTTCGGATCCGGTGCTGGTGGACAACACGGCGCCGCGGGTGGTGGGCCTGGAGACGGAGCGGCTTGAGACGGGCGATCTGCTGGTCAAGGCCAATCTGGTGGACGAGCTGTCGCTGATCGAGAAGGCCTACATCCGCATCAACGCGCAGGATGAGTGGCTCTACCTGGCCCCGGCGGACGGGATCTACGACAGCAGGAGCGAGTACGTGGAGACGATCGTGCCGGTTCCGGATGAGGGGCCGGTGCTGATCTCCATCAAGGTTGACGACGACAGCGGCAATACCGGATTTGGCCAGATGATCGTCCCGGAGGCGGTGCCGGTTCCGGCGCAAACGGCGGCGGAGGCCAGCGAGCAGACGTAGGCCGCGGTCCAGATCGGCGTGAACATCAAACATCGCGGCGAGAACTGCTCCGCCAAGGATATGAACCGTTTGCTTTGACGGTGGATCGCCGGCTGGCGATCAGTGCTTGGCGGTTCCGCCGCGTTCCTCGGGCTCGTGCCCTGTGTCGTATCCGTAGTCTTCGTCCATGCGGGTGGGGACGTAGTCCGGAGACTTGGACCTCTCCAATTCTTTTTCATAGGCGTCCAGGACCGCGTCCTGAATCCGCTGACGGCACTGGGGGTTGATCGGGTGCGCCACGTCGGCGTGAAGCTTGACGCGCCCGGTATCGTCCTTGGGAACGCGGGCGTCGGGCAGGCGGGTTCCGCACTCGTTGCAGAATTTGGCCCGCAGATGGTTCTTGGCGCCGCATCGCGGGCACTTGTCGGCGAGCTTGCGGGAGGGCATGGCCACGAAGGGGCCCGACGCACCGTCAATCACCTTGATGTCGCGAACCACGAACTCTCCGTCCAGCGTGACGGTGCAGAAAGCCTTGAGGCGTTCGGCCCTGATGTCCACCAGCTTGACCTTCACTTCGGTTACTTGCATCGTTGAGCCCTCGAGAAGTTCCTCTCCGTCACCATGGGTTGTTTCTGACCAACCAGGTGGCCAGATGCGGGTGTGAGCGATTGATCCGCCGCCTCAGTCGATCGGCCTGGTCGCGAGAGTCGAGGATCGCGAACATGGCCGTTCCCGATCCGGACAGCCGGACGGGCGTTTCCGACAGCGATTCAAGTTCCTCACGAAGCTTGCCCAAATCCTGATTGGCGCGAAAGGCCGCGGCCTCCAGATCGTTGCGGAAACGCTCCGCCGCTTCGGAGGCTCGTTGGCCCGGAAGCTCTCGCGCCAGATCGTCAGCCAGTCCCAAACAGCAGGGATCGCTCACCCGATGGTAACGGTATACCTGTTCTGTCGCCAACCGCTCGACCGGCTGGATGACCACGGCCCAGAAGTCCCAGCCGTCCAGCGGTTCCACCAACTCACCTCGACCCCGGCAGATCGCCATGGGGCCCAGGAGGAAGAATTTGACGTCCGAACCCAGCACCGCGGCGACTTCGCCGAGGCGCTCCGGGTTCAGGTGGAGATCCCAGAGCTCGTTGAGACCCACCAGGGCCGCGGCGGCGTCCGCACTGCCGCCTCCAAGCCCGGCCTGCATGGGAATGTGTTTTTCGAGATGAATCGCTACGGCCGGGCTGACCCTTCCGTACCAAGCCAGCAGCGAGGCGGCCCGGTAGATCAGGTTGCGGCTGTCGGTGGGTACGGCCGGGTCGTCGCAGGTAATCCGGATTCCCGGGTCCGACCGGCAGACGCGCAGCGTGTCAGACAGAGTGATGGTGGTCATCAGGCTTTCGAAGGCGTGATAGCCGTCGGGACGCAATGCGCCCACGGCCAGCGAGAGATTCAACTTGGCCGCGGCACGAACCAACAACTCGCCGTCGACTTGCCGAAGACGCGGTCTTAACGCCACACTGTTGTCCACGTCGCCCTGATGCACGGGGCACATAACGGACCTCGTCAACGAATCGATAGCCACACTGTTATTCCAGGCCTTTTCTCAATCCTCCCGAACGGTCATGTACAGCAGCGAGAGAAACTCCCCGCCGCACATCTCAACATGCGAATCCCCGAGAGGTCTGTCGAAGGTGAATATTCAAAAGAGGTCGCTTGATAACTGATTCTAACAAAAAGATAAGTAGTGTCAACTGGCCACTGGCATTAATTTCAGCGAAAAAACACCAGTAAATGTATTAATGCACGGACATTGCCGATCCGGCTAGGCATATGACAGATTCCTCAATCCATGTAGACCAACGGTCTATTTATTCGAGGGGTTGTCGTCGGTCTGCGGTTTGGGCAATCCCAGGGCGCGATGGTCACGGTTGGCCGCCATGCTGATCCAACTGCAGGTGTGCTTGAGGGCCACGTTCTTGGCGGGTATGAAACTCTGTGCCACCTTGCCCATGCCTCCGGCGTGGTGGGCCTGGCGGTAGATCTTGACCCAGGCGCAAGTGACGCCGGGCCGGACCTCGCATTCGTCGCCGACCTTGGAGCCGCCGCAGGGGCCGTTGGGCAGCTTCTTGGCGCAGGAGGCCTCGACGCAGACGTAGGCGGTCTCCGGAAGGGAGCAGGAGCCGCAACCCTGGCACTGGACCAGTGGGTACTTGCAGGCCCGCTCGAAGCGGTACATGGACCCGCGAAGCCACCGCCGACGGTCGGCCCAGAGGCACAGCCGCTGCATCCGGCCGCCGTTGGTCATGCTGCCGCTGAAGAACACATCGTGGATCGCCTGCATGAAACGGTACTTGAGGGACGCGCCGGCCGGGGCGTCGACGGAAGTTTCTTCGCGGAGGTTGAGGCCGTTGCCGTCGGGTTTGAACCAGTAGAAGCCGTTGGCGGGCGCGGTGGCGACGGGTTGGCCTTCCGGCGTCTTCCAGAGCTCTTGCCACTGGGTCCAAAGCTGGTCGCCTGAGCGGGTGGCGGCCATTTCATCGGCGGCGTCGAGGACGGCTTTGATGTTGGCTGGGCTTTTGATCCCGCCGATGTGGACGCCGGCGTAGCCCCAGGTCCGGCAGAGGGCGACCTGGAGGGCGAGGATCCGGGTCCGTCGGCCCTTGCCCTTGTCGGGGTCGGAGGAGAGGCCTTTGAGGAACTCATGCATCGCCTCGGTGGCGACCACGCCAGGAAGCTCGTCCTGCAGGGCCAGCTTGGCCAGGACAGCGGTCGGCCAGTAGAGGGCCTGAACGATGGGGGCGCCGATGCCCTGGGTCTGGGCGAACAGGATCAACTCGTGGACCTTGCGCATGTCGAGGCCGACCTGGTTGTAGATCGCGTCGCAACCGCGGTCGAGCTTCTTCTGCATCTTGATGTACTGCATGGTCTGGGCGGCGACGGAGTACTTGAATGAACTGACGGCTCCGGCCACAAAGAGGTCCGGGCTGGTCTGCTTGGCGAAGTCAATCGCCTGGACAGAATCGGTGAAGCCGGCGGGAACGAGGATAATGGGGTCCTCGAGTTCGGAGCGAGGTTCGTCACCGGTGATCATCAGGGCGTTTTGCAGGCCGTGGTCGATCAGCCGCTGAAGCTGTTCCCGCAGGTTGTCCTGATTGCGGTTCTTGCCGGAGATGTGGACCAGGGGCATTTTGCCGCTGACGGCGGCGGCGCGGACGGCCAGATCGACGGTGTCGTGGGTGGTCAGCGATGGCACACGATCGGTCAGGGCCATGCCGGCGACGCGAGTGTCCTGGCCGACGAACTCAGCCAGTTTGGCCAGGTCGTCGGCGAAGGGTTCAGCGACGTCGGGGACGGTGTATTCGACGGTGATCGTGAAGGCACCCGACGTTCCCAGGCCCGGTTTGAGCAGGTTCTCCGCACCCATGACATACTCCTCAAGGCGCACAATGTCCACAAGGCCCGGAGTACTTTCCGGGTCCACACAATCTTAGGATGGTTTCGGTCGACTGGATCCTCAGCGGATGGTCAGATTCTGTCGCTCCGACCGGCTTCGATATAGTTCATTCCCATCTGATCGAGCCCGAGGATGACCTCGGCGGCCATGACCAGGGGCAACGTTCCTTCGACGGTGGGATCGATGATGACCGAATCGAGACCCGCCCCGATGGCCAGGACCAGGTAGGCCTGGTTGACCCACTTGCGTTTGGGCAAGCCGTAGCTGGAGTTGCTCACGCCGCCGGTGATGTGAAGCTGGGGCCATTTCTGGCGCATCCACCGGATGGCCTGGAGGACGTCGAGGCCGGCGTTGGCCTCGGTATAGACGGCGAGGAAGCAGGGATCGACGTAGATTTCATCGATTTTCTTGCCGGCATCCTGGAGCTTGCCGATCAGTTCCTCGGCCCGCTGCTTGCGGTCGTCGAGGGAGGTCGGGACGCCGGCGTCGCTCATCAGCAGGGCGATGACCCCGCATTCGTGATCCTTGACGAGGGGCAGATACTGCTCGAGACGGTCCTTTTCGAGAGAGACCGAGTTGATGATGGGCTTCTGCTTGACGAGCTTGAGGCCTTCCTGAATGGCTTTGGGATTGGCGCTGTCGAGCACCACGGGAAGGTTGACGGTCTCCTGGACGATTTCGAGGAGCCAGCGGACGGTTTCGATTTCGCCGGTGGGATGTCCGCCGTTGATGTCGAGGTAGGCGGCGCCGGCTTGGGCTTGGATGCTGGCCAGGTCCGCGACGGCGTGGCGATCCCTGGCCTCGATGGCCGCTCCGACCTGTTTGCGCGTCGCGTTGATCTTCTCACCGATGATGATCATCACGTGCTCCTTGATCGCTGGATCGCGGTATGCTGCCGTCGTTGGAATACAGAATACCGGCGTGTCCGCGGGAAGGCAAGCACAAATTATCCAAAGTGGATTTAATTGGGCGAATCGGCGATACTGGGGGATGTGAGGGGATCCTGAGGCGGGCGAATCAAAGAAGCAGAAGCTCCGGTTTCCGGCCGCAAGGGATGGTGCGAACGGGAGCCGGAGCTTACGTTGGGTTCGGAGAACCCAGATCGTCGGGCCTGACTATGCGGGGGCTCCGAGGATTGGGGTGATCAGCAGGGCGAAAACGTCCTCGATGGTCCCCGCGATCACGTTTGACACGGCGGTGCAGACCGCGTCGTTGACGTCACAGTCCAGGCAGGTGCAGCCGGTCATCGCCAGACCCATCACTGCCGCCATCGCTCGAAGTGCGCGAGCCTTCATAGAGTCTCCTTTCGTGAAAACCCGGATCTCAACATTGAGAAACTTATACTGTCAATTTGTCAGGAATGCAACGAAAACCTGACCCGAAGCCGAGAGAGATTCTTACTTAAATGTCTGGGCGCCAATGTGTAACGAAAGTGTCTGGGTCTGCGTGTGTCCTTGCTCGCGGCCCCGTTATGGAATTCACAACCTTTTATCCTGCCTACGTTTAAGCCGCAGTTCGGTGTCCCTGCCTTGATGCTGCTATCAGTGTTAGTTACACTTTCGTCACTTGTCGGTAGGGGACTGCAGAATATTCTCCGGTTTCGCCGTGTCACCTGGGTGGGCTCCGGATATCCGTGGCCACGTTGTTACCACGCCCACGAGAGGGCCATGCCGCCCCAGAACTGGTCTTCAAGCCCGGTGTGCTCGGCCGATTCGGTAGGGCAGGTGTAGAAGAGCATGCCGCTGATGGCCACGGTTCCGGCCCATTCGGGCAGATGGAGCAGGGAGGTCATGTCGTAGGTCAGGTCGAGGCCCAGCTGGGTGTAGGCGTAGCGGAAGTCATGGTCGTCAGTGCCCAGGAGGGGTCCCAGGTAGCTGCCGTCGATGGCGAAGATCGCTGAGGGAGTCAACACCAGGTCGTCAGTGAGGGCAAAGGGGTGATTGATTCCAAACTCCATCCAGGCGCCGCGGGCGAGTTGCATGTCGTGGGCGAGGAAGAAGGACGGGTTGAGGATGCCGTCTTCGCCTTCGTAGCCGACCGATCGCCACATCCAGGCGTCGTTGTGCTCGAGCCTGACGAACCACTCGTGGGTCCGGTCGTTGTCGCCGACGCCCTGGACGTTGGGGAACACGAACATGGTCCATCCGAGGGTGGCGGTGGTGGCGATCCGTTCGAGGTCGTAGCTCCACCAGATGGTGTAGTCGATTTCCTGAGTGTTGTCGGAGGTGGTCGGGTTGATCTTCTCCTGGTCGGCGTACCACTCGAAGAAAGTGTCAAACCCGACGGTGCCGTACTTGCCGCCTTCGCCCAGCGGGACACCCATGGTGGTGACGAGCTGATGATTGGGCTTTTCCCGGCCTTCCCTCTCGTATTCGGAGAAGTTGATGCCGCGGAAGATGTAGTCGCTGAGCAGATAGGAGGTAACTCCCAGGCCGACGGGCCTTCCCGCTTGCGGCTCCTCGACCGCGGTTTGGGGCTCGGTCACTTCTTCGACCCCTTCGGTCAGGCCAGGTTCCTTGACCTCTTCGCCGACGGCCGGAGCGGCCAAGGCGGCCAGCAGCAACAGGACCGCCGGAGCGGTCAGGGAGGGACAGTTACGCAGGTTCGATCTCATCAGAGTGCCTCCAAAAACTCGCGGACACCAAGGCGCCGGTTGCCGCGACCGTACGGCACGGTTGCGGTGTTGACGCCAGTCAGCGGCCGATGCCGGCCGTGATAGCACCATCAGGGACTGCCGTCCGCCGACCGCTGAGGGCGACGGGCGTCCGCTCCGCTTGGTGGCGAAGCCGTCGCGTTAGTGAATAGCAACGGCTGTGCCAGAGGCTGGAAAAAGAATCCAGAGCCTGTTACGGCACCAGAGAGGCAGCTTGGCGGCTTGATGATGGTGGCGACGTTGTACGGTTTTGTAGCCGGCGGGCTCGGATCGACGTTTTTGTCGATGTCAGCGACCGGACAGGATCAGCCAGTCATTGCCGACCA
>Ga0123332_1003368_pt1 | contig 14603 bp, 10 predicted proteins | sample BioC12SIPDNA_4_FD_89958 | JGI IMG/M metagenome (GOLD analysis project Ga0123332, IMG submission 89958) | Anaerobic biogas reactor microbial communites from Washington, USA - Biogas_R2_A C12 SIP DNA | ecosystem: Engineered > Bioreactor > Anaerobic > Unclassified | place: Washington, USA...
CGCCACGCTGGAGGGGCTGCGTCCGCTGATGGCGGGTTCGCACGCGCCGCGGGCGGTCGCCACCGCGTCGTGCTCGGTGATCGGGCCCCACGACCCGGCGCTGGTCGAGGCGTGCCTCGCGGGCGACGAGGAGGCGGCCGTGGCGGCCTCCGAGGGCGTCGACCTCCTCGGCTACCCGTCCTCGAAGCGGGCGCTCGCCCGGTGGGTGCGCGCCGCCGCGATAAGGCCGGAGTGGGCCGGTGCGGGCATCGCGCTCAACGCGGTCGCGCCCGGGATCGTCGAGACGCCGATGGTCCAGCAGCACGTCGGCGACCCGGCGATGCGCGAGCTGTTCGACGCCGCGGTGCCGATGCCCTTCGGCGGCCACTGCCAACCCGAGCACGTCGCCGAGCTGATCGCCTTCCTCGCCGCCCCGGACACCGAGCGCCTGACCGGACAGGTCGTGTTCGTCGACGGCGGGTCCGACGCCGTCCAGCGCGGCGACGACGTCTTCTAGCCGGCACCGGGCACGGCGAGGCGCGGGTAACGGTTTTCCTCCGACCCCAACCGTTACCGGTCGGTGTGGCCCTCGACGTCGATGTCGGGCAGGACGCGGTCGAGCCAGCGCGGCAGCCACCAGTTGCGGTCGCCGAGCAGCTCCATCGTCGCCGGCACGAGGATCATGCGGACGATCGTGGCGTCGAGGAGGATCGCCACCGCCAGGCCGGTGCCCATCAGCTTCACGATCCGGTCGGGCTCCAGCACGAAGGCGCCGAAGACGACGACCATGATCGCGGCGGCCGCGGTGATGACCTTGGCGGTGGCCGCCAGCCCGTCGGCGACCGACGTGCGGCTGTCGCCCGTGCGGTGCCACTCCTCGCGGACCCGCGACAGCAGGAACACCTCGTAGTCCATCGACAGGCCGAAGACGATGGCGAAGAGCATCATCGGCGCCCACGGCTCGATCGGGGCCGGCTGCACCCCGGTGATCGTGCTCAGCCACCCCCACTGGAACAGGGCGACGACCACGCCGTAGGACGCGCCGATCGACAGCAGGTTCATCAGCACCGCCTTGAGCGGTACCAGCACCGACCGGAAGACGGCCATCAGCAGCAGGAACGACAGCAGCAGCACCGCCCCGAAGAAGTACGGGTAGCGGCTCGACAGGTAGCTGCTGAAGTCGAGGCTGACCGCGACGGCCCCGGTCACCGCGACCTCGGAGCCGAGCTGTGCCTCGGGACCGGGCAGCACCTCGTCGCGGAGCCGGTTGACCGTGTCGCCGGTGGCGCGGTCCTGCGGCCCGGTCGTCGGGATGACCTGCCACAGCACCGCCTCGCCGTCGTCGCTGACGATCGCCGGGGTGACGAAGTCGATGCCCTCGTCGTCGGAGATCGCGACGGTGATCGCCTCGAGCGCGGCGGGGTCGTGGTCGGCGGGCAGCTCGGCGGCGACGATCAGCGGGCCGTTGAACCCGGCGCCGAAGCCCTCGGTTAGCAGGTCGTAGGCCCGGCGGGTGGTGGTGGACTCGGCGAAGTTCCCCTCGTCGGAGAACCCGAGGTGGAGGCTCGACACCGGGACGGCGAGCAGGACGAGCAGGCCGCCGGCACCGAGGGCGCTGAGCCACGGGTGGTGCTGGATGACCCGGCTCCACCGGTAGGCGAGGGTCTGGTCGCGCGGCTTGGGATCGGACCGCTGGACGACGCGCTTCAGCGCCGGCGCGAACAGACCGATCACCAGCACCGCGACGGCGGAGAGGGCGGCGACCGCGGGGACGACGGGCAGCCCGAGCCCGACGCCGACGGCGAGCAGGGCCACCGCGATCAGACCGGCGGCGAGGAGGCCGCGCCAGCGGGTGACCTCGATGCGCTCGCCGACGAACCCGAGCAGCGCCGGGAGCAGGGTGAGCGACGCCAGCACCGTGAGGGCGACCACCGACGCGGCCGACAGCGACAGGCCCTGCACGAAGCCGACCCCCATGAGCAGCATGCCGAGGAGGGAGATGACGACGGTCATGCCCGCGAACAGCACCGATCGCCCCGCGGTGTCGAGGGCGACCCCGACCGCCTCGCGCACCGAGTGGCCGCCGTGGAGCTGCTCGCGGTAGCGGGTGACGATCAGCAGGGCGTAGTCGATGCCGACGCCGAGGCCGATCATCACGCCGAGGAACGACGCGAACTCCGGGACGCTCAGCACGTTGCTGAGCAGGGTGATGATCGCGGTACCGGCCCCGATCCCGAACAGGGCGACGCCGATCGGGAGGCCCATGGCGAGGACCGACCCGAAGGCGAGGATCAAGATGACGATGGCGAACGACAGCCCGATTATCTCCGAGGTGGGTTCCTCGAACTCGGCGAGGAGCCCGCCGCCCAGCTCGATCTCCAGGCCGTCGACGTCCGGTTCGTGGTCGAGGATGAACTCCCGGATCTCGACGCCCTGGGAGAAGTCGGTGTCCTCGGGGAGGTCGAGCCGCGCGAAGGCGACCTGGCCGGCGAGGTCGCCGCGCGCCGACACCTGGAACGCGCCCTCGGGGGAGTAGGGGCTGACGACGGTCGTGACCTGGTCGAGCCCGGCGACCGCGGTGAACAGGTCCTCCATCGCCGCCTGGACCTCGGGGTCGTCGACGCCCTGCTCGGCCCGGAAGACGATGGTGGCCCCCATGCCGCCGCCCTGGCCGGAGAAGTGCTCGTCGATGACGTCGAAGCCGCGGCGGCTCTCGACGTCGGGGAGGTTGAACTCCTCGCGGAACGCGTTGCCGACGCCTCCGGCGACCCCGTTGACCACGAACAGCCCGACGATCCATGCGATCACCACCAGGACGCGGCGGTCGTGGCACCAAAGGCCGAGACGTGAGAACAAGGAGGCCTCCGTAGATCGGGGTCCGCAGGGTTCCAGCCCGGCCGGGGGCCGGTCAAGGCTGGTTGCGGACGTCACACGGCGGGCGACCATCGCCCTCGCTGTCACACCCCCTCCGTACTCTCGGGACCGTGAAGGTCCTGCACACCTCCGACTGGCACCTGGGGCGGGTGTTCCACGGTGCGTCGCTGCTCGCCGAGCAGCAGCAGGCCCTGGCGCGCGTCGTCGACGTGGCGGCCGACGCGGGGGTCGACGTCGTGGTGGTGTCGGGCGACCTCTACGACCGGGCGATCCCTCCCGCCGACGCCGTCGACCTGCTGGCCGACGTGCTCGGTGCCCTGCGGGCGACCGGGGCGCAGGTGGTGGCCATCACCGGCAACCACGACTCGCCGAACCGGGTCGGCGCGTTCGACGCGCTCCTCCGTGCCGGTGGGGTCACCCTCCGCGGCCGGTTCGATCCGTCCGCGCCGGTGGTCGTGCCCGCCACCGACGGTGGCCCCGACCTGGTCGTGCACCCGGTGCCGTACCTCGAGCCGCTCGCCGCGGCGCGCGGCGACGACGGCGCCCGTCCGACCCAGCACCGGGTGGTCGCCGACGCGCTCGACGCCGTGCGCGCCGACCTCGCGGCGCGGGGCCCGGCGCGCTCGGTCGTGGTCGCCCACGCGTTCGTCGCCGGCGCGGCCCCGTCCGACAGCGAGCGCGAGCTGACCGTCGGCGGCGTCGACCGGGTGCCGGAGTCGGTGTTCGACGGCATCACGTACGCCGCGCTCGGGCACCTGCACCGGGCCCAGGAGCTGTCTGCCCGCGTCGCCTACAGCGGGTCGATCCTGCCCTACTCCTTCTCCGAGACCGGCTCGCCGTCGGTCCGGGTCGTCGACCTCCGCCCCGACGGCAGCGTCGCCTCCGAGGTGGTCGACCTGGGCGCCGGGCGTGGCGTCGCCACCGTGCGCGGACGGCTCGACGACCTCCTGACCGACCCGTCGCACACCGCCGCCGAGGGTCGGTGGGTGCGCGTGCAGCTCACCGACGAGGTCGTGCCCCGCCTCGCCATGGACCGCCTCCGCGACCGCTTCCCCCACGCGGTCGTCCTCGAACACGACTCGCCCCGGGCCGCCGGCACCGACGACGACCTGCGCCGTCGCGCCGCCGGCGAGCCGGTCGCCCCGGTCGACCTGGCCCGGGCGTTCCTCGCCGACCGGCTGGGCCGCCCGGTCGACGCGGCCGAGGCGGGCCACCTCCACGACGCCTTCGACGCGGTCGAGGCGGCCCGGCGCGAACTGGGTGACGTCGTCGTCGACGTCGCCGCCGACCCATCGGTCGAGGAGGCCCCGCCGTCCGGCGCCGACGGGCCCGCCGACGGCGACGACGTGGGGGCGGTCGCGTGAGGCCGCTGCGCCTCGAGGTCGAGGCCGTGGGTCCCTTCGCCACGCGGCAGGTCGTCGACTTCGACTCGCTCGGCGACGAGGGACTGTTCCTCATCTGGGGGCCCACCGGCGCGGGCAAGAGCTTCCTGCTCGACGCCCTCTGCTTCGCCCTCTACGGCCGCACCGCCGGCGACCGGCCGGTCCTGCAGCTCCACTCCGACCACGCCCGGCACCTCACGCCCACCGTCGAGCTCACGTTCCGCCTCGACGGCGACGAGTGGCGGGTCCGGCGCGACGCCCCCCGCTGGCGCACCCGGAGGGACGGCACCGTCACCCAGGGCAGCTCCAACGCGGTGCTCGAACGCCGCGGGCCCGACGGCGAGTTCGTCGAGGTCGCCCGCAAGGTGCGCGAGGTCGACGGCCTCCTCCGCGAACGCATCGGCCTCGCGGTCGACGACTTCCGCCGCGTGGTGCTGCTGCCCCAGGGTCGCTTCGAGCGCGTGCTCCAGGCGACCTCGGCCGAGCGCGAGGACCTGCTCAAGTCGATCTTCGGCACCTCGCTGTTCGAGGAGGTCGCCGCCGAGCTCGACGCCCGGGCCAGCGCGGCCGCCCGGGCCATCGACGAGGTCGAGCACGACCAGCGCCGCCGCGTGGAGGCCGCCGCGGCCGACTGGCGCCGCCTCGTCTCCGACCTCGCCGACGACGAGGCGGGCCTGGCCGGGGCGGTAGACCTCGCCGAGCTGAGCACGGTCGGCGAGGCGCTCGCCGGGCCCGACGGCGCCTCCGCCCTGCCCGGCGCGGCCGAGGTCCTCGGGCGGGTCGGGGTCGACGTCGGGAAACTCACCGGGTCGGCCGAGGCCGATGCCCGGCGGCTCCGGTCCGAGGCCGATTCGCGGGGCGAGCGGGCCGCCCGCTGGGACGAGCGCGCCGCCTGGCGGCGCCGCCGGTCCGAACGGCTCGCCGAGAAGGCCGACATCGAGGCCGCCCGCGCCGAGTCCGAGGCCGCCGAGCGGGCCGCGCCCGTCGGCCCACGCCGCCGGGCGGCCCGCGAGGCGGACCGTCGACGCGACGACGCCGCCGCCGCCCACCGCTCTGCCGTCGCCGCGCTCGAGCAGGCGTGGAGCACCTGTCCGGTAACCCTCGCGGCGCCGCTCCAGGGCACCCCGCTCGCCGTCGACGATCTGCTCGAGGTCGACGCCGCGTGGCTCATGCAGGCCACGGCCGTGGTCGGTCGGCGCGCGGCCGAGGCCGACGAGGCGATCGCCGCCGCCGGCCGGCTGGTCAACGCCGAGCGCGCCGCGACCGACGCGCTCGACGAGGCCGAACGAGGTGCCGACGCGCTCGCCGCCCTGCGGGACGGGGTGGCCCTCGCCGAGGGGTCCCTGGTCGAAACCCGGCGGCAGGCGGCCACGGCCGAGGGCGCCCACCGGTCGGTCGATGACCTCGCCGCCACCGTCGCCACCCTGGCCAAGCAGTCCGCCGCCGGGCGCCGCGTCCCCGCGCTCGACGAGGCCGTCTCCGCCGCCGACCGGGCGACCCTCGAGGCGCGGCTCGCCGAGACCGAGGCCCGCCTCGCCCTGTCGCAGGTCCACCGCCGACGCAGCGAATCGATGGCCGCCGAGCTGGCCGCCGCCCTGGAGGCGGGCGAGGCCTGTCCCGTCTGCGGTGCGGTCGAGCACCCCGCCCCGGCCGCACCGATCGAGGGCGCCCCCACCGAGGACGACGTCGAGCGGGCCGAGCGCGACCTCGACGCCGCGATCGCCGACCGCCGTCGCGCCGAGCAGTCGCTCGCCGAGGCCACCGCGGCGCGGGCCGAGGGCCGCGCCGCCGCCGGTCCCGCCGCGGACGATCCCGACGCCCTGGCCGACGTCCTCGGGGCCCGCCGTGGCGAGCTCGACCGGGCCCAGCGCGCCACCGAGGAGATCGCCGCCCTCACCGCCCGGACCGCCGAGCTGGAGGCGACCCTGGCCACCGCCCGCGCCGAGGTCGAGGCGACCCGTTCCGCCGAGGCGTCGGCCCGGTCGAGGGCCGCGGTCGCCCGCCGGGACGCCGAGCGCGAGCGGGCCGCCATCACCGCGGTGCTCGGGCGCGACGCCGACACGGCCACCGCCGAACGGGCCCGGGAGCGCCTCGCCGCCCTCGCCTCCGCCCTCTCCGAGTCCGCCGATGCGCGCGACGAGGCGCGCCGGGCCGAGGCGGCGGCCGTCGAGGCCCGCGGGTCGCTCGCCGCCGCGGTCGCCGACGCCGGGTTCGACGACGAGGCGGCCGCCGACGCCGCCTGGCGCTCCGAGGCCGACCGGATCCGCCTCAGGGACCGCATCGCGGTCTGGGAGCGGGCGGTCGCCGAGGCCGAGGTCGCCCTCGCCCAGCCCGCTCTCGCCGATCTGGGCGACGAGCGTCCCGCGGTCTCCGCCGCCGAGCGCGCCGCGAAGGTCGCCGAGGCGCGCCACACCGCCCTGGTGCGCGCCCACACCCGCATCGAGTCCACCGCCGACCAGCTCGCCGCGCTCGTCGCCGACCACGCCGGCGATGAGGCGCGCCTGGTCGCCGATCGGGCCGAGCACGAGGTCCGCCACCGCCTCGCCCAGCTCTGCAACGGCCGCACCGGCGACCGGGTGTCGCTCCAGCGGTGGGTGCTGGCCGCCCACTTCGAGCAGATCTGCGCCCGCGCCAACGACCGCCTGCGGGTTATGACCTCCGGCCGCTACTCGCTGCGGGTGCACACCGGATCCACCCACGGACGCGGCTCGGGCCTCGACCTAAAGGTGCTCGACTCCCACAGCGGCGAGGAGCGCGACGTCGCCACCCTGTCCGGCGGCGAGACCTTCCAGGCGTCGCTCGCCCTCGCCCTCGGGGTCGCCGACGTGGTCGCCGAACGGGCCGGGGGGCTCGACCTCGATGTCCTGTTCATCGACGAGGGCTTCGGCACCCTCGACGCCGATGCCCTCCACCTGGCGCTCGACGAGCTCGACCGCCTGCGCGCCGGGGGCCGCATGGTCGGTGTGATCAGCCACGTCGCCGGTCTGCGCGAGCGCATCACCGCCGGCATCGAGGTCCGGCCCGACCGGGTCGGATCGCGCGTGCTCGTGGGCGCGGCTCCGGAGGCCTGACCGCGGTCCGGGCCGACCCTGGTCAGGCGGGGTCGACGCGGAAGATCTCGCCGGCGATGGTCAGCACGTAGAGGGTGCCGTCGGCGGTCGCGTCGATCGACGTGATCGCGGAGACCTCGTCGTCGAGCACCACGGTGTCGACCGTGCCGTCGGGTCTCACCCGCATCGCGTTCAGGCCCGCCCGGCAGAAGTCGCCGAACAGGTACGCGCCGTCGAGGCCGGCGATGGCGTCCCCGCGGTACACGGGACCGCCGGTGACCGAGCACCAGCCGTCGTCGTGGTTCATCTCGTAGACGGGGACGATCGGGTCGGCGTCCCCGGTCAGCTCCCGGTCGGTCCGGTGGTCGTGGCTGGCCTCGTACCGGCTCCACCCGAAGTTGGCGCCGAGGATCTCGTCGGCCGGGACGCGGTTGATCTCCTCCCAGTCGCTCTGGCCCACGTCCGCCACCCACAGGTCTCCGTTGGCGGGGTCGAAGCGGAACCGCCACGGGTTGCGGAGACCGATGGCGGCGATCTCCGGCGCGCCACCGCCCTCGGCGTAGGGGTTGTCGTCGGGGATGCCGTAGGCGCGACCGCCCGGCCCGGTGGTGGTGGGGTCGATCCGGAGGAGCTTGCCGAGCAGGTCGTCGGGATCCTGCGCCCGTTCGTCGGGATCGCGCTGGGCGCCGCCGTCGCCGAGACCGATCCAGAGCAGGTCTTCCTCGTCGACGATGATCTCGCCGCCGTTGTGGTTCGCGTGTGGCTGGTCGACGGTGAGCAGGTCGACCCGCGACGCAGGATCGGCGACGTCGCCGTCCATCGTGTAGGCCGCGATCCGCGTCTCGCCGTCGAGCCCGGTGTGGTGGACGTACATCGTCTCGCCGTCGTTGGAGAAGGCCAACCCCAGGACCCCCCGCTCACCGTCGGTCAGCACGCGGTCGGACAGGTCGAGGACGGTCGTCTCCTCGATCGGGTCGTCACCCTCCTCGAGGGCGATGATCCGTCCCGACTTGCGCACCACGTACAACCGGTCGCTGCCCGGCCGCGAGGTGAGCTTCACCGGCTGCTCGGTGCCGGGGAGCCTGGTCAGGACCACCGACACCTCCGACAGCGGCGCGACCTCGTCGCCGGTGCCGGTGGTCGGCGGATCGCTCCCGTCGGTCACCGTACCGGGGCTCTGGCCGGGGACCGTGTCGCCGGCGTTCGGCGTGGCGGCGGACTCGGGCTCGTCGTCGCCGCACGCGGCGATCAGCAGGGTGGCCGCGAGCAGGGCGGCCCGCACGCGGCGGGCGCCGTGGAAGCGCGGGGCGGTCGGCGTGGTCACGGTCTCCCTCATATGGGCCGGATCAGGCCCTCTTGGACGACCGACGCGACCAGTGCGCCGTCGGTGGTGAAGAACAACCCGCGGGCCAGGCCGCGGCCGCCCGACGCCGAGGGCGTGTCCTGCGCGTAGAGGAGCCACTCGTCGGCGCGGAACGGGCGGTGGAACCACATGGCGTGGTCGAGGCTCGCCATCATCACGTCGGGCTCGGTGAAGGACCGGCCATGGGGGAGCAGGGCGGTGTCGAGCAGGGTCATGTCCGACGCGTAGGTGACGACGCACGCGTGCAGCACCGGATCGTCGGGCAGGACGCCGTCGGCCCGCAGCCACACGTTGTTGAACGGGGGCATCGGCCCGCGCTCGGGCGAGGCCGGCAGGTCGACGTGGCGGGTGTCGATCGGGCGGGGCCGTTCGAGCCACCGGAGCCCCTCGGGGGTGGAGCCGAGGATCGGCCGCCAGCGGGTGCCGAAGTCCGGCAGCGACTCGGGCGCGGGGACGCCCTCGGGCATCGGTGCCGCGTGGTCGTAGCCCGCCTCCTCGACGTGGAACGAGGCCGACAGGTTGAAGATCGCCTTGCCGTGCTGGATGGCGACGACCCGGCGGGTCGTGAAGCTGCGCCCGTCGCGGATGCGGTCGACCTCGTAGAGGATCGGCACCGCCGGGTCGCCCGGGCGCAGGAAGTAGGCGTGCAGCGAGTGCACCCGTCGGTCGGGCTCGACCGTTCGGCTCGCCGCGACCAGCGCCTGACCGGCGACCTGACCACCGAACACGCGCTGCACGTCGACGTCGGGGCTGGTGCCGCGGAAGATGTTGACCTCGATCGGTTCGAGCTCGAGCACCTTGACCAGCGCGTCGACCGCGTCCTGCTGCACGGCGGTCATCCTGGCACGCATCCGGGTGGCCCGACCCACCTGGGTCCCCCGGTGGCGCGCCGCTAGTCTCGGCTTCCTGTGATCCTGACCCCGCGCGGCATCCTCGAGCACAGCCGTACGGACGCCGGCCGGCGGATGATCCGGTACGCGTCGACGTCGTTGATCTGCGTCGTCCTGACCCAGATCCTGATCGTCGTCTTCTACACCGGCTTCGAGATGAAGGCGGAGCCGGCGAACCTGGCGGCGACGATGCTGATCTCGATCCCCGCCTACCTGCTCAACAAGTACTGGGTGTGGGGCAAGCGCGGGCGACCGCACCTGCGCCGCGAGGTCATCCCGTTCTGGACCTTCACGGTCGCCGGCTGGGTCCTCTCGACCGGCATGGTGGCACTGGTCAGCGACCACGTCGGCACTCCACACTCGCTGGTTCGCACGATCTCGGTGATGGTCGCCAGCATCGCCGGCTTCGGTCTGCTCTGGGTGATGAAGTACCTGTTCCTCGACAAGATCATGTTCGGGCCCCGGCACCACACGCCCTACGACGAGGAGTTCGAGATCGAGGAGGCGGTGCTGGAGTCGGCCGACGTCGGCGAGGTCTGATGGACCCGACCCTCCGGGCCGCCGCCGAGGCCGCCCGGGGCTTCATGCCCGCCGACGAGGGCCTGGCCCTGCACGAGGCCGCGGTCGCGGCCGCGACGATCGACGGCCCGTTCCTCGAGGTCGGGTCGTACTGCGGCAAGTCCTCGGTGTACCTGGGCGCGGCGGCCCGTGAAGTCGGACGGGTGCTGTTCGCCGTCGACCACCACCGCGGTTCGGAGGAGAACCAGCCCGGGTGGGAGTGGCACGAGCCCGACCTGGTCGACCCCGCGGTCGGGAGGATGGACACGCTGCCGCACTTCCGCCGTACGGTTCACGACGCCGGGCTGGAGGACGTGGTGATCGCGGTGGTGGGACCGTCGCCGACCGTCGCCGCCCACTGGACGACGCCGCTCGCCTTCCTCTTCATCGACGGCGGGCACGGCATCGAGCCGGCCCGGGCCGACTTCGAGGGCTGGACGCCGCGGATCGCGCCGGGCGGCACGCTGGCGATCCACGACGTGTTCCGCGATCCGGCCGACGGTGGCCAGGCGCCCTACGAGCAGATCTACCTCCCGGCCCTCGCCGCCGGGTTCGAGGAGGTCTCCGCCACCGGCTCCCTCCGCGTCCTCCGCCGTACGAACGGGGTCGGAGGAAGCTCGCGCGCGGGCGGGCCGCGCTGACCTCGGTCAGATCGAACGACCGGCGTCGGCCCAGTACTCGTCCTTGAGCAGGCGCTTGTAGAGCTTGCCGGTCGGGTGCCGGGGCAGCTCCTCGCGGAAGTCGACGCTCCGGGGGCACTTGACGTCGGCGAGGCGCTCGCGGCAGTAGGCGATCAGCTCCCGCTCGAGGTCGGGTCCGGCGTCGGCCATGTCGACCGGCTGGACGACCGCCTTGACCTCCTCGCCGAAGTCGTCGTTGGGCACCCCGAAGACGGCGACGTCGGCGACCTTCGGGTGCAGGGCGAGGGCGTTCTCGGCCTCCTGCGGATAGATGTTCACGCCGCCGCTGATGATCATGTACGCCTTGCGGTCGGTGAGGTAGAGGAAGCCATCCTCGTCGAGGCGGCCGACGTCGCCGAGCGTGGTCCACCCCTTCGGGTGCCGTGACGCCGCCGTCTTCTCCGGATCGTTGTGGTACTCGAAGGTCGTCTCGCCCTCGAACCAGATGGTGCCCGGCTCGCCGGGCGGCAGCTCGTTGCCGTCGTCGTCGCAGATGTGCAGCGACCCGAGCAGGTTCTGCCCGACCGTGCCCGGGTGGGCCAGCCAGCCCTCGCTGTTGCAGTACACGAAGCCGTTCCCCTCGGTGCCGGCGTAGTACTCGTGGACGACCGGCCCGAACCACTCGATGATCTTGCGCTTCACGTCGACCGGACACGGTGCCGCCGCGTGGAACATGACCTCCATGGTCGACACGTCGTGGGCGAGGCGCTCCTCGTCGGGGAGCTTCAGCATGCGGATGAACATGGTGGGCACCCACTGGCTGTGGGTGATTCGGTGCGCCTCGATCAGCCGTAGGGCCTCGGCCGGGTCGAAGTGCTCCATCACGAAGGTGGTGCCGCCGAGGCGGTGGGCCGCCATCGTGAAGCGCAGCGGGGCGGCGTGGTACAGCGGCGCCGGGTTGAGGTACTGCATGCCGTCGCGGTAGCCGAGCAGCATCTCGGCGACCATCGACACCGACGGCTTGGTGCCCAGCGGAGCGTTCGGCATCGGCACCTCGACGCCCTTGGGGCGGCCGGTCGTGCCCGAGGAGTAGAGCATGTCGGTGCCCTCCTCGAGGTCGTCGGGCTTCTCCGGGGAGGCGGCGGCGAGCGCGTCCTCGTAGGAGTCGAAGCCGTCGACGGTGCCGTCGATCATCAGCCGGGTCGTCACCTGCGGGGTGTCACCGGTGATGGCGGCGGCCACGTCCGCGAGGGCCTTGGTGGAGATGAAGGCCTTCGCCCCGCAGTCGTCGACGATGTACGCCAGCTCCTCGGCGGTGAGGCGGGTGGAGGTGGCGGTGTAGATCGTCCCCGCGTACTGGCAGCCCCAGGCGACCTCGAGGAAGCGGAGCTGGTTCTCGATGCAGAAGGCCACGTGGTCGCCGGGCCGGACGCCCGCCGCCCGCAGCACGTTGGCGAGGCGGGTGGCCCGCTCGTCGAGCTCGCCGTAGGTGAGGGTGGCGCCGTCGCCGGCCATGACGATGGCGGGGCGGTCGGGGTCGGTCTCGGCGATGGCTCCGGGGTAGCTCATGACGCCGGAACCTAGGCCACGCCAGCGCCCCCCGTCGCCGGGGAAGCGCCGAGGACGTGGCGCTCGAGCCAGGCGGCGACGCCGTCGTCGGCGTTGGTGCCGGTGACGGCGTCGGCGGCGGCGATCACGCTGGGGTGGGCGTCGGCCATCGCCACTCCGGTGCCGGCCCAGGCCAGCATCGGCAGATCGTTGCGGGCGTCGCCGAACGCCACGACGCGCGCCGGGTGGATGTCCTGGAGCCCGCAGACCTGGGCGAGCGTGGTCGCCTTGTCGACCCCGGGCGCGGACACCTCGACGAGCTGGAGGGCGCCGCTGGCCGTGACCTCGGCGATGTCGCCGACCGCTTCCGTGGCGGCGTCGATGTAGGCGTCGCCCCGGGTGCCGGGGACCCGCAGCAGGACCTTGGCCGCGGGCCGGCCGACCAGATCCTCCGCCGGTCCGACGCGCGGGGTCAGGAGGGCACGGGGCACCTGGGCCGCCCACGCCTCCTCCATGGCGACGCCGTCCGCGAACTCCACCGCGAAGATCCCGTCGGGGTGGAGGGCCCGCAGCCGACGTACCACCTCCAGGGCGATGTCGGGGGCCAGCGTCCGCTCGGCGACGACCTCCCGGGTCACCAGGTCGACCACCAGGGCGCCGTTGGAGCAGATGGCCAGGCCGGGCCCGAGGTCGACCGCGTGGACCCAGCGGGGCGGGCGGCCGGTGACCGCGACGACCTCGATGCCGCGGTCGCGCACGGCGTCGAGGGCCCGGCGGGTGCGGTCGGTGATCGAGCCGAGGTCGACCTCGTCCGCGCCGGGATCCTCGTCGGCGGACCGCCACGGCCGCGGCGGTCGGAGCAGGGTGCCGTCGAGGTCGGAGGCGACCAGATCGACGGGCGGCTCGACGGTCGACATCGCCCCGAACGTAGGCGGAACCACACGAGGTGCCTGGAGCCCGTGTGGTTTGCGGGTCAGGCGGGGACGGAGAGGGCGGGGAGGACGGCGTCGTGGTCGACGAACAGGCCCGAGGCGGCGGAGCACCCGCCCAGGGCGTCGGCGGCCAGCACGACGGTGGCGGCGGTGTAGGTCGACTGCTCGCCGCCGGGGAAGTGGACGACCTCGGGGTAGACGGTGCCGGTCCAGTACCGGCCGTCGTCCTCGCGGTGCTGCTGCGCCCAGGTGAACAACGTGGTCGCGGTGTCGCGGTCGCCGGCGGCGAGGTGGGCCATGGCGCACTCGCACGTCTCGGCGACGGTGACCCACGGCCGGTCCGACACGCAGCGCACGCCGTAGGGCTCCATCACGAACGCCGCCCGGCGGTGGGCGAGGCGTTCGAGGGCGGCCTCGCCGACGACGGCCCCGCCGAGCACCGGGTAGTACCAGTCCATCGCCCACCGGTGCTTGGGGGCGAAGGCGTCGGGCTCGGTGCGGATGACGTGGGCGAGCCGGCTGGCGGCGGCGATCCACCCGGGACGCTCGTGGCCGACCTCGTGGGCGACGGCCGCCGCGCAGCGCAAGCTGTGGCAGATGCTCGACGAGCCGGTCAGGAGGGCGAACGACCACGGGGTGCCGTCGGCGTGACGGGCCCAGAGGATCTCGCCCCGCTCGGTCTGGAGGTCGAGCACGAACCCGATGGCGGCCTCGACGACCGGCCACATCGACTCGAGGAAGCCGCGGTCGCCGGTGAGCAGCCAGTGGTGCCACACGCCGGCGGCGACGTACGCGATGACGTTGGCGTCGAGCTTGTCCTGCTCGACGCCGTCGGCCAGGTAGTACTGGTGCCAGGAGCCGTCGGGTCGCTGGAGGTCGACCAGCCACTGATACGCCCGCTCGGCCTCGGGGATGCGCCCGCCGAGCGCCAGGGCCATCGCCGCCTCGACGTGGTTCCACGGGTCGGCGTGGCCGCCGGGGAACCACGGCACCATGCCCGACGGGAGCTGCCACTCGGCGATGGCGTCGACGGTCTGCTGGATCTGCGCCGACGTGACGATGCCGTCGACCTCAGGCGCGGGCATCGACGACCTCCGGCTCGCTCGGCTGTTCCACGGGCGCGGTGGCCACGCGGGGGCGGTCGGGGAGGGCACCGGCGTGGGCGTAGACGACCAGGCTCTTGCCGAGCACCGGGTTGAGGACCTTCTCGGTCCAGCGGGTGAGCTTCGGCGCCGAGGTGATGTCCCAGACGAGGAGGCGGTGGTACGCCTTGACGGCGGGGTGCTCGTCGTTGGTCGGGCCCACCGCGCACTTCAGCCACCAGTACGGCGAGTGCAGGGCGTGGGCGTGGTGGCTCGTCCCGGGGCGGAACCCGGCGGCGCGCATCGCCCGCCGCAGATCGCCCTC
>Ga0123332_1003379_pt1 | contig 14575 bp, 14 predicted proteins | sample BioC12SIPDNA_4_FD_89958 | JGI IMG/M metagenome (GOLD analysis project Ga0123332, IMG submission 89958) | Anaerobic biogas reactor microbial communites from Washington, USA - Biogas_R2_A C12 SIP DNA | ecosystem: Engineered > Bioreactor > Anaerobic > Unclassified | place: Washington, USA...
GTTTTCCGTGGTTCGAACCTCTCGCCTACAACAACTGCCCCACCTTCATTTGACCTGCACCACCGCCGAACAGGCTGCCGTACTTCTTCACGCACAGCGCTTCGACAAATGCCTTCACCTTCGTGTAGGTGCTGCACGGATCGGTCGTTTCATCGAGACAGTCGCCGTCGAGCACCAATAGAGGAATGCTCACCTCTTCCAGCGCGTCGCGGAGATGCTTGGTGAAGCAACTGTCGGCCATCGAGCAGCGGCCGAACATGTGGTTGTAGAGCAGGAAGCCGTCGATCTTCGCCTGCGGGGCGTACTTCCGCATCCGCTGGACGCGTAGCTCCGGATCCAAAAAACCGACGGTCAGCAACTTTCTCGCCAGGCTGCGGTACGGTTCCGCCGGGTCGAGCGCGTCCCAGCCCACGAAATTTACCTCCTCGAAGACGATCGGCGCGTTGCAGGTCACTTCGATGAAATCCATCAGTCGGCTACTGTAGAAAGGTGGCAGGTGCAGCCAGACCAATCGATGCGTGTCGTCGATGCTCAGATGGCGTTCGACTTCCTCCTTGGCCTCGGCCAACTCTTCCAGAAACGCCTGCTGCAGTTCGACGAGTTCCTTCTTGCCCCAGAGTTGGGAAAAGATCGTGCCGAACAACACCGCCTCGGCGCCCCGCAGCAAGGGAGGACTGCTAAACCGCAGCATACTGGCGCGAATGGCCAGATCGCGGGCCTGGTTCGACAGCTCGCACGCCTCCGCAAGCCGCGCCGGCTCCATTTGAATCCCCAGCGAGCGCTCCAGCGCAACGACCGCCGCCTCCAAGCCCTCCGCGATGCTCTCCACCGAGTTTTCGTCGTAGCGGATCGGTGTGTTGACCAGGTGGTAGCGGTCCGAGCAGCCGCGGTCGCGGACCAGATCCGCCAGGATCCGTTCGGCCTGCTGGCAGGGCTCGCTGGTGCTGACCACGAACGCCGGGTTCGGCAAACGGTCATCTCCCTCCAGCACGCGGAGGAAGGAGCACGTCTCCGCCGAAAACCCCTTGCGCGCCGCCTTGTCGAACATCTCCTGCAGCCACTTGCCGTTGCGAGCCCGCAAGGCGGCATAGGTCTCCATCGTCAACATGCGGACGCCCAAGGCGTTGAGAATCTCCGGCGGGAAGAAGAGGTTCCGCCAAACCAGAGGGGCGTCGCTGCGGGAGAGAAACTCCTGCCGCGTCAGCCGCGTTCGCATCGCCGCCGACTTCCGCACCGGCGGCAGCGAACCGGCCGAACCGTTTCCGCCGGACCGCTTGCCGTTGGAACCCTGCCACCGCGGCGGCTTCGCTTTGCCGTTCCCATTGCCATCGAGGATGCCGGCAACGCCCTCTCCGGCCGAACATCGGCCATGGACAGCCGGCTCCAGCACGCCGATGCTCAGCCGGCCGTAGCGGGCCTCATCGCCGATCGCATTCTCTTCGACCAGGCCGGGGTCCAACTCGTCGGCGTCGCGTGCGATCCGCGCGGCGCCCAGCGCTCCCATCACTCGGTTGAGTTCCGGCACGAGGATTCGATTGCCGGTGATTTCTTCGAGATAGTGGGCCACGGCGCGATTCGAGGCGACGCCGCCCTGGAAGATGATCTCTCCGGTGTAACCGCGCAACAGGTCGCCGACGCCGGAGATAATCGTCCGCGCTTGGGCGCGGCAGGCCGCCGCGATCACGTCGCCCAACGGATAACGATTCTTGAACTTGTTGACCGAAGTGGCGCCCAACACCGCGCAGACGGAAGAGAGCTGCAGGGTGGAATCGTAATGGACGTGGTCGGCCATCTCTTCCACGGGCACGCTGAGCTTGGCCGCCACCGCATCGAGAAACGCGCCGGTGCCCGCCGCGCAGATGCCGCTCATCTTCGACATCCAGATCCGCATGCGGCCGTCGAAACGCATCGCCTTGCTGTCCTGGCCTCCCACGTCGAGGACGGCCTGGCAATCGGGATAAAAATGGTTGGCCCCGGCAACGTGCGCCGATACCTCGCTGACGAACACATCGTAGTCGACAAAGCGGCGGATGTCGTCGACCACCTGGCTGCCGGTCACCGCGGTCCTCGCGATCTTCTTGCGGTCGATGCCCGCCGCCGCCAGCGACTTATCCAAGGTCCGAAACACCGCGCCGAGATTGCACTTCCCGCAGATCTGGCAAGCGCCGCTACAGTCCAACCCGGCCGGCGGCTGCGACTGGGTACGGCGGTAGAGTGTGTGAAGCACGGCGCCTTGGGCCGTGAGGACGACCGCTTTCCACGTGGTCGAGCCGATATCGATGCCGAGAAACCGTCTTTGGTCCATGAGAAACCCTGTGAGGGAACATGCTGCCCGCTGCGTCCGGCTCCCTCCCCCTGCGATCCTGGCGAGCCCCGCGCCGGCCCGCCCCCCCCGGCAACCGGCGGCCGCACGGAAAAGTACCCTCGATTATAGTCGCAAAGGCAAGCGGATGTTATCCGATTTCTGGCCCGAAAATAATCGCTTGCACGGTTGTGCCGCACGTCCTAGATTGGATGTGTAAGACAAAATCGTGTGCGGCGGGCCGGATGGCCGCCCCGTCGCCATTGATCGAAGTCCGGGTATCCGAAAAGCCTGCCCAAAGCAGGTATTGTGACGAGCCCGCCAGGGATCCTTGTGATCCCTGGCGGGCTTTTTTTGTAGCCAGAAGGAGGAATACCATGCCATTGCTGCAAGAATGGGCCGACTCGCGAGGCGTCCGGCTCCGCGTCGAACGCGAACCGGCGGTCATCCGCGGGGTGAAAATCCTTGGCCTGAAGTCTCGCAACGGCCACAGCTACGCGCCGCAGGCGTTGGCCCATGCGGCCGGTCTCTACGAAGGGGCGAAGGTCAATGTCAACCATCCCAAGGGCGACCCTGCGGGGCCCCGCGACTACCAGGACCGCATCGGCGTGATCCGCGACGTCGTGGTTCGGCCCGAGGATGGACTCTTTGCCGACTTCCACTTCAATCCCCGCCACGCCCTGGCCGAACAGCTCCTCTGGGACGCCGAACACGCGCCGGAAAACGTCGGCTTCTCGCACAGCGTTCAGGCGCGCTTGGCGCGCCGCGGCGAGGAAACCGTGGTGGAAGAGATTCTCCACGTCCAGAGCGTCGATCTGGTCGCCGATCCGGCAACCACCTGCGGACTGTTTGAAGCGTCGGCGGAAACGACCGCCGCGGATCTCGCCGCCCTGACCGCCGAGCAGATCCGAGAGCAGCGGCCGGATCTGGTCGAGATGCTCGTCGCCGAGGCTGCGGCCGGCAATGCCGATGAGCTTCGACATCTCCGCGACGAACTTGACCGGCTCCGCGCCGAAGATGCCTCCCGCCGCCGCCGCGAGCAAATCCGGCAGATGCTTCGCGAGTTCGCCCTTCCCGATCCCGACAGCGGCGACGCCTGGGCCAAGACCGCCGTCAGCAGCCGCTTCCTCGAACAGCTCCTGGCGGCGCCCGACGAGCAGGCCATGCGCGAGTTGGTCGAAGAGCGGGCCCGGCTCATTGCTGCGTCGCACCACAACCCCGGCCACGCCGGCCCCGTTTCTCGCGACCAGCATCAAATCCATGCGCCCGCGGTCGATGCCAAGGCGTTCGTGGAAGCCATCACCTGAAGATGCGAATCCGAAGCAAATTCCTGTGCAAGACCGGAAACATGACATGTTGCGAACCAAGAAGGGGTCGGGAGTCTTTTTCCGTATCGGCCACCGACCGCCTTGGAGATGCCGAGCGGCGTTGAGGCCGATACGGAAAAAGACTCCCGACCCCTTTGCCCCGCCATGCCTTCCGTGATTGTTTCGGATGTTGCACGAGTTCGATGCCTTAAGAAACCAACCTGTTTTCCGTGCCTCTCGATTCCAGGAGCCCAATTATGTCCGACAAAATGCGATGGCGTTACGGCGACACCAACCCCGTGGTCGCCTCGGTCGATGCCGAGACGGTGATTGAGATCGGCGACCTGATCTACCAGGACGTCGACGACGCCAAGCCGGCCGCCCTGCTGCCCGACCAGGGCAGCGAAGCGGCGAACCAGGAACTGTTTGCCTTCGACTTCCTCGGCGTCGCCATGCAGCGGAGCCGGGCCGGTGTGGCCGACTCGATCCGGGTGGCCACCACCGGCGTCTTCGAGTTCGATTGCCCCAGCGGCACGTTCGAACTGGGCGACCTGGCCGGTGTCGACGAAAACACGGCCGGGTCCGGCCTGCTCAGCCAACAGGTCGCCAAGGTCGACGCGGCGCGCTACGCCGTCGGCCGCGTGGCCCGCCGCGTGCCCGCCCCCGCCACGGCCGTACTGGTCGACGTCCGCTCCACCGTGATGACCGGCGGCGTCCAGAGCAACTCCACCAGCGGTCAATGCTGACCCAGGAGACCTTCTTCGACCGCAACGGCCAACGGCCTGCGCGGGGCGCGGTAACCAAGCCCGCAACGGCGCATCACGCGCAGGCCGTTGGCCGTTGCGGTTAAACGAACCGAACATGCACGCACGGTGCGTGGATGTTACCGACAAAGACCTCGCCTAATCAAGGAACCAATCGATGAAAACCATCAAGTATCGCGAACTCCGCCGGCGCTACGAATTGGACGGGCCGGCCAAGACCGTGAAACATCTCTCCGAGGCGATTGCCCAGCGGCACGTGCGGCCGGAGGATTTCAGCCTCCGCGACCTCGCCGAGGGCCTCGTGCCCGACGGCCACCAGTGGGTCCGCATGCTCGACCCTCGCAATTCCAGCGGCACGAGCGTGCTGGAGGCCGAAGAGGCGGTCGACGTGACCGCCTTCCTCCACGTCGCCGGCCAGATCGTCTACTCGAAGATCCTGGAAGCCTACCGCCAGGAGGCATTCGTCGTTTCCAAGCTCGTCGACACGATCCCCACGCGGCTCGACGGCGAGCGGATCCCGGGCATCGGCCGCATCAAGGATGAAGTCACCGAGGTCCACCCCGGCATGCCCTACCCGCACGTCGGCTTCGGCGAAGACTACATCGAAACGCCGCTGACCAGCAAGCACGGCCTCATTGTTCCTGTCACCAAGGAGGCGATCTTTTTCGACCGCACCAACCTCGTCTTGAGCCGGGCGGCCGAAGTCGGCGAGGTGCTTGGGCTGAACCGGGAAAAACGGCTCATCGACCTGGTGATCGGCGCCACCAACAATTACAAATGGAAGGGCACGTCCTACGACACCTACTACGCCGCCGCCGACGCAGGGCCCTGGACCAACGTGCTGGAGGACAACGAGCTGCTCGACTGGACCGACGTCGACGCCGCCGAACAACTCTTCGCCGAGATCCTCGATCCCAATACGGGCGAACCGGTCCTCGTCCGTCCCACGACCGTGCTGCTGATGCCGGCCTACCGCCACGCGGCCAATCGCGTCTTCCGCGCCGCGGAAATCGCCTACACCGCCGCCGGTTCGGCCACCACGACCACGGCAGCCAACCCCTTGAGCGGCTATCGTATCCTCGACAGCCGGCTCGTCTACCGCCGCGTGATCGCTTCGGGAGTCTCGGCCGACGAGGCCAGGCAGTGGTGGTTCCTCGGCGATTTCCGAAAGGCATTCGCCTACATGGAGAATTGGCCGCTCACGGTCACCCAATCGCCGCCGGGCAGCGAGGCCGATTTCAACCAGGACGTGCTGGTTCGTTTCAAGGCCAGCGAGCGCGGGGCCGCCGCCGTGCTCAATCCCCGGTACGTCGTCAAATGCACCGGCGCCATGCCATAGCCGCCACCGGCAGCCCGGCCCGAGCTTGGATCTCAAACCTGAGGTCTTAGAACTCAGATCTTAGATCTTAGGTCTTAGAACTTAGGTCTTGAGATCCGAGCCGGGCCATGAAACCCAAACCCTAAGTTCTAAGATCTAAGCTCTAAGATCTCTCCCGCCATGCCCAGCGACGCCCAACAACTCGCCGCCATCAAGAGCCAGACCCTGGCCGTGCTGGCGGAAATCACCGCCAGTCCCAAACCGACCTATTACATCGACGGCCAGACCGTCGCCTGGAACGAATACCTCGTCCGTCTGCGGGCGACGGTCGACTGGTGCGACCGTCAACTGGCCGGTGAACAGCCCTTTGAGATCCGCAGCCGGGGGTACACATGATGACGCCCCGCTTCGATCCGGCCGACGATTTCACACGCGTGACCGACGGGCTGGCACCGGTGAGCGTCATGCGGCCGGGCACGACGTTCGCCGCGCCGGTCGCACGCGCGCTCTGCCGGGCAATCCGCACCCGCGAGCTGCAACCGTCGGGCGGCCGGTATACGGCGGGCGACGTCGTCTGGTATCTGCCCGCCGCGGAATTGCCGGCGGTCGCCGCGCCCGGCGACGTGTTGATCGACGAGGCGGGCCGGCGCTGGACCGTGCTCGACGTGCAGCAAACGGCGCTGAAAAGCTGCTGGCGCTGCGTCGGCCGCGACCTGGCTGTCGCGCATGGTTTGGACCAGGAGATCACCCTCGAAAAGGCCGACTACTGCAAGTCGCCCGGCGGCGCGGAAGAGGTTGTCTGGCGCGTCGAACGAAGGGGAGTGCGGGCGAGGATTCAGCCGGTCGCCGCCCAAGCGGCGCACGAGCACGATCGCCAGGCGAACGTGGCGCGCTCGACCGTCTACTGTGAGGAAGATATCGCCTTGGACCACTCCTGGCGGATCCGAGGGTCCGACGGCGCGGTGTATCGCATCGTCGCCTGCCGGAAGGCCCAGCGGATCGACGCGTTGATGGAGGTTGATGTGATAAGGGATACGCCATGACCCTGGAACAAGCCTTCCACCAGCGTTGGGCCGCGTCGGCCGAACTGAACGACTTGCTGCCGGCCGATCGTTTCTTCACCGGGCGCTCCCTCGGCACAACCCTTCCTTATGCCATTCTTGCCCGCCGGGGCACCCGTGCAATGAGCCGCAGCAACGGCGGCGACGTCGAGGAGACAGTATTGCCCATCCACCTTTGGCACCGCGATTACGATGCGGGCCGGACGATCGTCTGCCAGATCGAGGCGGTCTTCGACCGCTGCCGACTCGAGGCAACCGACGAAGGGCTGGTCACCAGCGTGCGGCGAGGCCGCCGGACGGATCGGCAGCACGAGGACGGTCTGTGGCAGTTCACGCTGCCTTTCATTGTCCAGGTTTTTCGGAGCAGGGAGCCCTGATCATGACGACGAATCTGCAAAGCACGGTGGAAACCCATCTCGGCTGGACCTGGCGCGACGGCGTCGCCGACGCCGTGGTGGTCGACAGCAATCGCCTTGCCTGCCGGCAGGATCTCCGCGACGGCGCGGCGGCCGGTGAAGCCGACGCCGTCTGGCACGCGCACGGCCGCGTCCTCTTGGCCGGCGAGAGCCTCTTGCTCGAACTCGATGCCCTCGAGCAATCGCTCTTCGGCGCCGCCGTTCTCATCGCCATGGGTCGAGTGAAGGCGATCCTGATCGTCAACCGCAACACCGGCGGCACGGCCCATCTTGCCGTCGGCGGCGCGGCGGCCGACGAGTGGAGCGAGCCGTTCGGCATGTTCGGCGACACGGTGAAGGTGATGCCCGCCAGCCCGCTCTTGCTGGCCAACGTCGTGGACGGCTGGCCGGTCGCTCCCTCCGCCGCCACGCTGCAAATCTCCGCAATCGGCGGCGCGGTCACCTTCGACATCGCCATCCTTGGAACCCTCCAGCAAACTCCAACTTCCTCAGGAACCTAATGTCCACTCCCTTTCAAGAACTGAGCGGATCGCCGGTCGAATACTACACCCTCGACGGCTTCCGCGCCAGGCGTCAATTCCTGATCGCCTGGCACGACCGCGACGCCTTCGCCGGCGAAGTGCTCGGCCTGGCGGCGGATCACGGCGATCGAACGCCGGCGAGCTATCCGGGCAAGTCTTCGGTCTACGCCGCCCGCATCCGATTCCAACCGTTCGATCCCCATAGCCTTGACGTTCAGAGTCTGGCCGATCTTGCTATCGATCTGAACGGCTATTCGGCCGGCTTCGCTCAGGCGACGGTCGACTACCGCACGATCAACCCGCGCGACCGCGACGACGGGCCAGAAAACGAAGCGGGCACGCAATTGACCTACCGTATGACGTTCGCCGCCGTCGAAGAACCGATCACTCCCCGCGGATGGTCCTGGGCCGACAATTCGGCCGCCGTGCCGGACGACCTCCCGATCGTCAAAGCCATTCCCATCACCGAGCATCGCCTCACCTGGCACCAGGTCGTCAATCCGCCCTGGGGCACCATCCGTCAACTCCAGGGTACGGTGAACTCCGGCGAGATGCTCGGCTGCCCGCCGGGCACCTTGCTGTTCATCGGCGCCGAGGCGAACAAGCTCTTCCGCTCCACCTTTGAAGCGGGAACTTCGAACTTCTGTTGGCAGATCGCCTACCTCTTCCGGGAAAAGGCGATCAAGCAGGGCTCGCAGTCGTTCGGCTGGAACCACGCCTACCGCGACAACCCGCCCGGCTGGGCGCCCTTGACCAACGGCACGGGCCCGCTCTACGACTCGTCCGATTTTGCACCGTTGTTCCAATCGGCGAACCCATGAACCCACCACCCGTTCACCTCGCCCCGATCTTCGTCGCCGGCCTTCCCGGCGATCTCGGCGGCGCCAACACCGAGTGCTGGCACACCATCCGGCTCTGGCGACGAGCCGGGCTGGACGTGAACGTCCTTCCAACCTGGACGCCCGATGAGCATTGGGTCAACCGCCTGCGCTCGGTCGGCTGCCGCGTCGTCAGCGCCCGTCCCGACCGGCTTGCCGACGTGCCGGGATTGCCGGGCGCGGTGACGGTCTCTTTCTGCAATTCCCGGTTTCTCCGCCACGCCGAAGAGTTCCGCCGACTCGGTTGCCGGATCGTCTGGGTGAACTGCATGAACTGGCTCTTTGCCGAGGAGAGGCTGCACTATCGCCGCCATGGTCCGTTCGACGCCTACGTTTTCCAGAGCCGCTATCAGCAGTCGCAATTGTTGCCGCAACTGCGGCGCTACGGCGTGCGACCCCAGCAGTGCCGGCTGATTCGGGGCGCTTTCTGCGCCGACGATTTTCCTTTTCTTCCTCGCCCGCACACGCCGGGCACACCGCTGGTGATCGGCCGCATCAGCCGCTCGGCGCCGGACAAGTTCGCCGCCGATACCTGGTCGGTGTACGGCGGTGCCCGCTCGCCGATTCAGGCGCGGGTGCTCGGCTGGGATCGGCAAATCGAAGCGAAACTTGGTGTCCCGCCCCACTGGGCAGAATGCCTGCCGGCCGGGGTTCTGCCGCCTGTCGATTTCTATCGGTCGCTACACGTAATGGTGCAACTTGGCGGCGGGGCCGAGGAGAATTGGCCTCGCTCGGCGCTGGAGGCGATGGCCGCCGGTGTGCCGGTAGTGGCCGAGAACCGCGGCGGCTGGCGCGAGGTGATCCAAGACGGCCAAACCGGATTACTCTGCAACACGCGGGCAGAAATCATCGCCGCCATCGAGCGCCTTGCGGAGGATGAACCGCTGCGCCTCGGCATCGCCCGCCGCGCGCGAACGCGTCTGACCGAGGTACTTGCCGATCCGGAGACGATTGGGAACGGCTGGAGCCGCGTCTTTGCAGACTGCGGAAGGGGTCGGGAGTCTTTTTTCCATGTCGGCCGGAGAAGACCTTTGCCTACAGTAGCGTTTTGCCCGGCCGACATGGAAAAAAGACTCCCGACCCCCTTGGGTATTCTGAAACGTCGCTACCCCTGGCCCGAGCGAATCCCCGACGTGCCGCCCGACGGCCACGGCTGGTTCCAGTCGTCCAACGCCCGCGTCCTCTCTCGCTATCTCGGCCCCGAAACGCGTTTGGTGGTGGAACTGGGCTCGTGGCTGGGCATGTCGTCGCGGTTCATCCTCGAACACGCGCCCGCCGCCACGCTCGTGGCCATCGATCACTGGCAGGGCAGCCCGGAGCACCATCGGCCCGAGCGGACGGATGTGCGCGACAAGCTTCCCCGGCTCTACGAGACCTTTCTCCGCAACGGCTGGCCCTGGCGCGACCGGCTCGTGCCGATGCGAACGACGACCGCAGCCGGAATGCGGGAGCTTGCCGCTCTGGGCCTTGCTCCGGAACTGATCTACGTCGATGCCGGCCACGACCTCCGCGGTGTCTTGATCGACTTGCGAATGGCCATCGCGCTGTTCCCTCAGGCTCGGCTGGTCGGCGACGACTATGCGACGTTCCCCGGCGTCCGCGACGGCGTCCGCGACGGCGTCCGCCGCATCGCCCGCGCTCGCCGCATGAGATTGGAAGTGGATGAGAACGCCTGGATACTGCACAAGGCGGCAGGGCCGCCGGCCAGAGCGGTGCTCCCGCACCCAGGCGAAAACTCGCTCCCGTTGGTCGCTAAACGTCGTGATAAGGTTCACGCTCCTCGAGCTTGGCAATACAAGGAATCGCCATGACCGGACCGATCGAGCATTGGGCGGTGGCCGTGACCACCGCGCCGCGACCCGTCGCCACGCTCGCCCGCACACTCGACAGCCTCCGGCGGGCCGGCTGGTCTGATGTGCGTGTGTTTCACGACTCGACTGGGGCCGGCGCCTGGCGCAACTGGATCGAGGCGCTGGCGAGCCTCGTCCGCGATCAACCCGCTGCCGACGCCTTTGCGATGGTCCAGGACGACGTCGTTCTCTGCCGCGAGCTGAAAACCTACCTTCAGGAAACGCTTTGGCCCATTGCCGGGCGGGTGGCGCTCTGCTCTCCCTTTACGCCGGGCGTCTACCGGCGCTGCCGCCCGGGCTGGAGTCTCGTCTGGCCGCCGCCCGATCGGTTTCTCGTCGCCGCCCAGTTCTGGGTCATTCCACCGGCAACGGCCCGCGCGATCGTGCGCGACCTCGGGCATATCCACGCGCACCAAGGGATCGATCGCCTGGTGGGCCGCTGGGCGAAACGCAGCGGGCGCAACGTCTGGCACCACACCCCGAGCCTCGCCCAGCACACCGCCGACGACAACTCCGCGCTGGGCAACCCCCCGGTCGCCGACCTCCGCCTGGCGACCGATTTCATCGGCGAAGACGCGGCGCCGAAAGTGCGTCAGGCTTTCCAGCCTGACACGGCGTTCCAATCCAGTTATCCAACCTGACTCAGCCTCCCGGTCCGGCTGGAAAGCCTGATGTACCGCCATGAAAATCGCCGCCGTTTGCTGTACGTTCCATCGTCCCCGGCAACTGGGACACCTCATCCAGTGTTTGCTGAAGCAGGACTACCCGAAGTCTCAATCCGAGCTGGTGATCCTCGACGACGCCGGACAGTACGGCAACCAACAGGGCGACGGATGGCGTCTGGTCTCGATCGCCCATCGTTACGCGACGCTGGGTGAGAAACGCAATGCCGCCGCGGCGCTGGTATCTCCCGATGTTGACGCCCTGGCCGTCTGGGACGACGACGATCTCTACCTGCCCTGGGCTTTGCGAGCCTCGGTGGCCGCGCTCGGCGAGGCTCCCTGGTCGCGCCCCAGCCTCGTCCTTCACCATCGCCCCGGTGGCGCGCTGGCGCAGCATAAGACGGGCGGCCTGTTCCACGGCGGCTGGGCCTACCGGCGCGAAGTATTCAATCGGCTGGGCGGCTACGCGCCGATGAACAACGGCGAAGACCAGCAGTTCGCGGGCCGGATGTCCGAGGCCAACATCCGCTGGGCCGATCCCGTGGCGTTAGGGTTCCAACCGTTCTACATCTACAGCCTGGGCCAGGCGGCAGGTTACCACCTCTCCAACCTCGGCCCGCACGGCTACGAAAAGCTGGCCGCCAGGGAGTCGCACCCCTGCCGGCTGGTCATCGCCTGGCCGCGCGACTACTCCCGCCCGAGGATCTTGCCGGGTATCCACGAAAGGGTCTTCTGATGCACGCGCGCTTGGTGCGGCCCGTGGATTCGCCGGGCAAGTCCGGGCCGTTCAACGGCCAATACGCCCTGCAGAAGGCGCTGCGGGCAAGAATCCGGGACGACATCCCCTGGCTCTCCATCGGCGGTGACCTCCACTGCGACGAGCTGCCCTGGTTCTGGTGTTGGCTCGACCGCCGCGCCGCCGCCGAGTGGATCCTCCAAGGCCGGCCCTTCGTGCAAGGCCCCAACACACTCTTTCTCGACAGTCGCCGCCCGCGATGCGATCGGCTGGAATCGCTGTTGTTGGATTCCAACCGCTGCAAGCTGCTGTGTACCGAATCGGCCTGGTATCGCGACCTGATCCGGCGGCATCGTAAGCCCGACAACCGTACGCCGATCGCGCTATGGCCCTATCCGATCGATCCTCGGCCCGGCGGACCGCTCGCGCCGTGCTATGATCTGCTGATCTACGTCAAAAACGGACCATTTCAGCCGATGGTCGATCGATTGCAGGCCCGCTTCCCCCGCAGTTGCGTGATTCGCTACGGCGATTACTGCCGCGAGCGGCTCTGGGAGACCGCTCGGCGGTCGCGGTGCTGCTGCTATCTGGCCGACGACGACCGCGGTCCGCTGGCCCTGGCCGAGATCCTCCTCTGCGGCTGCCCGACCGTGGGGCTGCCCACCGGCGCGGCCTTCGTCACCCCCGGCCGCACCGGCATCCTCCTGGAAGAACTCACGGCCGGCGGCTGCGCCCAAGCAATCGAAGACTGCCTCGGCTGGGACCGAGCGAAAGTAGCGGCCCACGCGTCCTGGCAATTCGACACAAGGCGGATCGTCGATCGTGTTGTGCGATCGCTGGACGCGGCACGAAATGGTTAAGTTTTTTGACAAAGTTCTCAGGCGGCGGTAGCGTTACGTTATCACAGAACGTCGCGGCTATCGGAGGTATGCTTGAGCCGCGAACGTCACGGTGGGAGGTCGGAGAGCAATCGCCCATGACGCCAAGAATCGAAGTTTACTGCCGCGAAGACGCCAGCGTGTTCCGCGCTACGGTGCCGTGGGCGGGCATCAGCATCGCCACCGACTTCGGTGACTGGCCCGAGGTTGACCAAGCGAATTGCGTGGGCCTTCTTCGCCTCCAGTTTGCCGACTTGGAGGAACCCCATTCCGGAGAGAAGCTGTTTGATGAAGGCGACGCCCAGAGCATCCTCGATTTCGTCGGAGAAGTCTGGTCCCAGATCGAAATCCTGATGGTCCACTGTCGGGCCGGCCTGCGGCGGTCACCCGCGGTGGCGGGCGCCCTTTCGCGCATCTATTTCGGCCACGACGCGGCCTGGTTCCAACAAGGTGTTTACGAGCCGAACATGCTGGTCTACGACACGCTGCTCAACGTCGCCCGTCAACGGGGTTTATTCTTGCAGGCACGGAACCCCAGACGCAAACGACGACGGGGTTGAGCCGTAACGCCTGATTTGCGCGACGGAATCGCGGGGTCGCTGCCAGGACTCACGGTTGAAGACGTCATGAGCTGCGCGATTGAAGAGCTGGACGCTCGCGGCATCCCTGGTACTGCTGGTGGGCTTCGAACATGCGTGGTTCCGGACGGATCAACCCGAGTGCGTTTACCTGTGGTGAATTGGCAGCCCGGGCCAGTCTTCGCATACGTTAGTGAGATTCCCGGACAAACCTGGCGGATCGCGTCGTTCGAACTCGCCGCTTGCTTTGGCAACCGAACGTGCGGCCTATGTGAAGCGAGTTCGGCAACGTGAACGACGTGACGGCCCCCGACTGCTGGCATTCCCCTTACCGGCAGGATTGCCGCCGCAGTTCACGCCCACGAGCTGCCGTGCTGGCGTTTTCAGCGGCGGTGTGACAGAATTGGGAAATCCCGGCCATCGTATTGCTCGTGGAGGACGCGCCCAATGCCCAGCACGTGGAAAACCGTTCGCGTTTTCATCTCCTCTACTTTTCGCGACATGCACGCGGAGCGGGACTGGCTGGTGAAGGTGGTCTTCCCGGCGATTCGGGAGCGGCTGGAGAAGTACCGTATCCACTTGGTCGATATCGACCTCCGCTGGGGGATCACCGAGGAGGAGGCGCAGAAGGATCGGGTGCTCGAGCTATGCCTTCAGCAGATCGACGAGTGCCGGCCGTTCTTCGTGGGCATCCTGGGCGAGCGGTACGGCTGGGTGCCCGAGTCGTTCACGGAAGAGGCAGCCAGCAAGCACGGTTGGGTCCAATATCACACCGGCAAGAGCGTCACGGAGTTGGAAATCGTCTACGGGGTGCTGCACGATCCGAAGATGCATGGGCACGGGCTCTTCTACTTTCGCGATCCGAACTTCATCGATGACGTGCCCCAGGCAAAGCAGGCGGACCTCTTGGCGGAAGACGAGGCGAGTGCCGAAAAGCTGACCGCGCTGAAGAAGGCGATCCGAGACACTCCACTGCCTCACCCGCCGTTCGAGAATTACCCTTGCCAGTACGCGGGCCTGCGGGTCAATTGGCAATTGGCAAGCCACGAGCTGAAAGACCAGGCGGAACGGGAATCGCTGCGCAAGATTGCCGAGCGCGGGATCGTTGCCCCGGACGAATACGAGCATCTGGACAGCCAACGTCGCCACATGATCAATCGCTTTGGTGTGGTGCATCTGAGTGGCTTGGAGGAGTTCGGCGACCGAGTGTCGGAACAGCTGTGGGAGGCGATCAAGGCCGAGCACCAGCTGCTCGACACACCGCCTGCGGTGACGTTGGCAGAAACCGACCCGTTGGCCGAAGA
>Ga0123332_1003390_pt1 | contig 14546 bp, 17 predicted proteins | sample BioC12SIPDNA_4_FD_89958 | JGI IMG/M metagenome (GOLD analysis project Ga0123332, IMG submission 89958) | Anaerobic biogas reactor microbial communites from Washington, USA - Biogas_R2_A C12 SIP DNA | ecosystem: Engineered > Bioreactor > Anaerobic > Unclassified | place: Washington, USA...
CTAAATGCTCGATTTCGCCGATCAGCTCCTCTGGATGATCCTGCACAGGATCGTGTTCTCCCCCTTCGCGCACTACCAGGAGGCGTGGGAGATGAACGGCGTCATCGACCGCGGGGTCATTCAGCCCGTGGTGGCGGAGCTGTACACGCTCGACCAGGTCGGCGACGCCGCGCTGAAGGTCCACCGCAACGAGGCCGAGGGCAAGCTCGGCGTGCTCTGCCTCGCGCCCGAGCCCGGCCAGGGCATCACCGACCCCGACAAGCGCGAGGCGATCGGCGAGGACAGGATCACCCTGTACCAGCGCCACGCCCGCGGCGAGCTCTGATCACCGCGGAGCGACCGACCCACCCACGCCGATCCACGAAAGAGCCGACATGAGCGAGATGATCCTGACCGAGATCGACCACGTGGCGATCGCGGTGCGCGACCTCGAAGCCGCGATCGACTTCTACCGCCGGGCGTTCGGTGCGGAGGTGCACCACCGCGAGATCGTCGAGTCCGACGGTGTCGAGGAGGCCCTGGTCAAGGTGGCCGACAGCTACATCCAGCTGACCGCGGCCACCCGCCCGGACTCGCCGATCGCGAAGTCGATCGAGAAGCGCGGCGAGGGGCTCCACCACATCGGCTACCGGGTCGACGACTGCGCCGAGGCGCTCGCCAAGATGGTCGCCGCCGGTGCCACCCCGATCGACAAGGAGCCGCGACCCGGTTCCCGGGGCACGACGGTGGCGTTCGTGCACCCCAAGGGCGCCTTCGGCACCCTCATCGAGCTCGTCGAGGAGTGATCCCACGCGGGGTCACCGCCTGACGGGCACGCCGCCGACCGGCGCTCCTGCGTCGGGCGCCGTTGCGGCGCGGGGCCGCGGCGACCCGCGCCAGCACCGAGCTGACCAGGTCCGGGACGGGCTCCGCGCTGCGGATCCGCGCCGGGCGCAGCAGGGCACCGGCCCCGCCGGCGAACGCCGCGCACGTCGGGCACCGACCGACGTGCGCCTCCAGCTCGGCGGGGTCCACGCCGGGGTCCTCGGCGTCGAGCTGTGCGGAGATCGCGTCCTGCGCCGTGAGGCAGTCCATGCGCGGGTAGTCGTCGCCCACGCCCACGCGGTTCCTGCGTCGTGCGTTCCCGGCCGGGGGCGATTGGCCCGGGGCGTCGAGCAGCGGGACACTGGGTGGGTGGACGAGCTGACGCGACTGGCCCTCGCCGCGGGGGACGGTGACCGTCGGGCGCTCGCTGCCTTCGTCCGGGCGAGCCAGGTCGAGGTGTGGCGGTTGTGCGCCCACCTGGTCGACCCCGACGCCGCGGACGACCTCACCCAGGAGGTCTACGAGCGCGCCGTGCCGGCCCTGCGCCGGTTCCGCGGTGAGTCCAGCGCCCGGACCTGGCTCCTCACGATCACGCGCAGGACCTGCGCCGACCACCTCCGCCGCGTGGTCCGCCGGCGGCGCCTCCTCGAGCGCGTGGCCGCCACGACGACCGAGTCGGACGCGCTGGTGCCCGACGTCGGCGACGTCGTCGCGGGCGACGACATCGACGCGCTCGTGTCCACGCTGGACCCGGACCGTCGCACGGCGTTCGTCCTGACCCAGGTGCTGGGCCTGTCCTACGCGGAGGCGGCCGAGGTCAGCCGCGTGCCGATCGGCACCATCCGCTCCCGCGTGGCCCGCGCCCGGGCCGAGCTCCTCGAACGCCTCAGGGTCCTCGACGCGGCGCCGGCGCAGCGGCCCGCCGCGGGTCAGGTCGGTTCGTAGGCATGGACGAGCGGGGGCGAGGGGGTGCGGTGGCCGAGGACGGTTCCACTTCGGGTACGCCGGCGGTGGAGGTCCGGGGCCTCCGCAAGACCTACGGGTCGCTGGCCGCGGTCGACGGCGTCGACCTCACCGTCGAGCCCGGCGAGACCTTCGGCTTCCTCGGCCCGAACGGGGCCGGCAAGTCGACCACCATCAAGATCCTCTGCACCCTCGTCGCCCCGACGAGCGGCGAGGCGCGGGTCGCCGGCTACGACGTCGTGCGCGAGCGGGCGGAGGTCCGCCGCCACATCGGCCTCGTGTTCCAGGACACGACGCTCGACACCTACCTCTCGGCGGAGCTCAACCTCCGCTTCCACGCCGAGCTCTACGGCATCCCACGCGACGCGGTCGAGCCGCGGATGCGGCAGGTGCTCGAGATGGTCGGCCTGTGGGAGCGCCGTGGCGACAAGGTGCAGAACTTCTCCGGCGGCATGAAGCGCCGCCTGGAGATCGCACGCGGGCTGATGCACTCGCCGCGGGTGCTGTTCCTCGACGAGCCGACCGTCGGGCTCGACCCGCAGACGCGGGCGTCGATCTGGGAGTACATCGAGGAGCTGCGCGAGCGCGAGCAGATCACGATCTTCCTCACGACCCACTACATGGACGAGGCGGAGAACTGCGACCGCATCGCGATCATGGACGCGGGCCGGATCGTCGCCCTCGACACGCCGGAGGCGCTCAAGGCGTCGGTCGGTGTCGACCGGGTGCGCATCACCACCGCGGACGACGACGCGGCGATCGCCGCGCTGAAGGAGCGCTTCGGCCTGGAGGCGGCGGTGCGCGACGGGTTCGTCACCTTCGGGGTCGCGGACGGGGAGCGGTTCGTGCCCCGGCTCTTCGACGAGCTCGACGTGCCCATCCGGTCGGTCGAGACCACCCGCCCCTCCCTCGACGACGTCTTCCTGAACTACACGGGCCGGACGATCCGCGACGCGGAGGCCACCGCCGGGGACCGCAACCGCTCGTTCATGCAGGCGGCCAGGCGGTGACTCGATGACCACGGGCGGCAACGCGAGGACGGCGACCGAACGGCAGACCACGGCGAGCGGGTTGCAGGTCGTCCCGGTGAGCGTGGCTCGGCCGGGGCCCGCGCAGGACTACCGGGCCGTGAAGGTCGTGCTGCAGCGCGAGCTGATCCGCTTCGGGCAGGACCGTACCCGCATCCTCTCCGCGCTCGTGCAGCCGGTGCTGTTCCTGTTCGTGCTCGGCACCGGCCTGTCCTCGCTCACGGAGGGCAGCACCGGGGGAGTGGACCTGCGGACGTTCATGTTCCCCGGCATCGTCGCGACCTCGACGCTGTTCACCGCGATGTTCTCCGCGGTGTCGATCGTGTGGGACCGGGAGTTCGGCTTCCTGCGCGAGATGCTCGTCGCGCCGGTGCGCCGCAGCTCGATCATGGTGGGCAAGGCGCTCGGCGGCGCGGCGGTCGCGACCCTGCAGGCGTGCCTGGTGATGGTGTTCGCCCCGCTGGTCGACGTGTCGCTGAGCCCGCTGCTCGTCGCGCAGCTGATCCCGCTGGTGTTCCTGCTCGCGTTCACGCTGACCTCGTTCGGCCTCGTCATCGCGGCGCGCATCCAGCAGATGCAGACGGTCATGAGCATCATGCAGATGCTGCTGCTGCCGATGTCGTTCCTGTCGGGCGCGCTCTACCCGATCTCGAACCTGCCGCAGTGGCTCGCGGTGCTGATCCGGGTCAACCCGATCACCTACGCCGTCAGCGCGGTGCGCACCGCGGTGTTCGACGGGATCGACGCGCCGGAGCGGGCGCGGGAGGTGCTGAACCCGCCGGTCACGTGGTGGGGGTGGGCGGTGCCGTTCTGGCTCGAGATCGTGATCGTCGCCCTGCTCGGCGCAGCCTTCCTCGTCGTCGCGGTGCGGCAGTTCGAGAAGGCCGAGTAGCGCGGTCGCACCGATCGGCAGCGGCGGCCCGACGTGCGGGCGCGGCGCGCCGGTCACGCGCCGATCACGCGCCGATCAGGCGGCGCACCGGTTCAGACCGGCGCCTGCACCTCGAGCCGGGGTGTGCGGGCGGGCGGTTGGCTGTCGCGCAGCTGGGCGACCAGGTCGTCGCGCAGGGCCCGCACCGCGGGGTCGTCCCAGCGGTTGACCTGCTGCAGCGGGTCCTCCTCGAGGGAGTACAGCTCGCCCTCGGAACCGTCGTGCACCGTGCCGGGCAGGTACTCGGTGCACACCCAGCCGTCGCGGGTGATCGTGCGCAGGTGGATCCCGACGCCGAACAGCTCGCTGTCCCACGCGGTGAGCTGCTGGTCGATCCCGCGTGCGGCGGCGTCCTCGTCGTCGATGGGGAGCGGCGCGCCCTGCATCCACTCGGGCACCTCCAGCCCGGCGACCTCGCAGAACGTCGGCGCGAGGTCGATCAGCCCGACCGGCGCGCGCACGACCGCCGGCGTCGTGCCCCGCGACGGCGCCGGCCGCCACACGAGCGGCAGCCGCATCAGCGAGTCGACGTGGTACGGGCCCTTGAAGAGCAGGCCGTAGTCGCCCTGCAGCTCGCCGTGGTCGGTGGTGAACACGACGTCGAGGTCCTCGCCCCAGCCGCGCGCGTCGATCGCCGCGAGCACCCGGCCGAGCGCCTCGTCGATGAGCTCGCACTCGATCGCGTTGAGGGCGTTCACCTCGCGCACCTGGTCGGCGGTGAGCGTGGACGGCACCCAGCTCGACGGCGCCTCGTAGTTCGACACGAGCTCGCCGTCGTACCAGAGCCGCCAGTGGCGCGGCTTGCCGTCGAGGATCCGCTCGCGCGCCGCGGCCGCCTCCGGATACCCGGCGGGCAGCGGCACGTCGCGCCAGTCGATGCGGTGCAGCTCCGACGCGGGCGGGTCCCACGGGTGGTGCGGGTCCGGGAAGCTCATCCAGCAGAACCACTCGTCGTCGTCGCCGAGCCCGTCGAGCCACTCGATCGTGCGATCCGCGACCCAGTCGGTGTGGTACCACTCCCGCGGGATCTGGTTGTGCTTCACCTGCGGTGCGCCGGTGTCGCCGTAGCCGGCCGAGTTGACCTCCAGGTCACCGTCGAGCACCTGGTAGTACTCGCCGACCGCCTCGGGGTGGTTGGCGCCGAGCCACTTCGCGTAGTGCAGCCAGCCGACGGCGCCGTGGGTCGCGAGGCGAAGGTGCTCGAACCCGCGGTGGGGTCCCGGCAGGCCGTCGAACTGCTCGTGCTCGACGGTGTCCGCTCCGGTCGCGGCCAGGCGGTTCTCGTCGAAGCGGCCCAACGGGTCGAGGAAGGGCTCGAAGTGCGACTTGCCGATGAGCGCGGTGCGCATGCCCGAGCGGTGCAGCAGCGTCGCGACCGACGGTGCGTCGGTGGGGAGCGGCACCCCGTTCATCCACACGCCGTGCGTCGCCGGGTGCTGGCCCGACAGGATCGTCGAGCGCGAGGGCATGCACACCACCGACTGGGGCACGGCCCGCTCGTAGCGGATGCCCTGCTCGGCGAGCGAGTCGACCACGGGCGTGCGCGCCAGCGTGCCGCCGTTGCAGCCGAGCGTGTCGTAGCGCTGCTGGTCCGTGGTCACCAGCAGGATCCGTCGCGTCATCGTCCCGCTCCCTCCGACACGAGCTGTTCGAGGTGTTCGAGCGCCTCCCCGGACGCGCCGCCGATGACCAGGGCGAGCACGTCGGGGCGCGCGTCGGTGCCGTAGACCACGAGGCTGGTGCCGTCACCGAGGTCGATCACGTCGACGGTGCCCAGGTGCTCCCGGAACGCCGCCCCGGTGATGCGGTACTGGAACCGGCGCAGGATCGGGTCGACGGTCACGATGCGCTCGGTGAGGTGCAACCCGGACGCCAGCTCGACGGTCCGGAACCTCCCCTCGTCGTCCTCCCCGAGCGTGCAGTCCACGATCCCCGGGAACCAGCGGTGGATCGAGCCGGGGTCGCCGACCACGGCCCAGAGGTCGTCGGCCGGTCGGGCGATCCGGCGTTCTCGCCGTACGGTTGCCACCCCACCATGGTGCCAGGAATTCGCACCGGGAGTGCACGATCTTGGTGGAGGTGGATCGGCGGGCGGTCGCGGGCGGGGCCGGAGGCGGGCCGCGGAGGGGAGGCAGTAGCGTGCGGCATGACCGGCCGAACGGCCGGCCCCTCGGAAGATCGGGAAGGCGACCATGAGCAAGGCGCGTCGTAAGGCAGAGAAGATGGAAGCGGGGGCCGCTCAGCTGGAGTCGGCCCTCGAGCGCACGCAGAAGGCCCTCGAGGCGGCGGAGAAGGTGGAGGCGGCCGGCGGCAAGCGGCGCTCCGGCCGGTTCTTCAAGTTCGTCCTGCTCGCGACCCTCGTGGGGGTCGCGATCGTGGTGGTGCGCAAGGCGATGGGTGGGGGCGCAGGGTCCTCGGGCTACCAGCCGGTGAGCTCGAGCGGCGCCAGCGCGACCGGGACCAGCGCCACCGGGACCAGCAACTCGTCGACGGGGGCGAACGGCGACTCGCCGAGCGCGGGCTCGTCGTCGGACGAGGGGTCCTCCAGCGAGGAGGTCGACGAGCCGACGGCGTGATGCCCGCCGGGGGCGGGCCCGTTTGGCCCGTCCGGAGCCCGGGTAGTGGCGGGCGACCCCAGCCCCGGCACGTCGAGAGGCTCCATGATCGCTATGACCGGGTCCAGCGATGCCCCCGGCGACACCACGCACGGCCGGCGAACGCTGCCCACTCGCCCCGATCACCTCGTCGTCTGGCTGCGCGGCCACACCCACGACGACGATGACCGGGTCATCGACGACGGCCGCCTCGGTGGCGAGTTCTCGCTGGTCGACTGGGTCGACGAGATCCGCGACGGCTACCCCGACGCGGTGCTCGGTGCGACCTACCCACCGGTGTCGCCCGGAGTGGACGGCGCCGCCCCGCTCGACACCGCCGAGGACTGGCTCGAGCTGATCCGGACCGCGGCCGGCGTCGACGCAGGCGGCGACGAGCGCTCCTTCACCGGTGACACCACCCCGACCTCGCTGCAGGCCCTGCGCCGCTGGGCGGTCCCCCGCGTCGAGCGCCGCGGCTTCCCGCTCCACGACGTCGTGCTGGCCGTCAGCGAGCTCGCGACCAACGTCGAGCGGCACGGCCAGGGCTGGCTGACCGTCGACGTGGTCGACCGCGGCGACGCGCTGGTCCTGGCCGTGACGGACCCCGCCACGGACCAGCTGCCGGCACCCCGCAACGTCGAGCCGCACGAGACGGCCGGACGGGGCCTGCTCGTCGTGGCGTCGGTCGCGACGCGCTGGGGACTCGTCGTCCGCCCCGCCCACAAGACCGTGTGGGCGGCCTTCCCGAGGAGCGCCGGATGAGCGACCCACCGCCCGACGAAGGGAGCAGTGCACACATGTCGAGGCTGGCGACGGCCGTGCCGGAGTACGCTGGATCGGCGCCGCACGGCGCACGACGACCCGGACCCCGAGGAGTGGACGACGTGGACGACGTGTTCGGCATCGAGGTGAACGACGACGTCATCTCGCTGAGCGGGGACCTGGATGCGCACACCGCGCCACGGCTGGACGAGGCGGTCAACGACCTGGTGCGCGCGGGCAAGCAGCGCATCGTGCTCGAGATGTCCGAGGTCGGCTTCGTCGACTCGAGCGGGCTGCGCTCGATGATCCGCGCACGCAACGAGGGCGGTGACCGCGACGTCGTGATCCAGTCGCCGAGCAACGCGACGATGCGCCTGCTGGAGATCACGGGCATGACGGACCACTTCGTCATCGAACCGGCGTCGTGAGCGCCGCCGACGCGGACGGCCACGACGAGGTCGTCCTGCTCGACCTCCCGGCCACCAGCGGCCGCCTGCGACTGGTCCGCCTCGCGGTGGTCGGCCTGGCGACCGAGTACGGCGCGGACGTCGACGACCTCGAGGACGTCCGCATCGCCACGGGCGAGGTGTGCACCCACCTGGTCAGCCGGGCCAAGCCCCCGGCGCGGCTGAAGGTCGAGATCCGCGTGACCCCCGGCCCTGCCGGCGACGCCAGCGTCGTCGTGGCGGTCGACGCCTTCGTGGAGGGCCTCGGCGACCCGGGACCGTTCGACGACCTCTCCGACATCGTGCTCGGCACCACGGCCAGCGCCCACGGCGTCGAGGCCGGTCCGTCGGGTGCCCGCACCTGGTTCCGGCGCGAGCTGCGCCCGGTCGTCGACGTGACCGGCGGCGAGGACCGAGGGGCGGGGCGCAGCCACGATGGCTGACGACCCGTCCGGGGACCGCTCCCGGCGGGGCTCGGCGAGGGACAGGAGCGACCCGGCCGCGGGGCGTGACGACCCGGCGCGCGACGCGGAGAACCTCGAGCTGTTCCGCCGGTACAAGGCCAGCGGGTCGGTGCGGCTCCGCAACGAGCTCGTCGTGCGCCACAAGGGCGTCGCCGAGGCCATGGCGCGTCGCTTCGCCGGGCGCGGGGAGCCGCTCGAGGACCTCGAGCAGGTCGCGCACTTCGCGCTGATCCGCTCGGTCGAACGTTTCGACCCCGACCGTGGCATCCCGTTCGTCGGCTTCGCGGTCCCCACGCTGCTCGGCGAGCTCAAGCGGCACTTCCGCGACCGGACCTGGAGTGGCTCGGTGCGCCGCTCCGTGAAGGAGCTCCTGCCCCGGGTCCGCGCGGCGACCGAGGAGCTCGAGGCGCTGACCGGCCGGACCGCGACCCCCTCCGACATCGCGGAGCACCTCGGCGTGTCGGTCGAGGAGGTCCTCGAGGCGCTCGAGGCCGGGCGCTCCTACCGGGCCGGGTCGCTGTCCGCGACGGGCCCGGACGGCGGTGGTGGGATCGAGGAGCGCCTCCCCTCCGCGGACGACGGGATCGCGCTGTCGGTCGACCGCATGCTCATCAAGTCGCTGCTCGAGCGGCTCGACGAGCGGGAGCGGAAGATCATCGTGCTGCGCTTCTACGGCGAGATGAGCCAGGACCAGATCGCCGCCGAGCTGGGCATCAGCCAGATGCACGTGTCGCGCCTGCTGCGCCGCTCGCTCGAGCAGCTCTCCGCGCTCGCCCGGGAGCGCCGCGACGAGGACGCCGGCTGAGCCCCTCCGGGCGTGGGGCTCCTGAGCCCGCTCACAGCCCGCCGCGCGGCTCCGTGCGGGAAGTCGCGCACGTTCGGCCGCGGCACGGGTAGGTGAGCGCCCACGGACGTCACGCCCCCGAGGCGCGTCGTCCCGGCCGAGTCGGTGCGCAACCGCCCGCGTGCGCAGCAACCGGTCGAACTTGGATGTGCCAGGGAGTGCCCCTTCCCTCTCCCACCGTGATGCTCCCTGGCACATCCGGCTGGAGCGGGGGGAGGCGAGGGCCTCCCCCCGCTCGCACTTCCCGGAAGGCGCGAGCCGCCGACGGCCCCACGCCCAGCCCCGCCGGTGCCCTGCTACCTGCGGTTCCACGAGGCGTAATAGGGTGAGCCGGATGAACGCTTACCTCGACGCGGGAACCGGCAGCATGATCGCTGCCGCGCTGGCCGGTGGCATCGCCGGCGTCGGCGTGCTGTTCCGGATGTACGGCAACCGGTTCCTCGGCATCTTCTCCAAGAAGCGCCGTGAGCTCGCGGAGCGCGAGCGCGCCGAGCTCATCGGCGCCGTCGACGACGAAGGGTGACCCCACCCGTCCCGGCGGCCGCCGAGGTCGAAGCAGGCTCGTTCCGTGACCCGCGGTCGCGGGTGCTGCTGCGCGGCGACGAGGTGCTGCGCGGGCTGACCGCCGACGGGCTCGCGGACTACGAGGCCGTCGAGTCCTCGACGTTCTTCGGCGAGCTGCTCGACGAGGGCAAGGTCGTCGGCACCAGCCGGCTCGACGACGTGCCGCCGGACCTCGCCGAGTGGGCCGCGGTGCTGCGCCACGAGCGCATCCCCTTCATCACCTATCCGTACGAGTGGCCGTTCGAGATGCTGCGCGACGCCGCGCTGCTGCAGCTCGAGGTGGCGCGCCGGGCCCTCGCGGAGGGGTTCATCACCAAGGACGCGACGTCCTACAACGTGCAGTTCGACGGGACCCGGCCGGTGTTCATCGACATCGGCTCGTTCGAACGGCTCCGCTCGGGTGAGCCGTGGCCCGGCTACCGGCAGTTCTGCGAGCTGTTCCTCAACCCCCTGGTCCTCCAGGCGGTCACGGGCATCGACTTCCACCCGTGGCTGCGCGGGTCGCTCGACGGCATCCCGCCCAGCGCGCTGGCGCCGCTCATCCGTGGCCGCCACCGCCTGAACCGGCGGCTGGTCGTGCACGTCCTGCTGCACGCCCGGGCCGAGCGCGGGTACGCGGACGCGGATCGCGAGCGCGACGTGCGCGGTGAGCTGCGGCGCGCCGGCTTCGGGCCCAAGGTGCTGGACGCGCAGCTCGAGAACCTCGAGCGGACCGTGCGTTCGCTGCGCTGGCGTGCCCAGGCCTCCGAGTGGTCCGACTACGCGGACCGCTCGCACTACACCGACGACGACCTCGCCGCCAAGGACGCGTTCGTGGGCGCCGCCGTCGAGGCGACCAAGGCGGCGACCGTGCTGGACCTCGGTGCCAACGACGGCCGGTTCTCGAAGCTCGCGCTCGAGCACGGCGCGTCGCGTGCGGTCGCGGTCGACTCCGACCACCTGGTCGTCGACCGCCTGTACCGGCACCTGCGCGACACCGGCGAGCAGCGGATCCTCCCGCTGGTGATGGACCTGGCGGACCCGTCCACCGGGTTGGGTTGGCGTGGCCGGGAGCGCCGGGCGTTCACCGACCGGGTGCGGCCCGACCTCGTGCTCTGCCTCGCGGTGGTCCACCACCTCGCGCTGACCAACACCGTGCCCTTCGAGCTGATCGTCGACCTGCTCGCCGACTTCGGTGCGCCGCTCGTGGTGGAGTTCCCGCACCGCGACGACCCGATGGCGGAGCGCCTGCTGGCCCGCAAGCGCGCCGGCCTGTTCGACCACTACGACCGTCCCCAGTGGGAGGAGGCGCTCGCCGCGCGGTTCGACGTCGTGGAGCGAGCCCCGTCGCCCTCCGGACGCCGCACCCTGTACCGCTGTGAGCTCCGCGGAGGCTGAGGGCACCGCACCCGACGCCCCCGGGGCGACGGAGCGCGGCGGCTGGCGCCGCGCGCTGCGCCAGGAGCTCCCGCTGTGGGCCGAGCTCGCGGCGCTCGTCGGCTTCGCCGTCGTGCAGCCGGTGCTCGGGCCGTTCGGCGAGTCGCCCGAGACGTTCGTCGCCGCCGGGGCCGGACCGGCCGACATCGTCCTGTTCGCCGCGCTGGTGTGCGTGGTGCCCCTCGTCGTGCTCGCGCTCGTCGCGGCGGCCACCCGGCGCTTCGGTGAACGGGTCCGCTTCCACACCCAGACCGTGCTCGTCGGGCTGCTCGCCGCCTTCGCTGCGACCTACGTCGTGCGCAGGGTCGACGCGGGCGGGGCGGTGCGCACCGCCGTGGCGCTCGCCGTCGCGGCGCTCGCCGTCGTCGTCTACCGGCGCTGGGAGGGCGGCCGGCTGTTCCTGCGCTTCGCCGCGCCGACGCCCGCGCTGCTGGCGGTGGTCTTCCTCCTCGCGTCGCCGGTCGCGCCGCTCGTCCGCCCGGAGGCGTCGTCCTCGGTGGCCGAGGCGAACGGCTCACACCCGCCGGTGCTGTTCATCGTCCTCGACGAGCTCCCGACCCTGTCGATCGTCGACGGCGACGGTCAGGTCGACCGCGAGCTGTTCCCCAACCTGGCCCGGCTCGCCGACACCGCCACCTGGTACCGCAACCACACGGCGGTCGCGACGCAGACGGCCGTGTCCCTGCCCGCGATCACCACCGGCCAGTTCCCCCGCGTCGGGCCCGAGCGGCCGGCGGTGCACTCGCAGTATCCCGACAACCTGTTCACGCTGCTCGCGCCGACCCACGAGGTGCACGCCGTCGAGTGGGTGACCGACCTGTGCCCGGCGGACATCTGCCCCGACCGCGACGTCGAGCTGACCGACGAGGCGCAGGGCCTGCTGCGCGCCCGGCCCGAGGTGCGAGGAGCGTTGTCGACGCTCGTCGACGAGGCCGGCTCGCTGTGGTGGGGGCAGGTGTGGCCACCGGGGACGCCGCCGAGCCACGACAACGCGCAGGCCGGCGTCACCGAGGTGAACGAGCTCGCGCTGCCCGGCCTCCAGTTCCTCTCCGGCCTCGACGAGCCGACCGGGGATCGACCGACCTTCGACTACCTGCACGTGCCGGTGCCGCACCAGCCGTGGCGGCTGCTCCCCTCCGGGGGCAGCTACGACGGGCCGCACCCCGCGTTCGGCGCCGAGTTCCTCGCGTGGGGCCCCGACGACACGGCGGAGCAGCTCGCGCTCGCCGCGAAGAGCCGGCACGTGTTGCAGATGCAGTGGACGGACCGGATGCTGGGCGAGATCTTCGACCGCGTCGAGGAGCTCGGGCGCTGGGACGAGTCGCTGATCGTGCTGACCGCCGACCACGGCGTGTCCTTCTCGCCGGGCGTCGCGCTGCGCCACGGGCAGCCCGAGAACCAGGTCGAGGTGTTCTGGACGCCGCTGTTCGTGAAGCTGCCGAACCAGACCGAGGCGGAGGTCGTCGACGACAACGTCCTCGCCGTCGACGTCGTGCCGACGGTCGCCGACGTCGTCGGGGTCGAGGCGGACTGGGACCTGCACGGCACCTCGCTCGTCGGCGGCGGTCGCGACGACGACGTGAAGCCGGCGCACAGCGTCGAGGCGGACCTCTTCGACCGGCACCGCGACGACGGTCTGGTGCTGCTCGACGCCGACGGCCTCGCCCGGATCCGCGACAGCGGCACCCCCGCCCCGCCGGGCGACGAGCTGCGCCCCTGGCGCTACGGCCGTCACGGCGACCTGCTGGGCCGCGAGGTGGACGAGCTGGGTGAGTGCGGCCGGGGTCCCGCGGTCGACTACGAGCCGCCGGAGGGGTGGGACGACTACCTGCGAGGCGAGCTCGACCGCTCGACGTCCCTGCCCGTGTGGCACGAGGCGACGGTCGACGCGGACGGTCCGCTGGACGTGGCCGCGGTGCTGGACGGGCGCGTCGTGTCGTGGGGCGTCGCACGCCCGGACGAGGGCGGCGGTGCGAAGGTCGGCCTGCTGCTGACCGAACCGTTGATCGACGGCGCCGCGGGCACGCCCCGCCTCTACCAGGTCAACGACACCGCCGACGGCTGCGCGCTCACCCCGCTGCGCGGCTGAGCGTCGCGGTCAGCTCTCGAGCCGGGGCGGCAGCCCGAACGCCTCGAACAACTCGGGGTACAGGAAGTTGTGCCAGCCGGAGATCCGGCCGCCGTGCACCTCGATGACCTGGAGCGCGAACGGCTCGTGCAGGCCTGGGCGGGTCATGCGGTAGCTGCCGAACGCGGCGCACCCGTTCGCCGCGGTCGCGACGAGGCGTGAGCCCTCGCACCCGGACCCGGTGCCGAGCAGCCAGCCGACGACCTGATCCGGGCCCTGCAGCCACAGCGGGTAGGGCGGCATCGAGAACTCGACGTCGTCGCGCAGCAGCGTGACCAGCGCGTCGACGTCGTAGCGCTCGAATGCGTCGACGTAGCTGTCGAGCAGTGCCTGGTCGACCTCGACGTCCGCGGGCAGCGAGGTCGAAGCCTCCTCTGCGGCGTCCATCGTGGCCCGCGCCCGTTGCATCGCGCTGTTGACCGAGGCGACCGTCGTGTCGAGCAGGTCGGCCACCTCGGCCGCCTTCCACTTGAGGACCTCCCGGAGGATCAGCACGGCGCGCTGCCGCGGCGGGAGGTGCTGGAGCGCCGCCACGAACGCGAGGCGGATCGTCTCGCGCTGCGCTGCCACCTCGGCCGGATCGCCGTCGGGGGCGACGACCTTCGAGTCCTGGATCGGCATGACCCACGCGGCGTCGGGCAGGCCGGGTGGCAGCGCCGTGTCCGCCGTCGACGCGGGGCCCATGTCCATGGCCCGGGCGCGGCGCTGCGGCGAGCGCTGCATGTCGACGCACACGTTCGTGGCGATCCGGTACAGCCAGGACCTCACCGACGAGCGACCCTCGAACCGGTCGAACGCGCGCCAGGCGCGCACCATCGTCTCCTGCACCGCATCCTCGGCCTCGAACCCGGACCCCAGCATCCGGTAGCAGTAGGCGGTCAGCTCACGCCGGTACGCCTCGAGGTCGAGGTCGACTCCCGGGCCGGTCAGCGTGCCGGACGATGTCGTCGGAGCGTTCATCAGGCGATCGTAGAACCGCTCGGTGACACCCGAAAGGGGTAGGGGGATCGGGGCTCCCCAGCCCTCGGCCTCCTGATCTGTGTCCCGGAACTGAGGGTGTCCCCTCATTTCCGGGACACAGATCGTGGAGTCCCCTCAGTCGAAGAACCAGCAGGACATCGGGGTGCCGAGCACGGGCCCACGGAAGAAGGTCCGCGCCGGCACGTCGTCCGCGGCACCGGCTGCGACCATCAGCGGCAGGAGGTGCTCCTCGCGGCCGTGCGCGATGCGGGCGTACGGTGCCTCCTCCCAGCGGGCCAGCGCCGCCTCGCGCTCGGCCGCGGGGGCGACGACCACCTCGTTGAGCCAGTCGTCGAACGGCTTCGCGAGGGGCGAGCCGAAGTGCGCGAAGTTGTGGAAGCTCGACCCGCTCCCGACGATCAGCACGCCCTCGTCGCGCAACGGTCGCAGGGCCCGGCCGACCGCCAGGTGTGCGGCGGGGTCGAGGTCCTGCCGCAGCGACATCGCGACGACCGGCACGTCCGCGTCGGGGAACATCACCTTCAGCGGCACGAAGACGCCGTGGTCCCAGCCGCGCTCGGGGTCGAGCCGCGACTCGATGCCCGCACCGGTGAGCAGGTCGTGCACCCTCGCCGCCACGCC
>Ga0123332_1003391_pt1 | contig 14537 bp, 13 predicted proteins | sample BioC12SIPDNA_4_FD_89958 | JGI IMG/M metagenome (GOLD analysis project Ga0123332, IMG submission 89958) | Anaerobic biogas reactor microbial communites from Washington, USA - Biogas_R2_A C12 SIP DNA | ecosystem: Engineered > Bioreactor > Anaerobic > Unclassified | place: Washington, USA...
CTTGGCGAGCACATCCGCACCAACGCATTGTTCGGCGTAGCGGCACCACTGGATGCAGGACTGCAGGTTGTTGTAGACGACAAACCCACATTTGTCGCACGCGACCTTCTTGTCGATCGAGAATAGCTCCACATCGGATCCGCATTCAGGGCATGTCTTGATGGTCAGGGTGATGTCCCTGCGCAGGCCGCCCGAGCCGGGACAGAAGTGTTCAAGCATTGCTACGCTCCCCTTGATGCAGCGCGAATTATCGCTGGTTGAATCGTGCTGCGAACAGATTGTACAATTGTGCACATGCAGTTGTCAGGGACTTTTATCGCATCTGCTGCCGTCGCTTGGTGTCAGTCGCTCAATTGGGCCGGCGTGCGAAGCACCACCATATAGGGAAGATCGATGGCATCCACGGGACAGGCTGGCTCGCACTGGCCGTCATATTCGCACAGATCAGGCCGTGCAAGGACTGCCTTGCCGTTATGGAGGGCCAGCGCACCCGGCTTGCACGCGGCCACGCAATCGCCGCAGCCAGTGCAGATGGCAGCATCGATTTCGGGTAATATGGCATCGGTTGACATAAAGCATCTCCTGGCGCACAGCGCTCCACCGTCGCTGTCAGCATAGCAGTGGAGCACTCTTTTGTATGGGACTTTTGTCTCTACTACATCCCGTCGCGCACGGCGGCCAGGGCTTCTTGATCGAGGATGACGATCCGGTGGCGGTCGAACTTGATCAGGCCTTCGTCGGCCAACTCGCGCAACGCGCGGCCGATCATCTCGCGTACAGTGCCGAGTCGCGCTGCCATCTCCGATTGCGTGACCATTTGGCTGCGATCGAGTTCGCCGGCCTTGGCTGCGCGTTCGGCCTCGCTCAGCAGCAACCTGGCCAGGCGCGACTTGACCGATCGCAGTGAGAGGTCCTCCACCATGGCTACCAGGTGCCGGGCGCGACGCGCGATGCTCTCGATCAACGCCCAGGCCAGCACTGGATATGTCTGGGCCAGTCGCTGCATCTCGGCGCGCATGATCACCCACAGCAACGCGTCGGTGATTGCAGCGGCGCTTGCCGGATTTGGACCTCCGTCAAGCACCGCGACATCATTGAAGGTGTCCCCAGGTCCCACGCGATGAAGGATCTGCTCTCGCCCCTGCGGCGATAGCTTGAAAATCTTAACCTCGCCCGATCCAACGATGTGGAGACCCGTGCAGGTCTCCCCCTCCAGGAAAATGAGCTGTCCCCGGCTGACCCTGCGTTCCACGCAAGCCGCCGCCAGCGCTGCCAACACAGGCTGAGGCAAGCCGGCGAAATAGGGCACCTGGCGTAGGAAGGCTGGATCGGGATAGGCTCGTTGGTTCATGACGCCAAAATTGCTCGCGCATCTACCGCTACGGCGCCATGGCCGGCGGGCAGAACCATCAGCGGGTTCACATCCAATTCGAGGATCTCCTCGTGCTCAGCAGCCAGCCGGCTGATGCGGATGATCGTATCGATCAAGGCATCGCGATCAGCCGGGGGCGCGCCGCGTAGTCCCTGCAATAATCTGGCCGAGCGCACCTCATCGATCATCTCCCCGGCATGCGTCCGAGTCAGGGGCGCGAGGCGGAAGCTCACGTCGGCCAGCGCTTCCACGTAGATGCCGCCCAACCCGAACATCACGAGCGGGCCATAGGTCGGATCGCGCTTGATGCCGACGATCACCTGTTGGCCATCTTCGATCATCTCCTGCACCTGGATACCGCGTATCTGGGCAGCAGGGTGCGCCGCCTTGGCACGCGTCAGAATCGTCTTGAAGCCCGATCTGACGGCCTCTGCGTCCTTTACACCGACGATCACCCCACCGATGTCGGACTTGTGAAGGATGTCAGGACTGATGATCTTGAGTACAACCGGGTAGCCAATCTCCTCTGCGAACCTGACCGCGTCGCCCGGATCTCGGGTGACGAATTCTCGTGGCATCCGTATACCGTAGGCCTCTAACAGTTCCCGGCATGCTGCAGCATCCAGTGCATGGTTACCGGCTGCGTGTGCCAGCATAAGAACGTCCTGAACCTTGCGCCGGCCCTTGGCGGCAACCAGGCGTTCGGCTTCGCTTGGGACCAGTTGATCGCCGTCCCGGTCCAATCGATCTTCGAACTGCTTGCGATGCCACAGTGCACCCAGCACCCGCACGGCATCCTCGGGGAACGTGTACGCCGGCAGTTGCAGCCGGTGGGCGGTCGCCGATGCCTCTTTCAGGCTGACGTCACCCATCAGGCAAACGACCACGGGCTTGGGCTGACTTCTCTGTGCTGCGGCCGCAGCGCCGAAGGCCTCGACCACTGCCACGGGGTTGACCAGCACCTGGGGTACGAGAACCGCCAGCACACCATCGCAGTTCGGATCAGCCAATGCCGCGTCCAACGCAAGCCGGTATGTTTTTTCGTCTGCTCCACCCAGCAGATCGATAGGGCCGCCAAGCTGTGCATCCGGGGCTACCTGTGGCCGCAGCATTGCCTTTGTGTTTGCCGCTGTGCGCGCCAGAAGGAGGCCTGAGGCTTCCAGTGCATCGGCTGCCAGGGCTGCCGGCCCGCCCGCATTGGTTACGATGGCGATCCTGTTGCCCTGGGGCAGCGGTTGGTAGGCGAAGGCCAGCGCAGCATCGAACAACGCCTGCACGCTCTCCACTTCCAACGCTCCCGCTTGTTTGCATGCCGCACTGAACGCGGCGTGGACACCCGCCAGGGCGCCGGTGTGTGAAGCAGTGGCGGCTTGCCCGCTGCCGGTGCGTCCGCCCTTGAGAACGATGACCGGCTTGCGAGCCGCCGCGTTCCGCAACTCCCGGACAAATTCCGGTCCACCCTTTACGTCTTCGAGGTACAATGTGATGACTTTGGTGACATCATGCGCGGCCAGGAAGGGGATCACGTCTGTTTCGTTGACATCTGCCTCGTTTCCCACGCTCAAGAAGCGGCTGAAACCGATGCCGTGACCGACAGTCCAGTCGATGATGCCCCCACACAGTGCGCCGGATTGGGAGAGGAATGCAATGTTGCCTTTCGGCGGCATGCCTTTCACGAATGTGGTGTTGAGGGGCGTGTGCGTGTCGATGACGCCGATGCCGTTCGGCCCCATGACGCGCATGTTGTAGCGCTTCGCGACCTCAACCATCTCTCGCTCGCGCGCAACTCCATCCGGCCCTACCTCTCGAAAGCCACCTGAAATGACAATAGCGGCCTTGACTCCCCGGCGACCGCAGGCCTCGACTGCTCCTATCACGGCTACTGCCGGGATAATCAGGACTGCCAGTTCGACCGGGTCAGGCACAGAGGCGATGTCAGGATAGCACTTAAGGCCCAGGATCTCATCTGCCTTCGGGTTAATGGGATAGATCGGTCCCCCATAGCCCCGCTCGGGGTCGACCAGGTTACGAACGACTCCATAGCTCAGCTTGGATGGATCGCGGCTGGCGCCGATTACTGCGACGCCGTTGGGTGTGAAGAACGGTTGGAGGGATGACAAGCGCTCGTTCATCGCCGGGCCCTCAGGGTGTTCAGTACCGCCAGGGCAACATCCGGTATGTCAGAAATGATGGCATCAACGCCCAGACCCGCAAGCCGGCGTATATCTTCTTCTTCATTGACGGTCCAAACCCGCACCGGCATCTTGCGACGCCGTGCCGCATCCATGTAGCGCGCATCCACCATGCCGGACTCGGGATGCAGGCCCTCGGCCTTCGAATATTGGACGGTCACCCCCCATCGTGTCCAGGCTGACGTGTCGGCAGCCAGCAGCAGCGCGTGTTCTATCTCGGGTCCCGCCTGCTTCGAGCGGCGTAACGCAAAGGGATTGAATGAGCTGATGACCACGTCGTTTACCATGCCATGTGCCCGGACGGCCTTCACAGTATCAACGCCGAGCACCGCGCCCGAGATGTCCAGCGATTTGAGTTCGATGTTCACGAGCAGCTTTCCCTTGGCAAGGTCCAGCACCTCATCGAGCGTGGGAATGCGTGTGCCCTGAAATTGTGGACTGAAGTGCAAGCCGGCATCGAGCTTGCGCAAGTCATCGAAAGTGTGGCTTGCCAGCCGGCCCTTGCCATTGGAGGTCTTGTCGAGATCCAGGTCGTGGAATACGACCAGCTTGCCGTCCGAACTGTACTGCACGTCCAGTTCGATACCATCCGCTCCAAGGCGGATAGCAGTCTCGAAAGCGGGCAAGGTGTTCTCGGGTGCTACGCGTTTGGCACCGCGATGCGCGAAGACGAGCGGCCGGTTTGTGACGGTACGTTTCATCCTGACCTCATTGTCTGTGATAGGTTATCGTGTCTTGCGGGCCAGTTCTAACAGCTTCTGGCCGTCCCACAGTTCGATTGGTTTTCCTGCGGCCCATTCACGGGCCTTGCCCGAAATCGCACCGGTCGTGGCAAGCCACGCACGGTCGGCGCGTTCGTGAATCAAGGTCCCGTAGAGCTCGCGCACGACGGGTTCGCCCACCGTGCCCCGGTACCTCTTGCACTGCACCAGGCCGGTGTTGACGGGCGGACGGGAAACCTCGATGTCGACGCCATGATCGCCACTGTGAGGTGTGTTGTGCACGCGATATCCGTTCAGCTGGAACATCATGGCGATCCATGTTTCGAATTCGGCAGGATCCAGTGCCAGCATCTGGGCAAGCGTCTGCACGCGGCCAAAACGCCTGCGGAGCGACGAGCGGTTGGCATCTCGCAGGGCCAGCCACACCGGTCCGGCCAACGCCAGCATATGCAGCGCGCCGGCGACCGGCGCCACCCAAATGGGCAGCCAACCGGACCACCAGCCCAGACCGATGCGCAGCGCAATCACGGCCGGCCACATAACGATCCATAACGCGGCGCCGATCAGCCACGGCCAAGGCGTCTGCCCTGGTTCGACCATGCGGGCCGTCGGTGTCCCGCGCTCCAACGCGGCCAGAACTCCCTGCCGGGCTAATCCGGAGCGTGCACGTGCAACCTCTTCCGCGTTGGGCATCCAATCCGGCTCACCGGCCGATGGCCCATCGTCCATCGCCGCCAGGTTCGCCTGGAATTCCATCAACAATGTGAGCTCCTCTGGCTTTGTGTGTCTTTGATTAGCGAACGAATCTCGTCACTGTCACGCGAGCAAACTCGGCGTGATCCGCTGAGGTGGCGTTGGCCTCAAGCCACCGGCCGGTCAGGTTGCGTTCGTCCCACATCGGGGCCTCGGACATGATCAACCACACGGTCTGAGCGCTGCCGATCCTTGTCGCCATCCAAGCATCCGCCTCGGCCTCGGTCATGCCGTTGTTGGTGTATGGCCCTTCGATCCCTGTCCATACCGGATCTTCCGGATCGGCGTTCCTGCTGGCGTAGTAAGAGAAAGTGAATCGATTGTATGGGATCTGGTACAGCACCACGTCGTCCGGTTGATGTGACGCCAGCACATAACTGGCGGCGGCACGAAAATCGGCCTTGATGGGTTGGCTTGCCTGAAGATACACGCTCCAGCCGTTGAGCGCAAATATCACCAGCGTGACAGCTACTCCTATGGGTCGCCAGATGCGATTCAGCGCCACAACCCCACAGGCCAGCAGAGCACAATATGCCGGCAGGATCCAGATCAGGTATCGGTCGGTGAAGATGGGCATACCCAGCGACACCACGTAGATCAGCAAGGGAGGCGCCAACAACCAGATTCCCAGAAGGAGCGAGGCGCCGCGCCGTGCAGCCAGGCGTGGTTCTGCGTGCCGCGGGCCCTCGCGGTCGACCGCTTGCAGCCCTGCCGCACGTCCTCCAGCCGCGGCCGGCCACAGTGCGATCCCGGCCACCAGCGCGATCATGTACGGCAACAACGATACCGGCTGAATGCCCAGCACGCCACGACTGAACGCGCCTGCCAGGATCTGAAAGATGGTGCCCAGGGACACGAAAGGGTGACCTGTCTGGTAGGCTGAAGTCCACATTGGAGGAACCCACTGCAGGAAGGGCACGTAGGGCAGCCCTAACATCAGCAGATAGAGGATGATGCCGGGAACGCGCCGTCGCGGTGGCGCCCAGGGCAGGATGAGCAGCCACAGGGCCTGGACCGCCACGACGAGGACCGCGAGCAAGTGCGTATAGAAGGTGAGGCTGGTCAGCAGGTACAGCGCCGCCCAGGGCGCCCAGCCGCCTCGCCGCGCTATCTCAACAATAGCCAGCAGTGACGCGGGGACAAGCACGGTCAAGAGCGCGTACATCTTGGCTTCTTGCCCGTACCAGATTCCATATGGAGCGGTCGCAACGAAGAGGGCGGCCAGCAGGGCCACGCGGCGACCTGCCAGGCGAGCCAGCAAGGCGTAGATCAGGGGAACTGAGAGCGTTCCAGCCAGTGCCGCAGGAAAGCGCAGGCCAAACTCGCTGTGTCCAGCGACCGCCAGCCAGGGCCGCAGCACCAGGAAGAAAAGGGGACCATTCTGTCCCGGCTGGCGAAACATGTCCAGCAGTTGTGGCAGAGGCCGCGTGGCGAAGAGAAGCGCATCGACTTCGTCGCGCCACAAGCTCTGTGAAAGGAGGGCCAGGACGCGCAGGGCAAACGCCAGCAGCGTGACAGCAGCCATGGCGATCCGGGCGGTGAGGCCAGACATATGGACTCTAGAGCCGGCCGCTCCGGCGCAGGAGGAGCAAGATGGCTACCGCGCCGCCGATCAACAGGCTGCCCCCGCACATGAGCCAGATAAGATTGATCAATGCGAGTCCTGCCCGTAGTCCGGGGTCATCGTTTGCCGGGGTGGCCGGCGTTGGCTCCGGAGCGCTTCCAGGATTCGTGATCGCAGGCTGGGCCAGCGGCAGCGAATCGAGGTCGTTCGGGTTGACAATGGTCGGCGCCGGCAAGAAACCGGGCACTGTCGACGCCGGCACGCCGCTCGCGGGCACAGGCTCAGCGGCCGGCGGGGGTGGGGCGAATGTTGGCGCCGGCTCCAGAGTGACTATAGGCTCAGAGGTGATCGCCGGTGCTGCAGTCATCACGGGCGCGGGCGTCATTGGGGTAGGGAGAACGGGTGAAGATTGAAATGTCGTGCGCGCATCGACGCCGTAAGTCAGTACAAGCGTGAGGATGGCCGCGGCCGTCACCACTGCGATTAACGGTAGGAACGGTTGAGCATGATTGCGCAAAGTCTGGAATCAACCTTTATCGATCAAGATCCAAAAGATTATAACACGCCTGTGTATGGCAGCCAATGTATGCCGCGCTGACCAATGGGCTGTGCCGCACCTGTTGTGGCTGATATGTTATTCGATCACGTGTGCGCAGAGTCGGGCAACGCGGCGATTGGGTGCATTTCATTTTCGGGGCGCGGGAGGTGGGAGGGGTAGAATAGCGGGTGGAGGTAAAGCCATGAGACACACCCGCCAGCAGAAAGAGGCGCGGCTATTGGCCGAAGCGCAGACCGTGATTGAGGAGTTCCTGAACTGGGAAGAGCAGACGGACAAGCCCAACTTGACGCAAATCGAGGATGTTGTACTTCGGCTGCGAGAACGCTTGGGGCAGACCATGACAGAGGTGGCGATTGACGATCAGGATGCCAAGCAGCCGGCCGAGGCGCCGGCCTGTCCGACCTGCGGTGAGACGATGCGCTATAAGGGTCAGAAAGGCACGGATGTCACGAGTCGTATCGGGGATATAGACCTGGAGCGGGGGCACTACTATTGCGCTCGCTGCCACAGCGGGCTTTTTCCCCCTGGACCAGCAACTTGAATTGGTGGACGGGCATTGGAGTTACGGCGTGGTGCAGGATGCCGTCTGGGTCAGCGGCTTGGTCAGTTCCTTTGCGGCGGCGCAAGTCGTGTTGGCCCGGTTGGGCCGCATCAACTTGGCGACGACCAGTGTCTGGCGCCAGACTCAGGTGTGGGGGGCCAAGTTTGGCGCCGTGTTAGAGGCTGAGCGCCAGCGTGCGAATGCCTTGCCCGAACACTGGGACCCGCCCAGTCGGGCGGCGCAGACGGACCAGCGGATGGGTGTGGCGTTCGATGGCGTGATGCTGAACATCCGGGAGGAAGGTTGGAAGGAACTCAAGGTCGGGGTGGTCTTTGACGTAGCCGTGCGGCCCACCGTCGATACCCGTACGAAGGAGGTCGTAGACCTGGCACACGCGGTGAACAACAGCTACGTTGCGCACTTGGGCGGCCCAGAGGTGGTCGGTGAACAGCTCTGGACGGAGGCCCGCCGGCGCGGCTGGGAGCAGGCGCAAGATACCGAAGGCATCGGCGACGGGGCCGTGTGGATCTGGAACCAGATGGCATTGCACTTCGGCGCCAGTCACCAACTGGTCGATTGGTATCATGCCAAGGGACACCTGACGGAAGCTGCCAAGTTACTGAAGGGCGACGGCACCCCGGCGATGGTGCGCTGGCTGAACAGCCGCGAGACTCTCTTGTACCAGGGCCATGCCGAGCGAATCAGTTGCGAACTCGAAAAAGCTGCCGCGGCCTCAACCGGCGACCACGCCGAAGCTCTCAGGCGGGAGGCCGGCTACTTCTGGCAGAACCAGCACCGCATGAACTACCTGGAGATGCGTGAGGAGGAGTGGCCGCTCGGCTCGGGGATGGTGGAAAGCGCAGGCAAGCAGTTCAAGGCCCGGCTGGCCGGCCCAGGCATGCGTTGGAGTCGCACAGGAGCCGAACATCTGCTGCCAGTCCGGTGTGCCATCCTAAGCGGCCGCTTCGATGAAATCTGGGCCAAGGCGCAAAACTCGCCCCCAGCCTGAAATGCACCCCCCTCGGGGGAAGCGTTTGACACCCACCTCCGACGAGGGTATACTTATGGCCATGGTCAAAGGTGTCCATACACGAGCATTGGGTGCTGCCCTCCGCGCAACGACCCTCTCTCCATCCATTCCGGCGCAACATTGAGCCCATCATCATGCCAATTCTGATCCATCAAGCCAGCTATGTGGTTCGGGATGCCGATCGCGTCGAAGAGAATACTGACATCCTCATCGATGACGGCCGCATCGTGTCCGTCGGCCAGTCCGGCCTGCCAACCCCCAAAGATACCCAGATCCTGGACGGGCGCAACCGGGCGGTCATTCCGGGGCTGATCAACGCCCACACCCACCTCTACCAGAGCTTTCTCAAGGGCCTGCGAGACGATATCGGCCTCGTGGAGTGGTGCAACGCCACGCTCTATCCGATGAGCCATGCCATCCACCACGCGGAATGGCAATGCGAGGACCAGTCCTGCGGCTATCACTGGGGCCTGCTGAGCGCGCTCGAGATGATCCGCGGCGGGGTGACGTGCTCCATCGATATGAATATGAACATGGACTCCGTGTTCCGAGCGTGGATCGACGTCGGAATCCGCGGGGTCGGCGCCATCGCGCTCTCGGACCGCTGGATTCCTGCACCGCTGCGCCGCGACCCTGCGCTGGCGCGCGATGAGGCTTTCGCCCTGGCCCGGCGATGGCATGGCGTTCACCCGCGCATCGACACGGTGATGGCGCCCTCCACCCCGTTCCTGTGCAGCCGCGAGCTCCTGGAATGGGCGCGCGATCGGGCAGACGAGCTCGGCACCGGCATCCAGATCCACCTGGCCGAGACGCACTACGAGGTGGAGAACGTGGCGCGCGAGACGGGGCAGACCCCGATCGCCTACGCGTACGGCCTCGGACTGCTCAGCCCGCGTACGACCGCCGTGCACTGCGTGCACGTCACGGACGAGGAGATCGATCTCCTCAAAGAAAGCGGCGCGGTCGTCGTGCACTGCCCGAAAAGCAATCTCAAGCTCGGAAGCGGCGTGGCCCCGGTGCCCCGGTTTCTCCGCAAGAATGTTCCCGTCGCGATCGGCGCGGACGGCGCGGCTTCGAACGATTCGCTCGACATGGTCGAGGAGACTCGCCTCACTGCCCTGCTCCACAAGGGAGTGCTCGAGGATCCCATGGCGATCACCGCGCGCGACGCGTTTCGCATGGCAACCGAGGGCGGGGCGAAGGCGGCCGGCCTGGACGCGGGCGCCATCGATCCCGGCAAGCTGGCAGACCTCGCCATCCTCAACCTCGACCAGCCGCACCTGATGCCCATGCACGATGTCATCAACACCCTCGTCTATTGTGCCAAGTCGAGCGACGTCGAGACCACGATCATCGATGGGCAGATCGTGATGGACCGCGGCGCGGTCGTCACGGTGGATGAAGCCCGCGTCCGGCGCGACGCAGCCACATTCGGCGGCGAGCTCTACCACCAGGGCGTGAGGATGTGGCAAGACATCAATAAGGCATAGGATCCCCGTGACAACCAACATCGCAGCCGCCCATCGAGTCATCCTGATGAGCACGCCGGCATTTGGCGTGTCAACATTGAACGCCCTCATCGCCCGAGGCTACAACGTCGTCGGGCTGGTGACTCAACCCGACAAGCCCGCAGGCCGCGGGCTTCCCGTCGTCCCGCCACCGATGAAGACCGCGGCACTGGCGCTCGGCGTCCCGGTTTTCCAGCCATCCAGCCTCTTCAGCCCTGAGGCGATCGAATCGCTACGCGCAACCGATCCCGATTTGATCCTGGTTGCCGCGTACGGCAAGTTCATACCGGAAGAGATCTGCCAGCTGGCGCCCTTGGGCGCGATCAACCTGCACCCTTCGCTGCTGCCGCGCTGGCGCGGGGCCTGTCCGGTGGTTGCTGCGGTGCTCGCCGGCGATTCACACACTGGCCTGACGGTGCACTTCGTCGTCAATGAGATGGACCAGGGCGACATACTCGGGCAGATGGCCGTGCCTATCGGACCGCAGGACACTGCAGAACAGCTCATGGCGCGCTTGGGCGACATGGGCGGCGAGTTCTTTCTCGATACGGTGGAAGCATGGGTGGCAGGCAGGGCCGTCCCGCAAGTGCAAGACGGCAGCCAGGCGACCTGGTGCGACAGGATGACCAAGCAGCAGGGTGAGATCGACTGGCAGCAGCCGGCGGTGCACATCAGCCGCCAGGTGCGTGCGCTCACACCCTGGCCCGGCGCGTTCACCTGGTGGCAAGGCAGGCAGTTGGGCATCGTCGAGGCATGGCCCGATGAAAGCTGGAATGGCGCGGAAGAGCCAGGCCGCGTGTTCCGCCTCGCGGGCGAACTGGCAGTAGCTACCGGGGCCGGTGCATTGCGCCTGGGGCAGGTCCAGCTCTCCGGAAAGCGCATCATGAGCGCGGAGCAGTTCGAGCGCGGCGCGCGTGGCTTCTCCTCCGCCCTGCTCGGGCAGCGAATGGAGTAAAGCATGGCGAACCGCCATGAAAAATGGGAGGATGTACATTGAGTAGTCTAACGGAACGTTTGGCTGCAATCGTGGGGCCCGGCTATGTCAGCGACAAGCTGGCCGATCGCATCTGCTACACCCGTGACGCCGGACCCAGCGTTGGCGAGGTGCCGGGCGTGGTGGTGCGGCCCCAGACCACCGAACACGTAAGCCAGATCATTCGACTGGCAAACGAGGTAAAGATGCCGATCTTCGTGTGGGGGCGAGCCACCACCTTCATCGGCCACGGCATTCGCAAGGGTTGCATCTTGATGGCGCTCGACCTGATGAATGCCATCGAGAAGATCGACCTGGTCAATCAGGCCGTGACGGTCCAGACCGGCGCCATCTGGCACGCGGTGGACGCGGAGCTGGGCAAGCAGGGCTGGGAGCTGGTGGTGCCGGGGCCGGGTGGGCTGTTTGTCTGCTCGGTCGGCGGGACCGTTGCCTACAACGCTGTGCCGCACGGGCTGGCAGAGTACGGCATGACCGGTGACGGCGTGATCACGCTCGAGGTCGTCCTGCCGGACGGTTCCATCGTCAGCACCGGCTCATCCGCCAATGAGGTGGGCGGTGTGGCCATGGAGCGCTATGCCAATGGCCCTGACCTGGCCGGTCTCTTCATCGGGTCTTGCGGCGTCTACGGCGTCATCACCAAGGTCACCTATCGCATCCGCCTGAAGCCGGATGCCGAGCGATTTGCGTTTTACAGCTTCGGCAGCGCGGAACAGGCCGCCAACACGGCCATGGCCCTTCAGCGCAAACACGTAGCCACCCACCTGGTCGGGCTGTATGGGGGCCCGAAGCCCACCGGCGTCACAGGGGAAGCATTTCTCCATATCATCATCCGGGACAGCACGGTGAATGCCGACGCGCGGCTGGCCGAGGCACACACGATCTGCAGTGCGCTGGGCGGCATCCGCCTGAACGAAGAGGCCACCCGGCTCTACTGGGTCGGCCACATGTACTCATGGCTGCGCAACACGCCCCCGGACACCTACTATGGCGACCGGCCCTACAGCTGCCCCGAAGCCACCGCCTTCCTGCCCTCTGACAAGGTCAAGGAAACCATCGACTTCCTGCGCAACTACGAAGTGGAGCATGCCGAAGAGTTCGCCAGGCACGGCATCCGGATCAAGTGCTATGACATCTACTACTCCCGAAATGCAGCTTTCATCTGGATCGACACCCTCTATCCCGAGCTGGATTCGGAAGCGTGGAAATACGGTCTGAAGATGCGCGCGGATTACTCGGAGTGGCTCTACAGCCGCTTTGGCTCGCCGGGCGGCATCATGGCGCCGCTGGCCCAACACATCATGCCGAAGCTTGGCGCAGGATTTGACCTGATGAAGGCCCTGAAGCGGCAGCTTGATCCGAACGGCATCCTCAACCCCGGTGTGCTGATGCTAGGCGACGAACCCGACAATGGAAACGGGCATAATGGGAGTGGCAACCATGAGTGAGAGCGGACGAGCGATCGATGCACTGAAGAACATTGTCTATCAGTGCAATCGTTGTGCGCACTGCTTTGACCTGAGCTGGCTGGGCGACGGGTACAACAAGTGTCCGGCGCTCCGCTACGGGATATTCGATTCATATTCGGCGCGCGGCCGCTTCTTCATCGCCCGCGCGGTGGTGGATGGCCAAATCGAATACGACGCGGACATTGCAGAGCGCATCTTTGCCTGCACCGAATGCAGGGCTTGCGCGGAGCACTGTTTCAAGTATATTACTACCACGGACATCTATGAGGCGCTGAAGATCGATCTCGCAGAGCAAGGCCTCATGCCTGCGGCCCTGGCTGCCGGCCTGTCAGACGAGGGCGGCCTGGGCGAGCACCACAACGTCTACCAGGGCTCGCCCGAAGAACGCCTGGCCTGGCTGCCCGACATGTCGCGCGTGGACAAGCCCGCGGAGACGGTATTCTTCGTCGGCTGCACGTCAGCCTACGCTCGGCAGAACATGGCGCTGGACACCTACACCCTGCTGGACCAGGCAGGCGTCGACTTCACGGTGCTCAGCGATGAGTGGTGCTGCGGGCATCCGTACCTGTCGGCCGGCCAGCCGGACAAGGCAGTTGCCTTCATGGAACACACGCTCGCGCTGGTCGAAAAGATGGGCGCGCGGCGGATGGTCTTCAATTGTCCCGGCTGCCAGCGGGCATTCCGCGACGACTACCAGAAACACACCGGGAAACCGGGTCCCGTCGAGGCGCTGCACGTGGTCGAGCTGCTGGCCGCTTATGTCAAGGAAGGCAGGATCGGGATGGAGCGCTACCGGCCAAAGGTGACCGTCACCTACCACGATCCCTGCGTGCTGGGCCGCTGGATGGGCATCTACGAAGCGCCGCGCGACCTCCTCAAAGCCATCCCCGGCGTGCAACTGGCCGAGATGGCGCGCAACCGCCGCGATGCCTACTGCTGCGGCGCGGGCGGCATGATCCGTTACGACTTCAGCGACATGGCCAACCTGGCCGGCGCAGACCGTATCGCGGAGGCCGAGGCAACCGGTGCGGAGATCCTCGTGTCCGCATGCCCCGCATGCGTCATGCAGCTCCAACAGTCCCGCCAGAAGACCCGAAGCAAGATCAAGGTCATGGATCTGACGGAGCTTGTTGCGAGCCAGATGCGGCCGCTGCGGACCATCGACTGAGCGCCATTACCGGCGAGAACAGGATCGTTATGAAACGAACACCCTTCTTCCACGACGAGGTGGCTGCGGGCGCGAAGATGCTCAACCAACAGGGTTGGGAGATGCCAATCGACTTCGGTGACCCGAAAGCCGAACACCTGGCAGTACGCAATGGCGTGGGAACCTTTGACTGGGCGTCGACGGGCGAGATCGAGATATGCGGTCCCGACGCGCTCGCGCTCGTGCAGAAGGTCATCGTCAATGATGCCTCCGCCATGCCGGTCGGCCGGGTGCTGTATTCCACCATGTGCCACGCAGATGGCGCCATCTTCTCGGACATCACGGTCTACCGGATGGATGAGATGCGCTATTGGGTGATGACCGCCTGGGGCAGCAACCGGGACAACCAGCGCCCCGAATATGATACACTGATCGAACAGTCAGCCGGCCTGAACGTGACCGTCACCGACTTCTCACCGGGCGTGGCCATCCTGGCGGTGCAGGGACCCCGCTCCCGCGATGTGGTGGCTAAGCTGGCCGATCCGGGCATCGACAACCTGCCCTACATGGATTGGATGGTTGCGTCCGTTGGAGGCATCCCCCGGGCCATGATCTCGCGAACCGGCTACACCGGCGAGCTCGGATACGAGTTGATCGTGCCAAGCGAGCACGGCCACGAGCTCTGGGAA
>Ga0123332_1003393_pt1 | contig 14535 bp, 11 predicted proteins | sample BioC12SIPDNA_4_FD_89958 | JGI IMG/M metagenome (GOLD analysis project Ga0123332, IMG submission 89958) | Anaerobic biogas reactor microbial communites from Washington, USA - Biogas_R2_A C12 SIP DNA | ecosystem: Engineered > Bioreactor > Anaerobic > Unclassified | place: Washington, USA...
ATCGAGCAGCTCCGGGAGCTTCCGTGGAAGGCAACGAATGAGGCCACCTGGGGCGGCTGGTCGCCGCTCCGAGGTGGCCTCATTCCGGGAACGATGCTGCTGGTCGCACGCCGTCCGTAGGCCTCTCAGGGGCCGGCACGGGACAGGCGCGCCCGCCGCAGACTACTCGGCGGCCTCGCGACGCGACCGCCGCGTCTCGGCCTCGTCGAAGAACTGGTCGGTACGGTCCAGGTAGTCGGTATCGTCGGCAACAGGAGGCTGATCCGACTCAAGCTCTGAGTCCTCCGAGCGTGGGGAAGAGCCGCGGAAGAGGAGAGCGCCGGCCACGAGCGCCACCAGACCGAGCACTCCGAGAATCCACGGTGCGGTGCCGAGCATGCTCAGCCGCGAACCGCTGCTCTTCGCCGACTCGATGTTGGCCGCAACCGTCTCGTCCGTGAACCCGAAGTCAAGATCGAGCTGCGGGACGCCCCTGAACTTGCGGACCTGGTGCTCCTCCTGCTTGATGATCGCCCCGGTGACGGGATCGATCCACATGGTCTTTTCGCTCGTGTACAGGCCTGCGACCCCATCCGCGATTTCCGCGGGAACGTCCTGGACATCAATGGCGAAGCGGTACGTGTTGAGACCGTCCAGCTCCTCTTCACCCTGGAAGACGGCATCGACTGCCCTTCCCAGCACTCCGTCCCAGAACGGGTAGGTCTTCTGCTCGACGTCGAACGGGAACTTGTTCACGAGTCCCTCGTGCTTGGAATCGGCGCTCACGTACATGGCGTCCTGCACGGCCATACCTGTCCTGCGGTCCGTCGCGAACGTGTCGGTGCTCGCCGTCACGAGGAGCGACTCGTCACTCTCGTCATCGGTGCAGTCCTGAACGCTGTCGTCATCCTTGACCAGACACGTGAAAGTGTCGAAGACAACCACGTCCGCATCGGACAGCTCACCATTCGCGACCGTGTGGCTAAGGGCCTTGACCGGTGAGGGCCCACCATTCGGCAGCGCTTCCGCGTACCCGCTCAGGCGCGTGATGGAATCGGTGTCCAACGGCGTCTTCTTCATCGCGCCCGGCACGTATGTCCCCGCCAGCAGCGCTGCAGTGACGAGGAAGCCCGCAACCCCGAAGAGGACTAGGCCAAGGATTCTGCGCATGACGGTGGCACCTTCGAATCAGAACTGGAAGCGAATACGGGAGGACCCTACCAGTCGGTAGGAGCCGCCGTGCGCAATCAGCCACGTGCGTGGTTCACATAATCTGGCCCGTATGCGCAAAGGCCACGTGAGGAACCCGACGGTGGGCGTGGCCCGCCTTCCCGCACTGGACGGTCTCCGGGCAGTCGCGGCCCTCATGGTTGTGATGACGCACGCTGCGTTTCTCACTGGCTTCGGCTCCACAACAGGCCTGTTTGGTCGCCTTCTCGGAAGAGGCGACTTCGGCGTCTCGCTCTTCTTCGCACTGTCGGGATTCCTCCTTTACCGCCTTCTCCTGCACGAGCTCGAGAGGACCGGGCGCATAGGAGCCCTCGGCTACTTCCTACGCCGATTCGCCCGAGTGATTCCTGCCTACTGGATCACGATGATCGTGTTGGTCCTGGCCGGCCGCCCCGATATCAGGGACACCGTCCTGCACGCGCTCGGCCTGCAGATCTACGTCGCGGACTCCACCATCCCGGCCTTCGGTCAATCCTGGAGTATCGCGACGGAACTCTCCTTCTATCTCGTTCTTCCGGGGCTGGTTCTCGGACTGGCATGGTTTCGCCGACGCAGCGACCGATGGCCCATGCGGATCCTTGTGGCCGCTCTACTCACCACGTCTCTCCTGGGGTTCGTCGTGGAACCGGCACTTCTCGGTGAGAATGTCATCCTCGAGCGGTGGCTTCCCTGGCGGGCTCCCCACTTTCTTGTCGGAATGATCCTTGCCGAAGCCGGAACGAGGGCGGATATGCCAACGTCTCGCTGGCTCCGCCGTGCGGGCGACGACTCTGGCGCCTGTCTCGCGGTAGCAGGGGCTGCCTACCTGGCGTCGACCACGCCACTAGCCGGGTCGCTCTTGCTGCAGCCGGCACACGGTGCTGAGCTCGTCCTGCGGACCGCGTTCGCCACGATCTTCGCCGGCAGCCTCCTGTTACCCCTTACCCTCGGCGGCCCATCCTTCTGGTCACGCTTCCTCAGCGTTCCTTTCGTGCGATGGCTCGGTGTGGTCAGTTATGGCCTGTTCCTCTGGCACCTCCCGGTGTTCGAGGGGCTCTATGCCATAACTGGGGCACCATTCTTCCGGGGCGGACTGGTCCCCCTGTTGGTCGTCGGCCTGCCGGTGAGCCTCCTTCTAGCGTTCCTCAGCCACCAGTTCGTCGAGCTCCCTGCTGCGCGACTCGCTGCTCGCCTGACTCGAGGCCCACGCCGCACCCACAGCGACGAGCAGCACGCCACGCACGCTGAGCTCCAGCCACCACGGCCCGAGTGAGGCCGGGGAGACAACGGCCTGGCTGATGCCCGCGGCGACGACCAGCGCGCCGGCGACGGCCATCCGGGTTGTCTGCCGCACGAGACTGGCGATCCCGACACCTGTCGCCACGGCTGCGAGTCCGACAGGACCTGCCAGGACGCCCCCTACACACAGTGCCACCAGAGTGGTCGTTGCCCGCGACGTCACGTGGCCGTCAGCGGGCGTGGTCCGCACGAGATTGCTCGCTCCGCCCCGCCCCCTCACGAGAGTCATCGCCGCGGTCAGAAGGAGCAGGACACCACCCAAAGCGCCGCCGAGCAGCACACCCCGGTACCAGCGATCAGGGCTGAAGGACACCGCCAAGGCACCGTCCTTCCCGGCGGGGACGATGAACCCTTGACGTCGTCCGTCGACCACCTGCGACGTCAGCACCTCGTCGTCGAGAGTCGCGTGCCAGCCGGGGTTGGCGTTCTGGGTCATGACGATGACGCGCATGCGATCTGCCTGCTGGACTTCTCCAGCGAAGTGGAGGCCGTTGCTTGTCGCGCCGACGACCCCGGAGATCGGTTGGCTTGCGCGGGCATCGTCCTGGGTGAGCGTCGTGACATCGGGGACGAATCCGTTCCATGACGGGACGGCGACGACGTCGTCGGTGCCGGTCAGGTGCACCATCTCGCAAGCCTGCCACGTCGCCGGTGCCAGGCCGAGCCGGCCGTCTCGGGACACGGATGCTCTGGTTGGGATCGTCTGACCGTTGACCAAGACATCGGGTCCGGAACCGCACTTCGATACGGCATCGGCTGACGGAACCGCCGTCCGGACGCCGGAGATGGTTACCTCTTCCAGCTCCAGGCCGCCCAGGGACGATTTCTGGTCGATCGCGACGAACTCCAAGGTGAGCCCCTCGCCAGTCGTGGCGGGGATGCGGACGACCCCATCGCCGGCCAGGCGTTGAGAGTACTCCCGTCCTCCGATGGTGAGCCGGACGAGTGGAGAGACCTCGCGCTCCCATTGGCCCCGTGTCCTGAGAACGACCTCGTCCACCGTGGTCGGTGCGGAGAAGGTGAAGGAGAGTCGAGGAGTCCTATCGTCGAACGCAGGGCTCCACGCCGTGCGGTAGTCGCCATCGAGCACGCTCGATGCCTGTGCGGCAGGTGCGGGGCTCCTCGCGCTCGAGGCTGACACCGCCACCTCACCTGAGTCAGTGGGGACGTCGTCAGATAGGACCGCGGGTCTCAGCGAGCCGGACATCCGCCACATTCCCGAAGCTGACTGACTCAGCAGGTAGCCGACCCCAGGCATGGCTTCTGGCGCCACGGTCTGTCTCGCCAGACAACGAAGACCCTCCCCGTCGTAGTAGCAGCCGTCCCTTCCCGGCGTACCCGCACCGAGTGCGATGACATCCGGTGATGTCCCCGGGGGCCGATTGGGGGTTCGCAAGAGCTCTACGGGCGACATCCCTGGGATCGTGACCTCGGCGAGACCCGTCACGACCCCCCGTGGCGCGCCGCGACCTGTGGCGGTGATTTCGATCGTGATGGCGGTGGTGTCACCCGCAGGCAGATCGACGGCGGTGGGTCCGGCGTCCAGGTCCGCGTCGACGTGACCCGCGTCTGTCGTGATGCGCACCTGGGTCGCCGGAGACACCGGAGCAGGGAGTCCCGCGTGGTCCGCAAAAGGAGTGATCGTCACTTGCTCGATCGCACGCGTCCCGTCGAGCTCGACGGTGAGCGTTGGGCTGGGATCCCACATGGTGAGCCAGCCAGTGGCTGCGTCGCCGTCGATAGCCGCGAAGGGCCGCATCGCCGCCTGTAGGCCCACAAAGGTCTGGTCCTGCGCCAGAGACGAGGACGCGCTGACTCGTGCGATCCCACGATGGACAACGAAGGACCGGAGGGAAGGTGTGGGCCAAGGTAGGTAGTCACGCACCGAGACACCTTCGGACTCACTCTGGGTCGCCGTCGCGTCCTGTCCACGAACGCCGCCGAAGAACCTGTGCCTGGTTCGGAGCCCGTCCGTCACGACGCTCCTGCCCGGCTGGACGTGCTGGCTACGATCGCCGTCGAAGATGACCGGTCGGCCCGGTAGGCCGGCGTCTGCCAGGGTCAACAGGTCGTCCGTGGCGCCGTTGGCGCCCACGACATCTCCGAGATCCCAGATCTCGAACGGTGCAGCGACGCGGCCGTCGATTTCGTAGATCTCAACAGGGTGGATCCTGTTGCCTCCCACATCCTCGAAGCGCTTCCCGAAGCCGGCGACGAGCTTGATGCCGGGGGTGGCCCTCACCGAGGATCTCGCAAGCTCGACGGGCGGTTGGCCGGACTCACTCGCCGCCAGGTCGTTTCGAACCACCAGGAAGCGGACGCCGCTCGCCCGCAGGACGGCTGCAGCGCCTCCAAGGGGCCGCCCGGTCTGCAGGCGGGACTCCACGGCATCGAGAAGTCGGATGGTGCCTGCCGGCGCGAGCGGGATCGCGTCCCTCACGGCGAATTGGGCAGAGGTGAGACTGCGTAGGGGTTCATCAATACTCCGACCCCACCGAAACTCAGCGAAGTTGGCTGCTGGGACCAGGAGGGCGGTGCCCTCCTCGGGCATCGTGGCGTCCAGCCATTCGCCTACTTGAACCCAGTGGTGGGGCACCTCCTCGTGCCCGCCCCGGTGGACGGCTGCTCCGGTGAACCCTGGGGCCGCCGCGGCCACAATCGCCACGGCCGTCAGACCTACGGTCACCCGAGGAGAGGTCCGTGACCGACCCGACAGACGACGGCGCTCCACGGCGGCGACGACGGTGACGAAATGGGCCAACCCGATCATCAGGGGCAGGCGCACGAGCAGATCGGCCTTGTGGATGTTGCGGAAGGGCGAAAGGGGCCCGTCGAGGGCCTCCCTCGCAACTTCTTCCAACGGCGAAGCAGCGGGACCTGCATGCGGCAGGCTCATGAGCAGCAGCCCAGACCCGAGGCTGAGCCACAAGAAGTGACGTAACGGAACGTCGCGGTGAGCAAGCCCGCTCACCCCGGCGGCGGCGACCATTGTGGTGAGGACGATGAGCCAGGGCGAGGCCGCCAACTCGTACCCACCTGGCCACCACGCTCCCCCGGGGGTGAGCAGGTGCCCAAGCCACTGCGTGGTTCCTCTGATCACATCGAGCATCCCGATGGGCCCAGAGACAATCGCGGACGTCTCGATCCACGACATGAACGGGGAGGCATACCGAGCCATCAGCAGCAGCGGCCCAACCCACCACGCGGTGGCGGCGATGAGGGCGCAGGCCCAGTACCAGGTCAGTCGCAGGCGCCACCAGCGGTGTCGGGTGACCAAGAACAACCCAGTGGGGAGTACTGCTAGCAGGACGGCCGATGCGTTGACGCCCCCGCACCCGAGGACAGCCAGCCCACTCAGGGCGGCTGCGCGGCCCGGTCCGAGGCGGCGCTGCCAGCCCAGGACGACGGGCCAAAGGATGAGAGGGGCAAGGATCTGTGGCTGGATCTCTGCGCTGAGCACTGCGACCGAGCTCACCACCTTGGGGGTGAGCACCCAGCTGAGTGCCCCGACGACCCGGACCGCCTCGCTGCGGAAGCCCAGCGCGCGCAGCAGCCCGGCTGCTCCGACGAATCCGGCAGTGAGGAGCACCATCCACCAGAGACGCTGAACCGCCCATACCGGAAGGACTGCCGACAGCAGCCCGAAGAAGGGACCCATGGGGAAGAGGTAGCCGTAGCCCTGGTTCGCGAGCCCTCCCCACGTGATCTGCGGGTCCCAGAGGTGGAGGCTGCGCGCGAGGAACCCCCAGGGGTCGATCAGAAGGTCGTACTTGGTGTCCCAATAGATCTGCCCCAACGGGGCAGACCAAGCCACCGTCCAGACCACGGTCAGGCCAGCGAGCCACCCCGCAGACGGAGGCCTGACGGGCCAGAGACGCTTCACCGCTTGCGCAGTATCAGCATCAGGTTCCAGCTCGCGAACTCTCGCACCCCCGGGATACGCAGCAGGCCGTCGGCCCAGTCCGGGTGGTAGCGCGGGGCCGCCTCGAGGATAGCCACGTCCGGGTGGTTCTGTGCCCAGCGCAGGCCCCACGCCACCGTCGCCGCGTGCATGGTCTCGCCGAACCTGTTCTTCGGAGGGCGCCCGTGCTTGCGCTCGAACCGCCGCCGCGCATAGTGCCCGCCGAGCAGGTGCCAGGGAGAGGTTTCATGGCCGCCCCAGGGGCCGTACCAGGCGGTGTAGCTGATGAACATCAACCCCCCGGGCTTGAGCACTCGGAGCATCTCTTCTGCGATGACAGCGGGACTCGTGACATGCTCCATCACGTTGTTCGACATCACGACATCCGCGACACCGTCAGCGAGTGGCAGGTGCTCTCCTCGTCCGACCACTGCACCCACCCCTGGCCCCGGGGTCAGTGCCTCGCGCTCGAGGTCGATGGCCACGTATCTGGCACCCTGCGCAGCGAACCTGCGACCGAACTGGTCCTGACCGGCCCCGACGTCGATCACCAGACACCCTGCAAGCTCATGGTGACGAGTGAGCAGTGCGATTGTGTCGTCGGCTACGTCGGTATAGAAGCGCTCCGGATCGGACTGCTCGACCAGGAAGGAGCGGAACAGCGAAACCGATCTGGCTACTGTCCGGTATCTTTTTGTCGAGCCGGCGCGCATGGGAGAGATCGTACATAGCAGCGAGATGGTTCCCCGACCCGCCAACACGCCGTCAGCGAGCTCGACCCCGCGCCCCCGAAGGACAGCCAACACCGTGCCACTCCGCATACTCATGTTGAACTGGCGAGACATGGCCCATCCGGAAGCCGGTGGTGCCGAGAAGTACTTGACCGTGGTCGCTGCCGGGCTGTCGGAGCGGGGCCACGACGTGACTTTCCGGACGGCTGCCTACCCCGGTGCTCTCCCTGACGAGATCACCGACGGTGTCCGCTATCGGAGGACCGGCGGACGTCTCGACATCTATCCCAGAGCACTGGCGTATCAGGCCATTCGGCGGCCCGACTTCGACGTGGTCGTCGATGTGCAGAACGGTATGCCGTATCTGAGCCCTCTCCTGCAGACGGTCCCTGTCGTCAACCTGGTCCACCACGTCCATCGGGAGCAGTGGCCGGTTCTCTTCGGACCGCGACTCAGCCGCCTCGGCTGGTGGCTGGAGTCCCGGGTAGCGCCGTACGTCTATCGGCACAGTACGTATGTCACCGTGAGCGAGTCGACCCGCAAGGAGCTCGTAGAGCTGGGGGTGGCGCCGGAGCGGATCGAGATCATCCACAACGGGACCGACGCGCTCCCGCTGGACGGTGACACTCGCACGAAGCACCCTTCGCTCATCGTCCTGGGCCGGCTCGTCCCGCAGAAACGAGTTGAATATGCGTTGCACGCCCTTGCCGACATCGCCACGGACCTACCCGATGTCACCCTTGACGTCGTGGGGTCCGGATGGTGGAGCTCCCACCTCGAGGGGCTGGCCCGAGACCTCGGGATAGAGGAGCGGGTGACGTTCCACGGCCATGTCTCGGAGGCCGAGAAGCACCGCCTGCTCGCCAGCGCCTGGGTTCACCTGATGCCCAGCTTGAAAGAAGGATGGGGACTCGTGGTCGTGGAAGCAGGCATTCACGGCACCCCGACTGTCGCCTTCGTCGAGGCAGGGGGCCCCAATGACTCCATCGTCGACGGATCCACTGGAGTCCTCGTGGAGGGAGGCGTCGCTGAGTTCACTGAAGCGACCAGGTCGCTCCTCGTGAACTGCGACATGCGCGAGCGGATGAGTGCAGCCGCAAGCGTCTGGGTTCGTCGGTTCCGCTGGGACGAGACGGTGCAGAAGTGGGAGGCGCTACTCATGCGGGAGGCGCAGGGGCGACGTCGCTAGTCTGTTGCGGATCCGGCTCAGGGCATGAGAAACGCCCGGCTCTCCCGGGCGTTTCAGGGGCAGCCGATGCTCAGCGAGCGTCGTAGAGGACCACTTGCTCCGAGGCATCCTCGGCGTTCGCAGCCGGCGTGATGGCAGAGACCCCCCCGAGGACGGCGAGGAGAGCGAGGACGATGCCGGTGATCACGGATCCGCCGACGGAGACTGCTGCAGGCATGGTGGGAGGTTAGCAGAACTGGTGAGTAACGTCATCATTGCCTAAGGGCCGGATAGGCCCGTGTCGCGGACACGCGGCCGCACGCAGAGGACGCAGATCCCGACGACCGTGAGGATGGTCAGCAGCCACCCAACCACGCCCACTGGACCGGTTGGCGGGGCGGGCGCCAGCTCGGGGTTCACCTCGACGATGAGCAAGTCCGGCGTATTGATGACAACTGTCCCCAGATCCTGAACGGGTTCGTCGATCTCTTCACCCGCTCGCCGCTCAACAGCCAGGTACCGCACTCTTCCCTCGCTCGCAAGCGCCCGCGCCGGCCACTCTCCTGCTGCGATGGCAGCAGTCACGGCTGCAGCCCGTGGGCTCTCACCAGGGACGCGACCGGATCGCAGGGGTAGTCCGTCATCGAACACCACGGTGTGGTTGACCATCCGTGGAAGCAAGGTCAGCGAGATCCGTGACTCGTTCCAGGCGTAACGGCGGTACTGGTTCCACGGCAGCACTCCTACATCGCCGGCCGGGAGGGCATTGAGCGAGTCGACTGCAGCGCGGTAGCTGTACGGCACCTGCACTGCCGTAACCCGTCCTAGTGAACCCCAGGCGAGCGTGGGCGAAAGGGCGATGGGGATGAGGATGAGGAGCACAGCGAGTGGTTCCGCCCTGCGCCGGTCGCGAGCCAGCTCGACGAGAAGTCCTAGGCCCACCGCGATGGCGATCACCCACGGAGCCATGAACTTGTGCGAGTCCCGTAACAGTCCTCCGCCGGGAACGTCGGTCACGACGAGTGTCCAGAGGGGCCTCAGGAGCGGACTGGCGCTGACCAGGACCAGCGCGGTGGGTACCCCCACTGCGGCGGCGAGCGCGACACGCGCCCTGCCTCGGGTCTGCGCGGCCAGCGTGAGCACTCCTGCTGCCGCGAGGACAGTCGCTGTCAGCGCGATGACGAGATGATCTCGAGGAGCAGGGTGCGACGCGCTGTTCCAGAACCCTCCACCGCTGACGAGCGACAGGAGCACACCCAAGCGAGTATCCGCGACAGGAGCGAACGCTGCGACGCCCTGCTGGCTGCCGTGGACTGCTGCGGTGAGTGAGGGCAGGGCCCAGACAGCGGCGGCACCCAACCCTGTCGTCAAGGTGAGGGCCAAGGCCTTGCGGGCGATGGCAAGCCCCACGTCAGCGGCAAGGAGCGAAATGACGGGTACCAGCACCATCATCAAGGAGTTGGCTCCGCCAATTCCCGCGAGCACTGTGCAGAACAGCAGCGGTCTCACGCCACCCTCGGCGCGGAGTGCTCGGAGCGCGACCCGAAGGGCCCATGGAAGCACAGCGATCCCCAGCACCACCGTCCACTGACCGACTACCAGACGTTCCTGCACGAACGGGTTCCAGACTGCGGCCACCGCGGCCGCTGCCTGCCCGGCGAGGGTGCTGGTCGGGCGTATCGTCACGAGCAGAAAGGCCGCTCCCAGGGCTAAGCCGGTGAGGATGGCGAGCAGCACCACCGACTGCGCGAGTCCGGCCCCCAGTACCTTGCCGACGAGGACGGCAGCGGCGTCGCCCGGCACGGCACGAGGCGCAGGGGTATCCCGGCCCAGAACGAACGGGGTCCACCGAGGATCCGGAGACCACGGCATGTCGTAGGTGATCGCGACACCGGGTTTGAGAGCGGGACCGAGAACCACCAGGGCCTGCACGATGGCGAGAGACGTCAGCACCGCGCGCCTGCGACTGCAGGTCATCTGCCTGGGACCTGCGCCCACCCGTGCTGCATGGACGCAAGCCTAGGTGACCGGTCGGCACCATCCGACGTACGCTTCTGACTCGTGGCCGCAACGAGTCCAGACATTCTGGTCGACCAACCAGGGGGGCGACGCGGTGCCACGACTAAGGACTACATCGCGGCCCTCACGGGACTGCGCGGCTTTGCCGCCATGGTCGTTCTCGTTGGCCATGCTGCTGGTCACTCGGCGTACCCGTGGATCGGTTTCCCGAGCTACGGGCCTATTGCCCTCTTCGTCCTCTCAGGGTTTCTGCTGTTTCAGCCCTGGTCGAAGTGGCTCCTCGGCCGCAGTGCGCGCCCCTCTGTTCGCGAGTTCGCTCGCCGGCGCGCTTGGCGGATTCTGCCGCCCTACCTGGTTCTCCTCGCAGTCGTCTGGCTCATCCTTCCTACTTCCAGGCCCTCAGAACTCGGGGCATTCGTACGCTCCCTCACGCTCACCAACATCTACGTGCCTGGAGAGATCTATTTCGGGCTAGGGCACGTGTGGAGTCTGGGCACAGAGGCGAGCTGGTACGTCGTCCTCCCCGCAGTGGCCATGTGCGTGGGGCTCCTTGTCCACAGAGCAGGTGTAGCGCCTTCCGTTGCAGTGATCGGCGTTGTGGTCGCCATGCTTCTTCTCACCCTGACGTGGCGCTCCTACATCTTCAGGACGGAGTCCGTCACCGCGAGTATGACTTTCCCCATGCTCTTCCCCAACTTCGCGGTGGCGTTCTTCGGAGGTGCCGCGGTCGGCTTCTTCCGAGTGCAGGATGCCAACGGTGTGCGTCCGGCGATGGCCCTCCGCTTCTTGTCGCGGCACGGGGTGCTCACCTTGGTTCTAGCCCTGGGCGTCGGGGTGATTGGCGCATCCCAGTTCGGCGGACCGTGGGGCTTCGAACAGACCACGCTCGGGAAGTACAACTTCCGGGGTGCTGCGATGACTCTAATGGCGCTCTTGCTGGTCGCCGGGGTCGCCTCGAGCCCGCGGCATACCGTCTTCGGCGCGCTGTTCGGCAGCCGACCCGTCGTTGCCATCGGTCGTTGGTCGTACGGGATCTACCTATGGCACTACCCCGTCCTGGTTCTCATCACCCAGCACTTCGGACCGCCGCAGGGCGCCTGGGGGCTCCTCACGGTGATTGCAGTGGTGTCGGTCGTAGCCTTCGGGCTCGGGGCGGCGACGTACAGGTTCGTCGAGCAACCCGCGATCGCCTTCTCCAAGCGACGACGCAGGGAGCCAACCTAGACACAGGTCCGCTACAGCGTCTTCGTGCTCTGCTGACGCCTCCGTGCTCTAATGTGGTGTGGCTGCGACGAGTCCTGATGTGCTGATCACGGGTCAGCACAGCGCGAGACCGGAACGAGGCCATGTCGCGGCACTCACCGGCCTGCGGGGCTTCGCTGCACTTGTCGTCGTTGCTGTTCACGCATCCGGCCCCACGGCCTACCCGTGGTTCGGTCTCCACACGTTCGGGCCGATAGCCCTCTTCGCCCTGTCCGGCTTCCTCCTGTTCCAGCCCTGGTCCGCCTGGCTGCTCGCGCAACAGGGGCGACCGGTGCTCAGGACCTACGCCGTACGACGTGTCCTGCGAATCTTTCCGGCCTGGCTCGTCACCCTGCTCCTTATCGCCCTCATCTACCCACTGTCCCGGCCACAAGGGAGCAAGGACTGGCTGCTGTCGCTCACCCTGACCCAGACAGCGTCGCCAGCGGGTCTCCGACCTGGCCTGGAGCAGGCATGGAGCCTCGGAACCGAGCTCTCCTGGTACGTGGTGGTGCCGATCCTGGGTGCGGTGGCCGCTTTCGCAGTGCGGCGCCTTGGACTACGCCCCATCTACAGCGTGACCGGCCTGGTCATCTTCTCCCTGCTGATCACGGCACTGTGGAGGGTGGACCTCGCAGCACGAGCAGACGATGTGGCTGCTCAGTTCACTCGTTCCTTCTGGCTCCCCGCCTACCTCGTCTGCTTCGTGGGCGGCGCCGCGATAGCTCACCTGATGCTGACGGAGCGCGCCGGGCTGATACCTGGGCGACCCCTGCGATGGCTAGGCGATCGTCCATGGCTCGTGCTCGTGCTCGCGCTCCTGACAGGGGCAGTCGCCAACTCCCGACTCGGAGGCGACTGGGGGTGGGTGATCCACACCCCTTCCGAGGTCACGATCCGATTCGTCTTCACCACTTTGCTGGCGCTGGTTCTCCTCGCCGGCATCGCTTCGCCGAGCCGAGGAACCTTCGTCACCGGCTTCTTCGCCAGTCGGTTTATGGTCGCGCTGGGACGCTGGTCCTACAGTCTGTACCTCTGGCATCTTCCCGTCCGAGAGGTCTTGATGGAGTACATCGACATCCCTCAGGGCTTCCTGGGCATGCTCCTCTGGTTCGCGGTGCTCCTGGGGATCTCTCTTCCGATCAGTGCCGCCAGTTACGCCTTCGTGGAGCGCCCTGCGATCACGTTCTCCCGCAAGGTGCGACTCTAGGCAGTTCAGAACACCTCATGCCGACGGCCGGCGGGCGGGGTTGGCCAGTCTCCGAGAGGTGACCTGGCGACATACAAGAGCCCGGAGGCGAGCGACAACATCTTGCGGCTGATGAATCGATCGAACTTATCGATGGGCTTGGGGAAGAAGGCAGGAACCCCTTCCCGGTGCTGAACGGTGAACCCGTACCGCTCCAGGATCTCCGCGAGGGCCCGAAAGGTGAAGACCTTCAGGTGCCCTTGCACCTGGTTGCCCTGTCCGAGGATGCGGTGGCGTCGACCGAGCGCGATCTCACTGCTCGTCTCAGTGCCAAGCGGCTGAACTCCGAAGGGGACAAGCACCCGGTTGGCCCAGGACACCATGTTCGGCGTCGAGAGCACCAAGATCCCTCCGGGAACCAGGACCCGCCGGATCTCGCGCAGGAGGGCGTCGGGATTCGGCACGTGCTCGATGATCTCGCCGGCGATGACGCACTCGAACGAGCGATCCGGGAAGGGAAGCCCATCCGTCACATCCCCCCGGGCGTAGCCCCACCGGTCGCTGGCGACGTCCTCGTAGACATCCATGCCCATGAGACCGGTCAGCCCGGCATCGGCGAGGCGATCCAACACAAACCCCCGGCCGCAACCGATGTCCAGGAGGGATTTCGGCCCCAGGGCGGTGATGAGCTGGATGATCCTCTTCAGGCGTGGATCCACGCGAGAGATGTACGTGACGTTGTCGCGGTAGTACTCCTCGAACCCCATCAGGCCTCCGTCCTTGGATCTGTTACGTCAGTCGCGGGCCCTCCAGCCTCCGGTGACCCGACTCCGTCAACGACGGCAGGCTCTACTCCGTCTGCCGCGGGTGACTCGACACGCTCACCGATCGGGGACTCGAGTCTCTCGGTCGGAATCGCAAAACCCCGGGCGACGTACGCTCCGGCTACGAGCAGGCCAAGTCCCAGAATGACGCACCCGAGCCCCAGGGCTAGACGGGTCTGGGCGATGTGCCCGCAGACCAGACTCGAGAGCTCGTCTCCGGGGGGAACGGTCGCGGTACCACAGCGGTACGGCTGCCCAGTCGGACTGGTCCCCCCCACTTCCACGAACAGCGAGATCGCGCCGACTGTGATGAGAGGGGCCGCGAGTGGACCGACGGACAGCAGACCTGGGAGCCAATGACCGCCTCCGCGCCAGCGTGGGGTCACGAACTCACTCATGAACAGCACCGCGGCGGCGGCCCCCAAGAAGGCGACGGACATCGCCCGGGCTGTCCCCATCTGCACCCCGCACACAAGGATAACAAGATCGCCTCCCCCTCGCGGATCGGCAGGACTGCCGCACCCGAATAGGAAGCCGTTGTTGGCCCGAACACTCACAGGTGTCACCCATGTAACGACGGCAAGCCCTGCCAGCAGGGCGGCGCCACTCCGAGCAATCCTGACGAACCATGGGACTTGACCAGCCGGCGTACTCACATCGGCTCCTTTCGAACAATCCGTACCTCGAAGGCCGCGGCGAGAAACATGAGCCATATCGCGAGGCCCGCAGCGTGGTGGGCGGCCACATTGTCCTGGACTCGTACCGCAGGAGGAGACAGCGGCAGTTCGCTTCCAACGAACCACAGGATCGGGACGAGCCCCAGAGCCACGACAGCACTGGTTGCGAGCAGCGACCGTCCTGGAAGCAGAATCTGATCGACCAGCACCAGGGCCCCCGCAATGACGCCAGGCACCATACCCACAGTCAGACCCACGACCAAGGCGGAGAGCAGCGCGACAGCCCAGGCTCGGCGA
>Ga0123332_1003399_pt1 | contig 14519 bp, 11 predicted proteins | sample BioC12SIPDNA_4_FD_89958 | JGI IMG/M metagenome (GOLD analysis project Ga0123332, IMG submission 89958) | Anaerobic biogas reactor microbial communites from Washington, USA - Biogas_R2_A C12 SIP DNA | ecosystem: Engineered > Bioreactor > Anaerobic > Unclassified | place: Washington, USA...
CGATGGCCCGGCGGTCGTCGGGGGCGAATTCCTCACCGATCACCGCGGAGCCCAACGCCTCGGCCTTGGCGCGGATGATGGGGGCGAAGCGGTCTTCGATGAGGCCCTGGAAAACCTCGGTGCCCGTGACGAGCACCCCGACCCGGGCCTGGCGCAGAGGCAGGACCGACAGCAGCGGGATTTCGCCCAGGGCGGCCAGGGCCCGACTGAAATTTTCGCGCGATAGGAAGAGGGGGATGGCCCTGGTTCCGGCCACGGGGCGGCCTTCCTCCACCAGCGCGTACTGCTGGCGCGTGGCGCACATGACATGAGGCACGAGGTTGAAGCGTTCCAGGGCCTCCAGGTCCACCTGCAGCAGGCCTGCTGAAGCCGCATGAAAGTCGATTTTCCCCTCTCTCGGAGTGTGCGAGTAGGTGATGCCGTCCCCGGCCATCCGTTTCGCGAAGGCCAGGGCCGCCTCGTTCTCGTGGATCCAGGCGCCGTCGGGCAGGCTTTCGTCCTGGACATAGACCGTGTTGCGGCCCATCTGCTGCAATCGGCAGACGTCCCCGGCGGTGATGGTCTGGCCGGCGGTGAACTCGGCGCCCTTGCTCTCGCCGGGCACAATGCGGGTCATGTCGTGAAGGGCCTTGCGGCCTACGGCCTCAGCCACGGGAACGCGGGTCGGCCGGGCCGTGTCGCAGGCGGCTATAGCACCGGATTCGACATAGGGCGTCTCGCCCTGGCAGCCGCGGCAGATGGCTCCGTCGCTGAGGGGATAGGCCTCGCGGCAGATCGGGCAGGCCCCGATGCGGGTCATGTGCGCATGTCCCAGCAGGCGCGGCTGGACCGTGATCTTCCCCAGGCACAGGATGCTGTCCCCGGCCTCCTCGATCTCGCGGAACAGGGCCTCGGTGTCCTGCTCCTTCTTGGGCGTGAGCTTCAGGAACCATCCCTTGATGTTGGGCCAGGCTTCCAGTTTGTCCAGGTCCACGCTGACGCGCACCCCTTCGCCCGTATTCTTGTCGAAGAGGGACACGGCATAGCGGCCGAGGTTGACGATCCTCATCCAGCCGTTGCCCGTGCTGCACAGAGTCAGGAGCTGCACGGCGTCGGGCAGGCATTTTTTGCTTTCCACCACCGCCTCGAAGAGGATGCCCGCCGGCAGGGCGGCCTTGGCCATCTCCACCATGTACCCGCCTATGAGCAGGCCCGGGGCCGGGTAACCGTGGAACGCCGCGGCCTTGTCCTTGAATTCCTGGAAGGTGTAGGGCCCGATGTGCATGTTTTCCTCGTAAAGAGAAGGTGATGTCCGATCGCGGAGCCCTATCAGTCAGAAGGGGCCTATCAATAATACATATGTGTGATCGGTTAAATTATTTTCAAATCGAATTGGACTCAAGAATAAATTTCAGGCAATTTTATAGCTGAAATTTATGATACAGTTTCTCGCAGAAAATAATTTCAAGCATTTCCCTTCAGGATTATTGGATGAGTTCTTTTCAAGACACGCCCGCAAGTCTTAAATTTTTCAACACATTCAGCGAGCATTGTCTGGCGGTGCTGGAAGCGGCCCGCGTAGCCGGGAAACCCGTGGCCGGCGTCTATTGCATCTATGCCCCGCTGGAGGTCATCCGCGCCGCCGGGGCCGTTCCCATCGGGTTGTGCGGCAAACGCCAGGCGCCCATCCAGGCCGCCGAGGAAGTGCTCCCGGCCAGCCTCTGCCCGCTGATCAAGTCCAGCTACGGATACGCCAAGACCGACACCTGCCCATTCTTCTCGGCTTCTGATTTCGTCATCGCCGAGACTACCTGCGACGGGAAGAAGAAGATGTACGAGTTTCTCAGGCGGATCAAACCCCTCCACCTCATGCATTTGCCGTACGATCCGTCCCTGCCCGGCGCGCTGCAGTTCTGGCTGGACGAGGTAGGGCGCCTGTGCGGGTTCCTGGACGCGCACGGTGGCAGCGCACTCACCGATGCGAGGCTGCTGGAGGAAATCACCGTCCAGAACGCCATCCGCGACCTGCTGTGGGACATCGTGCGGGTCAACGCCGACGGGGCGCCCATCCTGACGGGTATGCAGCTTCTGCCTGTCCTGGAAAGCAAGAGCTTCATGGTCGAGGCCGAACCCTACCTGGCCGCCCTTCAGGGCCTGCGCGACGAACTCGCGGACAGACGCGCACTCGGTCAGGCAGGAGTCCCGGCGCACCGGCCCAGAATCCTGCTGACCGGCACGCCCGTGGGCAAGGGGTCCCACAAGGTGCTGCAGCTCATCGAGGAGAGCGGGGGCGTGGTGGTCTGCCTGGACAACTGCAGCGGGATCAAGGGGCTGGACAAACCCGTCGAGACCACCGGAGACCTTCTGGCGAACGTGGCCCGCCGGTATCTGGACATCCCCTGCGCCTGCATGAGCCCCAACCCCGGCCGGGTGGAGGCCACCCACTCCCTGTGCCGGGATTTCCGCATCCAGGGCATCGTTGACCTGACCTGGCAGGGTTGCCATGGCTTCAACGTCGAATCCCGCATCGTGCGGGAGACCGCCGAGGGTCTGGGCACGCCCTTCCTGCAGGTCGAAACCGGGTACTCGGAATCCGACACCGAACAGATCCGGACGCGCGTCGAAGCGTTTCTGGAATCGATATCCTGACGGACTGTATCTGCAGATCGTTCAAAAATGGCCTCTAACCTCATCCATTGATTGAAGGAGACATGCATGACTTTTCGGGCAACACGACTCATCGGTTTCATCGGTCTGTTCATGGCCGCGGCGTCCTTCCTGGCCGCAACGCAGTCCCCGGCGGGGGACAAGCTTCCGGAACTCAACGTGGGCTACATCTACACCACCCATCACTCGCCCTTCATCGTGGCCATGGCCAAGGGTGAGGAGTTCCGCGATTTCGGGGTGTACCTGCGTCCCGTCGTGGACAAGATGAAGTACGAGCTCATGGACGGCGACACGCCGCTGGCCCTGTTCAACATCATCGTCAACAAGAGCGGCGCCGAGACCACGACCATGTTCGCCCAGGGCAACATGGACATGGCCCTGGCCTCGGGCACGGCCATCATGGCCGGCATCGACCAGGGCACGAAGATGAAGATCCTGTGCCCCACCCACGTCGACGGCATGAGCCTCGTCTTCCCGCCCCAGAGCACCCTGAGCGGCTGGGACCAGGTGGCCGCGCACATCAAGGCTGCCCAGCAGCCCGTCAAGATCGGCTACCATTCCCCGACCAGCGCCCCGCGCATCGTCATCGAGGGCGCCCTGAAACAGGCCGGCTTCACGGTCACCCAGGACGCCAACCAGCAGCACGCCGACGTGCTGCTCGTGGACCTGAAGGACACAGCCAACTTCATCCCGGCCCTGACCAGCGGGCAGGTGGACGCCTGGGTCGGGCCTGCGCCGCATCCCGAGGTCTCCGAGATGAAGAAGGTCGGGCACATCGCCCTGGACCTGCGCGACCTGCCGCCCGCCGGCGCCTGGCACAACTTCCCCTGCTGCGTGCTGGCCGCCAGGGACGAGGTCATCGCCGCCAATCCGGTCGCGGTCGGCAAGACCGTCGAACTGCTGGGGAAGAGCGCCGAGTGGTGCAACGGACACAAGGCGGAGGAGGGCAAGGCCATGGCGGCCTGGACCGGCTCGCCGGCCGAAGCCGTCGAAAAGTCCAACATCGTTTTCACCACCGCGGCCACGGAAAACTGGATGAAGGGCCAGGGCACGTATCTGGACATGCTCAATTCCATGGACAAGTTCCGGGGGCAGCTCAAGGGCAAGACCCTGCACGAAGCCCAGGACGTCCTCTTCGATCTCCGCTTCACGACCACGAAATAACCACGACCGCCGGCTCCCCGTGCGGGGGTCGGCGGATTCCCGGTATCCGCAGATGCACACATTCTCCCACCGAGTTCTGGCCCTGGCCACCCTGGCCGCTTTCCTGGTCATCTGGGCCTGGGCCGCCTCCGTCATCGGCAACAGCGTCATCCTGCCCACCGTCGGCCAGGTCGCCGCGCTGCTCGCCAGCCCCGGCCAGGACCTGCTCAGCATGGGCTCGCTGCTGACCAACATCGGGGTCAGCCTGCTGCGGGTGCTGCTGGGCTACGGCGTGGCCGTGGTCGTCGGCATCCCCCTGGGAATCGGCATGGGCTACTACAGCGTGATGCACACCATGCTCGGCGACTTCCTCAATCTTTTCCGCCCCATCCCGCCCCTGGCCTGGGTGCCCCTGGTCATGGCCTGGTTCGGCATCGCCAGCCTGGCCGATCTGTTCGGCGTCGACCGGGGCCAGTGGTTCGTCTATCTGAGCAATTTCAAGTATTCGATGATCTTCATCATCTTCATCGGCGCCTTCTACCCGGTGCTGACCAGCAGCATCCACGGCGTGCGCAACGCCAACCGCGTCTTCATCGACACGGCCAGGGTTCTGGGCGCGAGCCAGTTCGACATCTTCCGCAAGATCCTCCTGCCGGCCGCCATGCCGTCCATGGTCAACGGCATGCGCATCGGCCTGGGCGTGGCCTGGATGTGCCTGGTCTCGGCCGAGATGCTGCCGGGCAGCATCTCGGGGGTGGGCTACCTCATCACCCACGCCTACACCATGGCATCAACGGACATCGTCGTGGCCGGCATGGTCGGAATCGGCCTGACCGGGGCCCTCATGGACTGGCTCTTCCGCCGCGTGGAGCGCCGTTGCTTCTCGTGGCAGCGCCTGGCGAGGTAAAAAGGTGGATCATATGGATCACATCGTGCGCATCCGCGAGGTCAGCAAGTCCTTCGTCACCGAGAGAGGGCTGGCCGTGGAGGCCGTGGACAAGGTGAGCCTCGACATCGGGCGGGGGGAATTCGTCTGCATCGTCGGGCCGTCGGGGTGTGGCAAATCGACCCTGCTGCGCATCATCGCCAGCCTGGAGCAGGCCGATGGCGGGCACGCCGCCTACAACGGCCAGCCGCTGACCGGACCGCACCGTGACGTGGGCATGGTCTTCCAGGAGTATTCAGTCTTGCCGTGGCGGACGGTGCTCGATAATGTCTGCCTGGGGTTGGAATTTCTCGGGGAACGCAAGGCCGTCCGGATGGAGACGGCCATGCATTACCTGGGCCTGGTGGGCATGGCCCGCTTCGCCGAAGCCTTCCCCTACGAACTGTCCGGCGGTATGCGTCAGCGCGTGGCCATCGCCCGCGCCCTGGCCACGAACCCGCAGGTCCTGCTCATGGACGAGCCCTTCGGCGCCCTCGACGCCCACACGCGCATCCTCATGCAGAAGGAGCTGCTGCGCATCTGGCGCGAAACGGGGAAGACGGTGGTGCTGGTCACTCACAGCGTCGACGAGGCCCTGTACCTCGCGGGACGCATCGTGGTCATGACGGCCAGGCCCGGCAGGGTGCGAGAGATCATCGACGTCCCGCTGGAGCACCCCCGCGACCGCAGCCACCCGCTCTACGCAAGCATGACGGCGCGGATGCTGGACATTCTGGAGGAGGAGGTCGTCACGGCCGGGGAATTCTAGGCACGGGATCATCGCGGGCGAAGCGGGCGCTTCGGACCCGCGTCACGTTCACAGACTGTTGCGTTCAACCCCAACCAGGAGGCTTGTATGCGTTACGGAGCACGGAACCAGATCAAGGCCAAGGTCGTGTCGGTCAAGAAGGGCGACGTCATGTCCCAGGTGCGCTTCACTGTGGAGAATCCCCATGAGATGCAGTCGGTCCTGACCACCGAGTCCGTTGAGGACCTCGACCTCAAGCCCGGCGAGACCGTCCTGCTGGCGGTCAAGGCCGTCCACGTCATCCCGATCAAGGAATGACCAGCAGGCGGACATGGGCGACCGTGTCCGCCTGCCGTCCTTCCGCCGCGCCCTCCCCGCCTAGAACGACTCCAGCCTTTCGCGCAGCGCCGAATCGCTGCCTTCGATATCCCGTGGAGCAAGGCGGCCGTGAATCGTCTTGTCCCGCAGGACGAGGATGTCGTCCGCCTGCCGGACCGCGAAGTCCGCACCGTGGGAGACGACCACCATCGTGTAGCGCCCCTTCAGGCTCGTCAGCAGTTCCTCGATGCCCTTGGCCGCGGTGTAGTCCAGGGACGAGGTCGGCTCGTCCAGCAACAGGACCTGCGGGTTCATGGCCAGGGCGCGGGCCAGGCAGAGCCGCTGCTGCTGCCCCCCCGAAAGGGTCCGGGCGTCGGCCCCGAGGCGGTCCGACACCTCGTCCCACAGGCGGGCTTCCTCCAAGGCCATTCTCGCCGCCTCCCGGGCCTGTCCGCGCGTGAACCCGTGCACGGTGACCAGAGGCATGGCGATGTTGTTCTCGATGCTCATGGGCAGGACGTTGGGGTGCTGGAAGACCATGCCGACCAGCCGCCGCAGTTCGGGCAGGGGAAGTTCGTCGTCGTAGGTCCGGACGACCCTGTCGTCGAGATGCAGGAGCACCTCGCCGGTCGTCCTGCAGCCGGGAAAACACTCGTTCAGACGGTTCAGGATGCGCAGGAACGTGGTCTTGCCCGAGCCGGAGCGCCCCATGACGAAGGTCGCCGCCCCCTTCGAGATCTCGACGTTCAATCCCGCGAGAATCTCTCGGCCGGCCAGGATCACCCCGACGTCGCGTAGCGTGAAAACAGGATTCAGCGTCTCCAATTTCTCTCCATTCCGGTCTGCAGGGCGCGGGCGCACCCGTACAGCAGGACCGTCAGACCGAGCAGGGTCAGGGCGGCGCCGAAGCCTTTGTTCAGGTCGGCCCGGCTCTGGTATTGGCCGGCCAGGTAGTAGATGGTGAACGGCAATGCCTCGAATTTCTCGAAGAGCCCCCTTGGCAGCCCGCCGGTGGCCACCACCCCGGTCAGCAGGATGACGGCCGTGTCCTCGGCCGCACGGCCCATGGACAGGACGACGCCTCCGAGCATCCCCGGGCTGGCGGCCGGCAGTAGGATGCGGCGCAGGCTCTGCCAGCTCGTCATGCCCAGGCTCGGGCCCAGCAGGCGCAGGTCCTCGGGCAGACTCTCCAGGGCCTGGGCCGTGGCGTTGACGGTGTACGGCAGGACGAGCAGCGCGATGCACACGGCCGAGAGGAGCAGGCAGGTGTTGGATTCGGGGGCGACAGTGTGCCGCAGGAAGATGATCAGGGAAAAACCGAACAGCCCCATGACGATGGACGGTACCCCGGCCAGGGCGTTGGCCGAGAAGCCCAGCGCCCTGCCCCATGGGCCGTGGAGGTACTGCGACAGGGCGATGCCGCCCCCGATGCCGGCGGGGATGGCCATGAGCGAGGCCAGGACGACCAGGACCACTGTCCCGGCGCAGGCGGAGAAAAGGCCATCCCAGACCGGTTCGCGGCCAAGGATGGCGGCCAGCGCCGGCGCGTCGCCGAAAAAGAGCCGCAGGTCCATGACGGGCAGGCTCCGGACCAACAGGAAAACGAGCAGTGCGCCGATGGCCCCAATCACCAGGGCGCTGGACAGTGCCGACCAGGCGAAGATGAATGCGCGGCACCAGGGCCGGGCGGCCAGGAACGCGAGCAGGGTCAGCCGTCGGCCCTCGACAAGCCTGACGTTGTTCCCGGCGCGCACGGCCGCCTGCACGGCCAGGCTGACGGAAAACAGGATCAGTCCGCAGGCGAAGAGGGAATGAAAGGCCGGCGAGCTGTTGTCCGTGGCCACCACCAGGGCAATGTGCGCCGTCAGGGTGCGCACGGAATCGAAGAACGAGTCGGGGAACTGCGGCGCGTTGCCGGCCAGCATCAGGGGGATGAGGGTGTCGCTCAGGGCCCGGCAGTAGCCCATGATGGCCGCGGTGCGCAGCCCTGCGCCCGAGCCCGGCAGAACGACCAGGAGCAGGGCCTGCAGCGGGGAGAAGCCAAGGCTGGCGCTGGTCAGGCGGGTCCGGGCCTCGGCTTCACGCATGGCCTCATGCAGAAAAAGGACGACCGTCGGCAGCACGAGCAGGGCCAGGGTCAGGCCGGCGGCCAGCAGGGACGGTCCGCTGCCACCCAGGACCTTCTTGACCAGGGGGATGAGCAGGAAGACGGACACGAAGCCGTAGACCACCGTCGGGATGGCCGTCATGAACGTGACCACGGCCAGGGTCGCGCGTCGGAGCGCCCCGCCCCACGGTCCGCAGATGAAGAGGCAGACGCCGATGCCTACCGGATAGGTCAGTGTGAAGGCCGACACGCTCAGGGCCAGGGAGCCGACGACCATGGGCAGGACGCCGTAGAGCCCCTGGTACGGACGCCATGTCGCCGACAAGATCTGGCCCCATTGCCCCTGGACGAAAAGGGGCAGGCTCAGCACCGCCAGAAAGACGAAGATGGCGGCCAGGGTGGCCAGGGAGACGAAACCCGCCCCGCAGGACACGAACCTGGCCGCGCGATCGAAAAAAAACTGCCGGCGGAAGATGTTCCGCCGACAGGTCGATTCCAGATTCATGCCGCTACTTGATGGGGATGTAGCCGGCCTTGGAAATGATGTCCGTGCACTCCGGCCCCGTGACGTAGTCGATGAAGAGCTTCGTCAGGCCCTGGGGCTGGCCCTTGGTGTTCATGAACAGCTTGCGGGCGACCTTGTAGGCGCCGGATTTGGCGTTGTCCTGGGAAGGCTCCACGCCGTCCAACTTGGGCGCCTTGACCTCGGCGTCCACGAAACCGATGCTCATGTAGCCGATGGCCTGGGCGTCCTGGGACACGGCGACCTTCATGGCCCCGTTGGAGGCGACCACGTTGGCCTTGTCGGCGATGGCGCCCTTCTTGAGCAGCTTCTCCCAGAACACCTCGCGCGTTCCGCTGGCCTCATCGCGCGTGTAGAGGGTGATGGCCGCGTCGGCGCCGCCCACTTCCTTCCAGTTGGCGATCTTGCCCGCGAAGATGTCCTGCACCTGGGCGGCGGTCAGTTCGGCTACGCCGTTGGCCGGGTTCAGGATCACGGTCACGCCGTCCACGGCGAAGGGGAAGGACACGAGCCCGTACTTGGCCACCTCGTCCTCGGACAGGGCGCGGCCCGTGTTGCCGATGTCCACCAGCCCCTCGCCGGCCTTCTGCACTCCCACGCCGGTGCCGCCGCCTTCGACGGTGATGCGGATGTCTGGGTTCGCGGTCATGATGCGCTTGGCCGCCTCGTTCATGACCGGGATGTGCGCCGTGCCGCCGGCGATGTCGATCTTGCCCTTCTGCCCGGCGAACTGCTGGAGCATGTCGGCGCCAGCCGTGCCGCATACGAGGAAAAGAGCCGCCAGGGCAACGAGTACGCAATGCATGGAACGTTTCATTTCAGCCTCCCATTGAAAAATATATTTGAAGTTCTGTTATCCCATCCGAATGATTGGGACAAATAGTTACGTCAAATCTGACGACCCGTTTTGCATCGAAAAAATCGATCACATCGAGCATGCGGAAGCGTTCCGCCCCATCAAAGTCCCCCGCTCTCTACGCGCTTTCCAGGGCCAGTTTCTCGCCCCACAGGGCCGCGCCCAGAGCACCAGTCATGTCGGGTTCCTCGGGGACAAGCAGGGTCTCGCCTTCAACGGTGCCGGTCTGCTCGGCCAGCAGCCTGCGCATGCACGGGTTGTGCGCCACGCCGCCGACGAACACGAGAGGAAGGTTCAGCCCGACACGCTGCAGCATGTTCACGGTACGCCGGACGATGGACAGATGCAGGCCCAGGGCGATGTTCTCGGGGCGGACCCCCTGGGCCATGAGGGACGTGGCCTCGGTTTCGGCGAAGACCGTGCACATGGAGTTGATGATGGGCGGAGCGTCCCCGAAGAGGGCGTAGAGGCCGAATTCCTGCACAGGAATCTGGAAGATCTGGGCCGTGTATTCCAGGAACTTGCCCGTGCCCGCCGCGCAGCGGTCGTTCATCTCGAACTTGCCCACGCGCCCGCCGGGCAGCAGGGCGATGGCCTTGGTGTCCTGGCCGCCGATGTCCAGCAAGGTGCGAGCCTCGGGGTAATGCCGTGCCGCGCCCAGGCCGTGGGCCTTGATCTCGGTGATGGTCTCCACCGGAAAACCCAAATCCAGGTCCTGAACCAGCTTGCGGCCGTAGCCCGTGGCCACGGCCCGGCGCGCCGAGAGGCCGTCCAGGAGCGCGCGCAGTTGGGCCACGGGGTTGAAGGTGGTGGGGGCGCGGCGTTTTTCCACCACCTCGTCCCCGGCCATGCCGACCACTTCGATGGATCGGGAGCCGATGTCGATGCCCAGGATCATTTCAGGGTTTCCAGGAAGGCTTCGACACGAGTCTTGAGCTGCTCCACGTCCTCCATGGAATAGTCCGTCTCCAGGGACATGCTCGGGATGTTGCCGGCCGTGAGCCGCTTCTCGACCTTGATGCCCTCGTGGGCATAGGGCTGGCAGAACATCAGGGCGTACTGGATGACGCCGTCGACCTTCAGGTCGCGGGCCATGGACTCGACGTTGTCCAGGCGCTCGGCGTTGGGCGTGAAGCAGGCGCAGTCGATCTTCATGTAGCGGTCGCACAGGGCGTCGATCATCTGCTCCAGGGTCCGGCAGGACTCGTCCGTCAGGTCTCGGGTGTTGCGCGTGCCGATGCACGACTCCTCGCCGACGATGACCGCGCCGGAACTCTCGATGATGTAGGGCAGCTTCCAGTTGGGCACGGCCATGGGACAGCCCGAGAGCATGACCCGCGGGGCGTCCGCCGGGGCCACGCCATCGCCGGCCTTGATGCGCTCTTCGAGCTGGTCGCAGAGAGTGTTTACGGATGCGGTGAAACGGACCGGGTCGTCGTAGAAGCTGACCTGGTTGATGAGCAGCACGTCGCGGCCCGAGATGGGCGCGGGCACGGCGGCGCGAAGACGATTGAGGCGCTGCAGGGCGCGGCGGCGGTCGTTGACGGTCTTGATGGCCCCGGCCAGATTCTCCGCCGTTACCTTCTTTCCTGTCAGTTCCTCAAGCTTCTCCATGTAGCGTAGCACCTCGGCCTTCCACAGGGCACGGGCCGATACGGTCTTGGTCTGGGGCACTTCCATGATGTGCATGGGCGCGTGTTCGGCGAAGGCCTCGTATGCCTTCTTTTTGCCGTCGCAGGTGGTCTCGCCGACGATCAGGTCGCAGGACTCGGTGTAGGGGCACAGCCGCGCCAGCTTGAAACCGATGAAGGATTTGATCAGCGCGCAAGTGTTGCGCGGCACGAGCGTCTCGGCCGCCTCGCGGCCCGCGTCGGCCCCGGCGCACAGGCCGACCTGCACGGCGTCGACCGCCAGGGCCAGCTCCTCGGGCACGAAGACGCAGAAGGTGCCGACGATTTTGCGTCCCTGGGCCTTGGCGTCCTGCAGTTCCTTGATGCGCAGGCCGTGCACCTCGGACAGAACAAAGTCGAGGTACTCCATCCCCTTGAGCCGTCCTTGCTGGCTCATGTAGATATCCCCATAGAACTTGCCCAGAACGGACAGGAGTCCGTCATGGGCGGCCAGGTCCAGATTCAGGTTCTCCCACATCTCCCGGTACGCTTCGTTGGTCATCGCTACCTCCATGGCAAATTTCCCATTCTTTGCTGGAAAGCGGCTTATGAATCAAATCAAAATATTGGATTTGTTAGCAGAGAAAAGATCGAATCTGTCGATGAAACGTTGGTGGGAGCGAGGGTATCGGTCAATGATACAGGATGGCGCAAAAAAGTCGTTTCCAGGATCGGCTTTTGGCGAAAAAATGAACGCCATGTTCTCTCACGGTGCTTTTCAGGCCGGGTCGGATTGATGTTGCAGCCGCCTGCTTCAAAATGAAGCAGGCGGCCAGGAGGGAAGGGCGGCTGGAATGGCTGCGTCTATGGCATCGCCTGATGCCGGGGGACTAGGGCAGCATCCAGCTCAAGGGGTATGCCTGAAGATAGGTCAGCACGCTGATAAAGATGATCATCGCGATGGAGTGCTTCAGGGTGAAGAGGAAGAGGTTGCCTTCCTCGCCGACCATATTGGCCGCGGCCGTGGCCACGGAGATGGACTGCGGGGAGATCATCTTGCCGGTGACGCCGCCTGAGGAGTTGGCTGCCACGCACAGTTCCGGGGACACGCCGATCTGCTGGGCGGTGGTCATCTGCAGGTTGCCGAAGAGCAGGTTGGAGGACGTGTCGGAGCCGGTCAGGAACACGCCCAGCCAGCCGATGACCGGCGAGAAGAGCGGGAAGAAGTGGCCGGTCTGGGCGAAGGCCAGGCCCAGGGTGGAGCTCATGCCGGAGTAGTTCATGAGGTAGGCCAGGCCCACGATCATGGCGATGGTCACGATGGGGAAGCGCAGTTGCACCACGGTCTTGCCGAAGCAGGACACGGCGCGGCCGACGCCGTAATTGGGCAGCACGGCCAGGGACAGGATGCCGGCGATGAGGACGGCGGTGCCGGGGGAGGTCAGGTAGTTGAACTTGTACATGGCCTTGTAGACGGTGTCCTGGGCCACGACGGGCACGGTCTTGCTGATCAGGGAGTCGAGGCCCGGCCAAGCGAAGGTGATGACGGTGGACTTCATCATGTCCTGTACGGGCTTGAGGCCCCAGATGAAGACCATGGCGGCGAGGATGACCCAGGGCATCCAGGCGCGGATGACATCACCCTGGGAGTAGTTGCAGACGGACTTGCCGGTGGAGGCGGGCTCGTTGGGAAAGCGCCAGATGCTCTTGGGCTGCCAGACCTTCAGGAACATGCCCAGACCGACGATGGTGGCGATGGCCGAGAGGACGTCGGGGAGCATGGGGCCGACGAAATTGGAGGTCACGAACTGGGTCACGGCGAAGCACAGGCCGGCCACGATGCAGGCGGGCAGCACTTCCATGGAGCGCTTGAAGCCGCACATGGTCACGGACAGCCACAGGGGCACGATGATGGACAGGAAGGGCAGCTGGCGGCCGGTGATGGCGCTGATGTGCATGACGTCGAGCTTGGTCAGCTCGGCCACGGCGATGATCGGAATCCCTAAGGCGCCGAAGGCCACGGGCGCGGTGTTGGCGATCAGGCACAGGCCGGCGGCGTAGAGGGGGTTGAAGCCCAGGCCGACGAGCATGGCCGCGGTGATGGCCACGGGGGTGCCGAAGCCGGCGGTGCCTTCGATGAAGGAGCCGAAGGCGAAGGCGATGAAGATGGCCTGGAGGCGGCGGTCTTCAGTGATGGTGGCCAGGGAGCTCTTGATGATCTCGAACTGTCCGCTCTCGACGGTCATGTTGTAGACCCAGATGGCCGTGACGACGATCCAGACGATGGGGAAGATGCCGACGCCGGCGCCGTAGACGAAGGATGAGGCGGCCAGCTGGACGGGCATGCCCCAGACAGCCACGCCCACGATCAGGGCGCCGAGCACTGCCAGGCCTGCGGCGAAATGCCCTTTTGCTCTTTTCACCGCAAGCATGAAAAAGAGGATGTAAAGCGGAATTGCCGCAACAAGGGCAGATCCCACAATACTGTTAAAGGGGTCATAAACCTGAATCCAATTCATAGAAGCTCCAAATGCGTTAAAGATTGTGCCAAATTATCCCCAAAACAGAAGCGTTACGGCAAAAGCGATTTGCCGGCCTGCGCGGCGAACTCGTAGACAGGGCCCGGCAGGATGCCGAGGGCCAGGAGAAGAGCCGCGAAAAGTGTGCCAAGGGCCAGTCCGCTTTTCTTGGTTTCGAGCGCGGACGACGGGTCATGCGTGTAGGCATGGCGGACCAGGCTCAAGTAGAAGTAGATGGAGATGGCCGTGTTCAGGGCCGCGATGATGACCAGCCAGTCGTAGCCTCTGCCCCAGGTCGCGGTGAGCAGGAAGAGCTTGCCCATGAACCCCGCCGTGGGCGGCAGCCCGACCAGGGAGAATGCGGCCACTGCCAGGACAAAGGCGAAGACCGGGCTGCGCTGGTGCAGACCGTCCAAGTCCGAATAGCGGATGTTCCGGCCGTCCTTGGACAGATGGCAGACGACCCAGAAGCAGGTCAGGTTCATGAGGATGTAGACCAGCGCGTAGAACGAGGCCGAGGCCAGTCCCTCGGCGGTCCCGGCCACGAGGCCGATGGTGACGTATCCGGCGTGGGCGATGGAGGAGTAGCCGAGCATGCGCTTCACGTCGTCCTGGACCAGGGCCGAGAGGTTGCCGAAGGTCATGGACACTGCGCCCAGGATGGCCAGGATGGTCATGCCGGGCTGGCCCGGCACCAGAAGGGAGGACAGACGGACCAGGATGACCACGGCCCCGAGCTTGGGCAGGGTCGCGGCGTAGGCCGCAGTCTCGTTGCTCGTGCCCTGGTAGACGTCCGGGCACCAGAAGTGGAAGGGGAACAGGGCCAGCTTGTACATGAACCCGGCCATGAACATGATCAGGCCGACCAGGGCGCCGGGGTTGGTGGCGAAGTCCCACGGCTTGGTCGTGAGCTCCGCGAGGAAGGTCGTGTGCTGGGACGCGGTGATGTAGGCGAACCCGTACAGGGAGACCGCCGTGGCCGCCGCCCCGAAGAGCACGTACTTGATCCCGGCCTCGGCCGCACGCTTGTCTCCAGCCCGTAGGGGGATCAGGGCGTAGAGGGCGTAGGAGGAGATCTCCAGGGAGATGTAGATGGTCATGAGTTCAACGGAGCTGGCCAGCAG
>Ga0123332_1003402_pt1 | contig 14507 bp, 11 predicted proteins | sample BioC12SIPDNA_4_FD_89958 | JGI IMG/M metagenome (GOLD analysis project Ga0123332, IMG submission 89958) | Anaerobic biogas reactor microbial communites from Washington, USA - Biogas_R2_A C12 SIP DNA | ecosystem: Engineered > Bioreactor > Anaerobic > Unclassified | place: Washington, USA...
CGCTGTTGCTGCTGGATGACTGCCTGTCCGAACTCGACGACTGCCGCTGCGCGCGGGTGCTGGAGATGACCAGCGTCGTCGACGGGCTCATCATCACCAGCCCGCTGCTTACCGACCAGCTCGCCGCGCGCACCGACGCGCAGTTCTTCCATATCGACGGCGGCACGGTGCGGGAAGCCGCACCCGAGCAGCTCACCGCGCTCAGGACCCCGTCCTGAGCATCCGCGCCGCGATCGTCTACAGTGTAGTAACTCGACCACGCCGGGGAGGACCCAGATGAAAGAGGGCTCAGACCGCAGACGCCGCGACAGGCGCATGGGCCCTATCAAGCGGGCGGTGAACGATTACCTGGCCGCCACCGGCAACCTCAAGCGCGGCGCCTCCGTGGCATGCATCGAGGTGTGGCCGCAGGTGGTTGGGCCGTGGTATGCCTCGAAGACGCACCTTCTGGGTGTGGAGAATGCCGAGGCCCGCGTCCTGTGCGACTCGCCGGCCACTGCCCAGCAGTTGCAGATGGACTCGCCCAAGGTCATTGCATTGCTCAATGAACGCCTGGGCGCAAAGCTCGTCAGCTCAATCAGGGCCTCGAGCGCGGGCCCGATCACTGACCGGATCACCGCCGAATTGCGCAGGCGACCCGAGCCGCAGATCGGGCCGGAGGACATCGATGCCGCCGAGCTGTCCGATGCGGACGAACAGGCGTGCCTTCGGGCCGCCTCTGAGATCCCCGACGAGGCGGTGCGCGAGGGCTTCGTCCGTGCCATGAGAACGTATCTCAAGCAGCAGACGGTTAAGCGCGCACGCGGCTACAGAACCTGTGCGCTCTGCGGTGCGCTGCACAACGAGATGGGTCCACACTGCTCCGCCTGCGACATCGCGCTCAAACAACGCGGAGCCCGCGGGCCGAGAGGCTGAAGCCCGATGAACACGATCAAGCTCGAGCGCATTGACAGCTTCAGGTGGCGCGTGCCCACAGGCGCCGTCGACGGCATGCGCACCGACGGCATCATCTTTGCCGATGACGCGCTGGCGGAACTGCTCAAACAAGACCAGACCGCCAAGCAGGTGGCCAATGTGGCTGCCCTGCCGGGCATCGTCGGCCACTCGATGGCCATGCCTGATACTCACTGGGGCTACGGCTTCCCGATCGGCGGCGTCGCGGCATTCGATCTCGATGAGGGCATCATATCGCCCGGCGGCGTCGGCTATGACATCAACTGCGGCGTGCGGCTGTTGCGCACCAACCTGAGCCTGCAGGATGTGGCCGCGAAGATGGATTCCCTGCTGGGCACCGTCTTCGGCACAGTCCCGGCCGGCGTCGGCGGGAAGGGGCAGTTCCGCCTCAGCCGCGGCGACCTGCGCAGGGTGCTGCGCGAGGGGGCGCGGTGGACTGTCTCGGAGGGCTATGGCTCGGCCGCTGACCTCGACCACACCGAGGCCTCAGGCTGCATGCAGGGCGCGGACGATGAGGCGCTCAGCGACAGGGCACTCGAGCGCGGCAGCCCGCAACTGTGCACCCTCGGCTCGGGCAATCACTTCCTCGAGATCCAGGTTGTCGAACGTATCGACGATGCGGACACGGCGCAGGCATTCGGCATCGATCGCGAGGGTCAGGTCTGCGTGATGATCCACTGTGGATCGCGCGGGCTTGGCCACCAGGTGTGCGACGACGCCATCGCCGATATGCTCAAGGCAGCAAAGAAGTATGAAATCGACCTCCCGGACCGGCAACTGGCGTGCGCGCCGGTGTCCTCCCCGGAGGGTCAGCGATACTTCGCCGCCATGGCCGCCGCCGCCAACTATGCGTGGGCCAATCGGCAGGCTATAACACACCAGGTGCGGGAGGCCTTCGCGCGTGTGATGAAGGCAGGGCCGGCGGCGCTGGGGCTCGAACTCGTCTACGATGTCGCCCATAACGTGGCGAAGTTCGAGACCCACGATGTCGACGGACGTCCGAGGCGGCTGTGCGTGCACCGCAAGGGCGCCACGCGGGCCTTCGGGCCCGGCCACGAGGAACTGTCGGCGGACTACCGGCCCTACGGCCAGCCGGTGCTGGTACCCGGCGACATGGGCACCGGCTCACATCTGCTCGCCGGCACCGAGCAGGCCATGGTCGAGACATGGGGGTCGACGGCCCACGGGGCGGGTCGCGTGCTCAGCCGAACCGCTGCGATCAAGCGGCAACACAGCAATGAAGTCCGGAAGCGGCTCGAGGGGCAGGGCATTCTCGTCATGTCGGTCGGCAAGAAGACGCTCGCCGAGGAGGCGCCGGAGGCCTACAAGGATGTCGACGCCGTCGTCGAAGTCTGCCACGGCGCCGGTATCTCCAGACGTGTCGCCCGCCTGCGTCCGGTCGCGGTCATGAAGGGATAGGCCCGGCCGCGGCACGTTTCACCCTTGCCCCCAACCCCGACTCGGGGTATCGTAACAGAGCCTGAGCGCTCCGCGTCGCGCGTGCGGTGGACAACTGCCGACGCCGCTTCGGGGACGCTGTAGCGTACACGCGTGCGAACGCGCGCAGGGCCGCCCTGCGCCCGCACCCGAGGAGTGTGCTGGAAGATGATAGACCGCAATCTGCTGCGCGATGACCCCGAGAGGATCCGCAAGGCGCTCACCGATCGGGGTTCCGACTTCGACCTGCAGAGGCTCATTGAGCTCGATGCCAGGCGCCGCGAGCTACTCGATGTCGAGCAACTCCGCGCCAGACGCAACGAACTCTCACAGCAGATCGGCGGGCGGATCCGAGAGGGCGCTGACGCCACCGGCCTCAAGGAGGAGGTCGGCACCCTGAAGCAACGGATCGCGGAGATGGAGCAGGAACTCGAGCAGGTCGAAGCCGATTTCGACCGCCTCATGCTCGAGATACCCAACATCCCCCTCGACACTGTGCCCGTCGGCGCAGGGGAGGAGGACAACGTCGTCATCAAGGAATGGGGCACGCCGCGCGCGTTCGACTTCACCCCTCTGCCCCACTGGGAGATAGGCGAACACCTGGGCGTGCTGGACTTCGAGCGCGCGGCGCGCATGGCCGGAGCCCGCTTCGTCTGTAACGTCGGCGCCGGCGCCGCGCTCGAACGGGCGCTCATCAACCTGATGCTCGACACCCACACCCGCAAGCATGGTTACACCGAAATCGAGCCCCCCTACCTCGGCAACGCAACCGCGCTCACCGGAACCGCCAACCTCCCGAAGTTCGAGGACGACCTGTTCAAGACCACCGACGGCTTCTACCTCATCCCGACGGCCGAGGTGCCACTGACCAACTTCCACCAGGGAGAGATACTCGAGGCCGACCAATTGCCGCTCTACTACACCGCCTATACCGCCTGCTTCCGGCGCGAGGCAGGCTCGGCCGGGCGCGAATCACGTGGCCTCATCCGCCTGCACCAGTTCCACAAGGTCGAGCTGATGAAGTTCGTCAAGCCCGGCACTGGCGATGCCGAGCTGCAGAAGTTGATTGAGAACGCGGAGGCCATCCTCGAGCTGCTTGGTCTCCCCTATCGCCGCGTCGCGCTGTGCACCGGTGACATGGGCGCACAGCCCGTCCAGACCTTCGACCTCGAGGTCTGGATGCCCGGCATGGACCGCTGGGTCGAGATATCTTCATGCAGCCAGTATGGTGACTTCCAGGCGCGCCGCTGCAACATGCGGTACCGCCCGCAGGCGGAGGCACGGCCCGAGTACGTCAACACGATGAACGGCTCCGGACTCGCAACCGGTCGCAGCGTCGCCGCAGTGCTCGAGAACTACCAGCAGGCCGACGGGACGGTCGAAGTGCCGGAGGTGCTCCGGCCCTACATGGGCGGCGTTCCGGTCATTACACCTCCCTTGCCCTGAGCGGGCGACGCCCGTGGCAGGACTCCGCTGCCGCGGGGCGAATCAGTGCTGTGGAGGATACGCTATGCCCGCCGGCGCCGTCGTTGTCGTCCTGCTGCTTAACGGCCTGCAGATCGCGCTACCCGGACCGGCCTTCCTCGATGATGGCCGCGTCTGGGTGCCGGTGCGTGCCGTCCTCGAGGCCGCCGGCTTTCAGGTCTCGTGGGATGCCGACCGTGAGCTGTTGACTGCGGAGAAGACGGGTTGGGCCGCGCGAATCGATATCGCGCGCGCACGCGTGGAGACTGCCGGGCAGACGTACGCAATGGATGCTCCCCCACGCCGGGTCGACGGTGCACTGCTCGTCCCGGCGGGCACGCTGCGGAGCTTGTTGTTCGGCGTCGACTGGGAGCCCGATCGCCGCACTCTCCGGCTGGTGACCGCGCGCTTCGGTGGAGCGGGGCTTCAGATCAGGCGGCTGCTCGATCGGCCGCTTGAGTACCTGGGCAACCAGGTCACCGTCGCGGGCGAATGCGGAGGACCCGCGGAGAGCGCGGGGCGAAGCCCCGACGCGGTCGCGTGGGTGCTGCGCGACGCATACGCGTCGATCACCTGCCATAGCCCCGTCGTCGACGGGGAGATTGAATGGAACCCGCGGTATGGGTTGAGGGTTGAAGTGAGTGGGCGCCTGGGAATGGCTCCCGACGGCGCAGTGCACATCGAGGTCACGAGCGTCAAGGAACTCGGCGGGCCCGCTGGGGTCGCCTGTGAACTGGCAACTGACCGCGCGGCATACGAGTTAGGCGTACCGGTCATCGTCGAGCTGTATGTGTCGAACCCGACGGCGGAGGTGATCGACCTCGGGGCTGCCCGGCGCGCGGGGCTTAGCGTCGTCGACACCGGCAACCGGGTGCTGTGGGAGCAGTGGATGAGTCTCCCACAGGCTCTGCAGCCGGGCGAGGAAGTCGAGTACGCGTTCATCTGGGAACCGCCCGACGAGCGGGGAACCGGCCCCGACGGCGCGCGCGAGTGTGTGCTGGAGATGCAGAGTTCTGCCGATCTATGGGCCGTGCGCAGGTGGTTCCGTATCGGCGGTCAACCGCCCTCTGCCGGGAGAGTTGCACAGGATGGCTGAGAAGAGCAACCCGCCGCCGATCGGTGAGCATCAGGCACCCGAGGAGCCCGGGCAGACGATCGAGCCGCGTGCCGCGCCTCGGGGCGTAGCACGCGACCCTAACCTCGGGGCCGCCGTCGGTGGCTACCGTAACCAGCGGCGGCCTGGCTGGTATATGGCCCTCGTGCTGCTCGGTGTGAGTATGGGCGCTCTGCTGGCGCTGGTGGTGGGCGAGGCGCCGCCACCGGCCGAGGACACCGTCGGTGGCGTGCAGCTCGGCACCGCGCGCCCCGACAGCCCCGACCTGAGGACGGGGCTCGTCTTCGCAACAACCGAACAGGCCCCCAAAGCGACGCCCCACATGATCCCCGCCGGCACCAAACGCGTCTACTGCCACTTCAGGCTGCCCGATGTCGACCGCATCGACGCGCTTGTGGGAGCCTGGAAGCACGACGGAGAGCCGGGCGGCACCATACCCGCGGGCAGCTTCAAAGGCGCAGTCGAGGGCGGCTTCGCGGTAGGCCGCGCAGCCATCGACGCCCCCGGCACCCAGGGCTTCGCAAAGGGCATCTACGAAGTGGAACTGACCACCGGTGAGGGAGACGTATACGACGCCAGCTTCATTGTCGTCGAGAAGCCGGATCAGATCATGGGGCAGAAGATCGCCGCTGCTCCGGGGGTGCAGATCTCGCAGGCCACCGTGTGTGGCGATGTCACCGGTGAGGGCGCGCCACAAGCCACCTCAACCGTTTTCCCGCCCAATGCCGGCCGCATCTACATGGCATTCAAGTTCGCGTCAGCCCAGCCGGGCAGCGTCGTGCGGGTGCGGTGGCTCTATCGCGACCACGCGATAGAATCGGCCACCCGCGAGATCACCCTCGAGTCTGAATCCGGATGGGCCTATGCGTGGATCAGTCCGGATGCGGGAACTCCCCTGCTCGAAGGCGCCTACAGGGTCGTTGTCGAAGCGGTGCCCGATGGCGAGCAACTCGCGACTGCCGCCTTCGAGGTCAAGGCCGGGAGCTGAAGGCGTCAGCAGCAACGGCAGCGGCACCTCCACCCCATGCCGGAGAATGTGGGCGACTGCGCACGGATGCGTTCAATTGGCTCAACCAATAGAAGGCCGGCTGGCTGTCGTCGCCCAGGTGGCCGCGTTGCACAGTGACCCGGGCCGGGGTAGCCGTTTGCCTGCGGGGGAGCGTCGTGAGTGGCATCGCCGACGCTCTCTCGGGCTGGATGGCAGCCGGGGGGCTCCGCAGCGCTCATCACAGACCTCCAAGCAGCAACGACCGAACTCCCTCTCCCCAGTCGACCGTCGGCCGTGTGACGACCCGGCAGGCTCCGCCTGGGCCTGCGGCTCCGTCACAGGCTCGAGCAGAGGTTGACCGTGCGTCAGGCCGCCGGATAGCCGCGCAGCCGGTCTTCCATACGTCACGTCACGCGGGCCCGCACCCGCGTCATACGGGAGTGCCTCCATACCGATGCAGTCCGGCGGATCGTGACTGCGGAGCAGTCCGCCTGCTAATGGCGTAACCAAGACGTATCCCAGTGCCGGCAGCTTCTCGGGGCGTCGACGCAATGTAGGAGGTCCCCGCGCCGGAGGCAGAGGCGGGGGCGGATGGGTCCGGCACGAGGTCATCGATGCGGACAGGCGGCGCGTTGGCAGGAGACGGGGCACCGCTACCCGCCCGATTTCTCGCCTACGGATGCGGCTGGCGTGCGGGGCGTTGGGCACGGTTCCTGGTGTGGGCTCAAGGGGGCTGTGGCGTGACTCGCCGTTTCGGAATGGGGAATGGTCGGCACTGAGTGGAGGCAAGCGAGGCGACATGACGATAGCGAGTTCCTTTGCGCAGAGCTATGACGTGATCGTTGTAGGGGGAGGTCATGCCGGCTGTGAAGCCGCACTGGCGTCGGCACGGGTCGGGGCACGCACCCTGATGCTTGCGCTGAATCTTGACAGCATTGGGGCCATGCCGTGCAACTGCAGCATTGGGGGACCGGGGAAGTCGCAGCTTGTCTCGGAGATCGATGCCCTTGGGGGCGAGATGGGTCGCGCGTGTGACCGGACCTTCACCCATACGCGCGTGCTCAACGCGTCGAAGGGTCCGGCCGTGCAGTCGTTGCGCTGCCAGGCGGACAAGGCGGCGTATCGTGCGACGATGAAGGAGAGCCTGGAGAGGGAGCCGCTGATTGCGACGTACCAGGATGTGGTGACAGACGTGCTCGTGACGGCGGGGGCGGCTGTTGGTGTCGGTACCGGCAGTGGGCTGGCGTTCGGCGCGCGCGCAGTGGTCATCTGCACAGGGACCTTCCTGAACGGCGTCGTCCACATCGGGGACAGGCAGGTGTCGGGGGGCCGAGCGGGGGAGGCTGCCGCCGACCGCCTAACGGGCAGCCTGCGCGACCTCGGGCTGCATTTCCGGCGGTTCAAGACAGGGACGGTGCCGCGTCTGCGCAGGTCGTCGCTGTCGACTGAGATGATGCGCGTGCAGCCGAGCGACGCTCGTCCCCTTCGCTTCTCAGTCATGGAGCAGCGGAGGCCGCTGCTGCCGCTTCTGCCGTGCTTCATTACGCACACAACGGAGAAGACGCACGCACTGCTAGTGGCCAACCTCGAGCGTTCGGCGCTGCATGCGGGGCACGTGAGCGGCACTGGGCCGCGCTACTGCCCTTCCATCGAGACGAAGCTCATTCGGTTCCCGGATCGCGACCGGCACCAAGTCTTCATGGAGCAGGAGGGCTGGCAGACGGAAGAGGTGTACGCGCAGGGGCTCTACAACTCGATGCCCTACGACGTACAGCTGGCGATGGTGCGCAGCGTGCCCGGGTGTGAGCGTGCGGAGATGACGCGGCCCGGGTACGCGATTGAGTACGACTGCATCGACCCGCGCGCGCTGTCGCCTGCCCTCGAGTACCCGGCGGCGCGGGGATTGTTCCTGGCGGGCCAGGTCAACGGTACGTCAGGGTACGAGGAGGCAGCAGCTCAGGGGCTTGTCGCCGGGGGAAACGCTGCGCGCCACGCCCTGGGGCTTGGCGCCGCGCTCGAGATCAGGCGGGATCAGGGATACATTGGGGTGATGATCGATGATCTGATCACCAGTGGTGCCGACGAGCCATACCGGATCCTGACTTCACGGGCCGAGTTCCGTATACTGCTGGGCCAGCACACGGCCTACGATCGTCTGACAGGCGTTGGCGCGAGGCATGGGCTGGTTGGCGCGAAGCTGCGCGCGGCAGTGGAAAGGCTGAAGGGAGCAGTGTGTCGGGAGCAGGCAAGGCTGGAGGGAATCGCCGTGGCGCCCGGGCACGCAATGCGCGCCCGGTTCCGCGGGATGGCGGGGGGCACGGACGAGGTGGTGAGCGCAGCCGATATGCTGCAGCAGACGACCGTGACGTACGATGAGATTGGGGGGTACTGGCCGGCGCCTGTGCCGCTGAACGCGTTCGAGGCGAGAGTCGTCGAAGCGACGGCCAAGTGCGAGGCGTATGCGAAGCGTGAGACTGTGAGGTCGCTGCAGACGCTGCGTTCAGACGGCGTCGTCCTGCCGTGCAGCATTGACTATACGCGGCTTCCACTGCGGGCGGAGGCACGACAGCGGCTCGCAGCGGCTCAGCCGCGCACGCTGGGGGAAGCGCGGGCGCTGTTCGGGGTCACGCCGGCTGACCTGGCCGTGATTGTCGCTGCGGTGCGACGCGGCGATGTTTCACGTGAAACGTGAAGGCGCGCACGTGCCAACGCAGGAGAAATGACGTACGTCCAAACGGGCGAACTGCCGGCGGGCCGCGCGCGAGCATCGGCCGTGATGGCGGTGCCCTCGACAGCCCCGCGTGTCTGCGCATCCGGCGGCGGTCGCATTCAGAGTTCCCATCGGCTTCCTACCGTGCCGAGTGCCGGGAAAGCCGTCCGATGGACGGCGTCCACACCATCCGCGGCGCATCCAGGCCGGGGGGGCCGAGGCGCGTGGCGGGGGGGGGCTGCGAGCGAGGAGGCTGCGTGCCACTGCGCGCCGAGCGGCACACGCAATGTCGCTGCTCTCGGCCGAGCGCGGGTGTCGTCGTCGGCGACGCAGGGCGCGGCTGCAGATCAACCGGGGGCGGGGCGCGACGGGCTGGGGCGCCGCCCGGTAGAACACGTGAAGACGCGCGCGCGGACCGCGGCTCAACGGGGGGGCTGCGGAGGGCGCCGGGGTGACTGTGGACAGAGGTGTGGCAGTGTGTATAACTTTAATGGTAAGGTCTTGCAATCATCGCCCGAGTGTGGTAGAGTGCAGTGAGGTATCTCATGGGCCGCATGGAAGTGTTTCACGTGAAACATCTCTGGTGGGCCGGTGCGGGCGGCCGCGAGGCGTTCGCACCCATACGGGGCGTGACAGCGTGGAAGCCGACGCGCGGGTGATAGTCCGCGAGGTCCTATCGGCCGGCGGGGTCCCGATCGACACTGAGCTGGTAGGCAGGTGCGGCGACATCGCGGACTGGTTGGGGCCAAGGGCCGCTCAGCTCGGGCTGACGCAGTATCGGAGGGGGGCCGATGTGGCTCTGCAACTCATGGCACCCGTGGTCCCGCTGGCTGCAGTGCTCGCGTCTGGGGATAAGAGAGTTGCGGAGGTTGGAGCGGGTTCGGGGGCTCTGGGGCTGGCGCTTGCCGCCGTCTGCCCCACCGTTCACGTAACGCTGATCGATCGCCGGCGGCGTGCGGCCGGGTTCATCGACTTGGCAATCCGGCGCTTTGGGATTGTCAACGCGGCCGCTGTGTGCGACGACTTTCGCAGTCACACGGGCGCCTATGATTGGGTCGTTGCACGGGCTCTCGCGCCAGGCAGCGCCGTGCTTGCCCGGCTTTGGCGCCTGTGCGGTCCCGGTGGGCACATCGGGCTGATAGAGAGTGACTATGTGCGACGCGCACCCGCCGGACTCCGGCGATCATCCGTGTTCACGACCGCAATCGAGGGATTGCGTATGAATGTGTATGAGGCGGACGGCCCCGCGAGCTGACCACGCCTTCTAGCTGTGCGCGGCACGCGGGCATGAGCAATTACCACGCGGGAGGTGCGTGCACGTGGGCTCAGTCTACACCCTGATCAACCAGAAGGGCGGCGTCGGGAAGACGACGACGGTGATCAACCTCGCCTGCTGGGCGGCACTGGATGGCAGGCGAGTGCTGATCGTCGACGCAGACCCGCAGGGCAACGCATCGAGCGGGCTCGGTGTGGATCGCAAGCAGCTGGAGCGTTGCGCGTACGACATGCTTGTTGGCGCGCCTGATGGCAGTCCGACGGCCACTGCGGCCGACGTGATCTTGAACACCGGAGTTCAGAATCTGATGCTCATCCCGGCGACTCTCAACCTGGCGGGTGCCGATATGGCGCTCTCCACCGCCATCGCGCGGGAGCGGCGCCTGAGGCAGGCCTTGGACCCGGTCCGTGGCGAGTTTGATCTCATCCTGATCGACACTCCCCCATCGCTCGGGATACTCTCAGTCAACGCGCTCGTCGCGTCCGACTTCGTCATTATCCCGATTCAGTGCGAGTACTACGCACTTGAGGGCGTCTCGCAGTTGCTGAACGTCATTGGTATCGCGCAGGCGCAGCTGAGTCCGGATTTGCGGATCGCCGGGGCCGTGCTGACCATGTACGACTCCCGCACCAATCTCTCCGCGGATGTTGCTGCCGAGGTGCGGGCCGACTTCGAGCATCACGTCTTCCACACCGTGATCCCACGGAACGTTCAGTTGGCCGAAGCCCCAAGCTACGGCCAGCCGATTGCCATATATGCCCCATCCTCAAGGGGCGCGAAGCGCTACTATGCACTCTACAAGGAGGTATTCTCTGATGACTAGACGCAGCCTTGGTCGCGGTCTCTCGGATCTACTCTCCGGCGAGGCGCCCCCGCGCAGCCGCACCGTCCTGGAAATCCCCCTGGGAGATATCGATCCGAACCCCCGGCAGCCGCGCACCGCAATGGACGCGGAGCCTCTCGAGGAACTGGCACGCTCGATCGAGGCGCACGGCGTACTGCAGCCGATCATTGTGCGGCGCCGCGCGGAGCGCTACGAGATTGTCGCGGGGGAGCGCCGTTGGCGCGCCGCCAACGAGGCTGGATTGGAATCCATCCCGTGCCTCGTGCAGGACATCGACGACCGCACCTCCCTGCAGATTGCGCTGATCGAGAACCTTCAACGCGATAACCTCAATGAACTGGACCTCGCTGAAGGCTATCGTGCACTCGTGGATGACTTCGGCCTGACGCAGGAGGAGGTTGCGCAGCGAATCGGGAAGAGCCGCTCTGCAGTGACGAATTCGCTGCGCTTGCTGGACCTGCCACAGCCCGTGCGATCGATGATCCGCGGCGGCGAGATCTCAGCGGGGCATGGGCGCGCATTGCTTGGCCTTGGCGCGCGTGAGGACGACATCTGCGAGATCGCGGCCCACGTCGTCGAGAAACAGTTGAGCGTGCGTGACACTGAGGCGCTCGTGCGAGAGCTCACATCTGTGGCGGCGGAAGACCAGACGCCGGAGATGGAGGCGGGACCCAGCGCGCGACCGGTGGACCCCCATCTGGCCGACCTCGCCGGGCGGCTGCAGACCGCTCTCGCCGCGAAGGTGACGATCAAGCCAAAGGCAAAGCGTGGTGGGATCATCCGAATTGACTATTACGATGACGAGGATCTGACGCGCATCGTCGAGGAGATCGACGCGGACGCTCGCTATCTGTAGGCGGAGTCCGGTCGCAACCGCCAGCGGTGGCCCCCCGGGCGAGCGCGACAGCCCGCGCACTAGGCACGGATGGTGGCTCCCGCCGGTTAGAGCGGGGGGAGTTGGTTCTGCATGTCCCTTGCGTAGGGGTTGGTGGGATCAAGCGCGAAGGCCTGCTGCAGTTCGCTCTGCATCACGCTCAACCAGGGCGATGCCGAGAGCGGGTCCTCACTCATCAGGCCCGCGGAGTAGCGTAGATACGCAGTGATGGCCTTCATCACGTGCGCGTAGGCGGCCAGTTGGGCCGGCGTCTTGATGTCTGCATGCCGGAGCGAGCTGGTTGGGGGCAGTCTGTCCGCAATGAGAATCGCATGGTCGAACCAGCGATCCGCCTCTGACAGTGTGCGCGTGTCACCGCCCGCTGCCAGCTCCATCAGTTGCTGGAGATACCCCGTTGTATTGCCCGTGAGCGATATCCCCAGGTGTGTCATGCCCATCATGAGCGCCGCCAGACCCATGTCCGGGTCCAATTCCAGAGCCTCCTGGTACTTCTGCCTCGCTGTGTCCATGTCGCCCGCCAACTGCGCCTTGAGGCCATCATCGAAGGCCCGTCGCGCCCGCTGGTGGGGGCTGTTGATGATGAGGTAGGCGGCGAGCGCTGCGGCACCCACAATCACCATGAGCACCACGATGACACCGATGACGGCACCGGTGCGTCTGCGCGGCGGTGCGACATCCGGATAGGCCACCGACGGGTCCACCGCGGGCAACTGGGTGCTACCGCCCGCAGCGGCAGCAGGTGGCCCGGAGCGGGCACATCTAGGGCACTGCGCCTCCAGCGGGGGTATGGCAAAGCCGCAGACCGGGCAGGGCTTGCCGCCGGCGTCCGGAGGATCGGCGTTGGGCCCGGTCGCCGTTCGCGGGGCCGGGGTGCTCCGGCGCCGCGGAGTAGGGGGCCGCGTTGGGCTGGATGGTGCCCGGGCGGCGCTCAAGGGAGTGTCGTCATCGAGGACGACCTCAATCACCGGCCGTGCGTCCTGCACGGTGGCAGTGTCCCCGAGTTCATTCTCATCGTCGTCGAAATCGATCTCGATGATGTCGCCGTCATCGTCGCGGGCCATGGCGAGTCACCTTCGGAGTTGTTGGTCTCGACTCTGTCCGGAGACCACGGTGGTACGCAATGCGATCTATTGGGTAAACCAAGCGAAACGTCCTACTCACCACGAGCGCGCCGGCGGTGGCACTGCCGGCGAGCCCCACCGGGCGGGTGCGCGCTGCGGGAAGACACCTGCAAGTACATGGTACCACAGGGCGGGCCGCGCTTAACATGCCGCGGATGGGAGGGCGGGTAGGCGCAAGCATCCAGCGCGCTCGGCACGGCTATTGCTTCAACTGCAACTGCGGCGTCGCGTGCGTATGCGACGACGGCATACGGTCACGCCTACATACCACAGTTCTCTACCCGGCCGCGTGCACCTGCGCAGAGGTGCGCCGATGAAGGTGCTGGGCTCGGACAGGTGAGGGAGCCGTCGACAGGGAACTGTAGACAAACGAACCCGGAGGGCAGAGCATTGCGCAACGAGGAGATCGGCAACAGCAACGGAACCGCTGAGATCAGCCCCGAGGACGAGGTGACAGCGGGCGCCGCGGGGGCATGGACGATCACGTATACTGCAGGGCCTGCCGGCATCGAGCCCGGGGGCAGTGTGCGGTTCGAGATTCCCCATGGCTTCACGGCGCCGCAAGTGCTGTGGAACCACGATCCCGGCTACTGTCGGGCACGCTGCAGCCAGCCCGGGGTGCGGCTGTCGCTTGCACTGGAGGTGCCCGTCAAGCGGGACGCCGAGCGGTTCTACTACGTGACGCGCTGGGGCAGAATGGTCTACGTGCAGGTGCTGGAGGAGAAGCTGCTCGAGGGCGAGCAGATTGAACTGAGCTACGGCTTCCGGCGCCACATGGAGGCGGGGGCGTACGCGCAGCACTTCGCCGGCGACGCGGAGTTCACGGTTGCCACCGACTGCGACGGCACGCGCTCGGCCGGGTTCTCAGGCTACACGCTGCTGGCAGAGCAGCCCGTCCTGCGGGTGGTGGCGGACGTGCCCGAGCGGCTGCACGTCGCGGCGCCTTCGTACGTTCAGATGGGGGAGAGCTTCACCGTACGGATCGTGGCGGAGGACTTCGAGCGCAATGCGTGCGAGGACCCGGGCAGCGACTTCATCGTGGACTCCAGTGATGGCCCCTTCCTGAACGCCGGCATCGAGCCCGGCGCCTGGCACAGTAGCGCCGAACTGCGGTTCGACATGCCGGGCGAGAAGATGATTGCCGTCGTGGATCCGCAGACGGGCGCCGCGGGGTCGTCAAACCCCATCGTGGTGACCCCGCAGTATCCCGAGGAAAGGCTCTTCTGGGGCGATATTCACGGGCACACCTGGCTCTCTGATGGCTTGAAAAGCGCGCATGATTACTATGCGTTCGGTCGAGAGCAGGCGCTACTCGACTTCTGCGCGATAGCCGATCACTCGCAGTACATCTCCGATGACGATTGGCGGGAGATAGGAGACGTAACTGCGCGCCATAACGATCCGGGACGCTACGTGACGCTGCTGGGCTATGAAGTGTCGCTGAACGCCGCCAAGCCGAGGTATGGGGACAAGTGCGTCTACTTCCCGGGCGATGAGGGGCCGCTGCTGCGGGCGACCGACATCAACCGCACGGAGTATGCCGACCTTGACGAGTACACGGAGCCGTGGAAGCAGGCTGGAGCCATGGTGATTCTGCACCAGCACGCCGGGGGCAGCGAGAGCTACTATGACCCGGAGCTTGTGCGGCTCGCGGAGGTCTACTCGGTGTGGGGCGATTCCGAGACCGCCGAAGGCAGCAGGCCG
>Ga0123332_1003404_pt1 | contig 14505 bp, 15 predicted proteins | sample BioC12SIPDNA_4_FD_89958 | JGI IMG/M metagenome (GOLD analysis project Ga0123332, IMG submission 89958) | Anaerobic biogas reactor microbial communites from Washington, USA - Biogas_R2_A C12 SIP DNA | ecosystem: Engineered > Bioreactor > Anaerobic > Unclassified | place: Washington, USA...
GGGAGGTCGAACACGACTACGTCGACGAGGCCGGACGCGAGGGCTTGCTTGGCCTGGTCGTTGTCGTTGAACAGCGAGATCGCGTTCTCCGGCTGGACGGTCGCCTCGACCACGGCGGCGCTCGTGGTGCCCACCATCGCGCCGATCTTGAGCGGCTTGAGGCCCGCGATGTCGCTCACGCCCGCGGCGGGGGAGTCCTCGGTCGTGACGACCGCCTGGGTCGCGTCGTAGTACGAGGAGGAGAACGCGATGTTCGCCTTGCGCTCCTCGGTGATCGAGACCTGGTTGATCGCGAAGTCGTAGTTCTTCACGCCCGGGGCGATGATCTGGTCGAAGCTCGCCGCGACCCACACGACGTCCTCGGGGGCGAAGCCGAGCTCGGCCGCGACCGCGTAGGCGACCGCGGACTCGTAGCCCTGCCCGCTCGAGGGGTCGTTGTCGACGACCCACGGCTCGTAGGAGGGGTCGGAGGTGCCGATCGTGAGCTTGCCCTCGGTGACCGTCTCGAGCGTCGCAGGGGCGTCGGACGAGGCGGGCTCGGAGCTGCTCGCGGCAGGCTCGGGGTCGGCGGACGAGCACGCGGCGAGCGCAAGGACGCTCGCGGCGGCCAGGGCGGCCAGGCGGGTGGACAGACGCATCGGGGGCTCCTTGGGGGCGACGCGACGAGATCGGGGGAGGGGCGCGGCTACCGCTCGGTAGCGGCCCGGCCACAGCGTAGGGGAACGTCTCGGGCGTCGTCGTCGTTGTGTCACGTAGTGATCCGCACGGGGAAGGAGCGACAGGACGCGATGGGACGACGCCTCGCGAACGGTGTGAAGACCGCCGGTCTGTTCGGCGCGCTGTGGGCCGTGCTGCTCGGGCTGTGGGCCGTGATCGGCGACGGCTCGACCGGGATGCTCGCGATCTTCGTCGGGATCGGGCTCGTGTCGACCTTCGTGAGCTACTGGAACTCCGACAAGATCGCGATCCGTGCGATGCACGCCCGGCCCGTGAGCGAGCTCGAGCAGCCCGTCATGCACCGCATCGTGCGTGAGCTGTCGACCCAGGCCCGCCAGCCCATGCCGCGCCTGTACGTCTCGCCGACGGCGGCCCCGAACGCCTTCGCGACGGGCCGCAACCCGCGCAACGCCGCGGTCGCGTGCACGACGGGCCTGCTCGAGCTGCTCGACGAGCGCGAGCTGCGCGCGGTGCTCGGCCACGAGCTCATGCACGTGTACAACCGCGACATCCTCACCTCGTCCGTCGCGGCCGCGGTCGCGGGCGTCATCACCTCGATCGCGCAGTTCCTCATGTTCTTCGGCGGCGGGGGCGACCGGCGCAACGCGAACCCGCTCGGGCTGCTCGCGATGGCCCTGCTCGCCCCGTTCGCCGCGATGCTCATCCAGCTCGCGATCTCGCGCACGCGCGAGTTCGACGCGGACCGCGGGGGTGCCGAGCTCACGGGGGACCCGCTCGCGCTTGCCTCCGCGCTGCGCAAGCTCGAGGCGGGGACGGCGGCGCGGCCCCTCCCGCCCGAGCGTGACCTCGTGGACGTCTCGCACCTCATGATCGCCAACCCCTTCCGCGGGGGCGGCTTCTCGCGACTGTTCGCGACCCACCCGCCGATGCACGAGCGCGTCGCGCGGCTCGAAGGCATGGCGGGGCGGCGTGGCTTTATCGCGTGAGGTGCGGCGCGACGTCGTCGTCGTCGGGGCTGGTCAGGCGGGGTTGTCCGCGGCGTACCACCTCGCGCGGCGCGGGATCGACTTCGAGGTCCTTGACGCGAACGAGGGGCCGGGCGGGGCGTGGCGGCACCGGCCCGACACGCTCACCTTCGGCGGGGCGCACGCGCTGCACGACCTGCCCGGGACGCCGCTCGGAGAGCCGGATCCTCAGGAGCCCGCCTCGGCGGTCGTGACGCGGTACTACGGGAGCTACGAGCGCGAGCACTCGCTCCCCGTGCGCCGGCCCGTGCGGGTGCGCGAGGTCGCCTCGGACGGCGAGCTGCCCGCGGGCCGTCGCGAGCTCGACGGGTTCCCTGCGCTGCTCGTGCGCACCGACGTCGGCACATGGCGCGCCCGGCTGCTCGTCAACGCGACCGGGACGTGGGACCGCCCGTACTGGCCGCACTACCCGGGCCGGGAGACCTTCGCGGGGTGGCAGGTGCACACGCGCGACCTGCGCGAGGAGTCGTCGTTGCGGGGGCGGCGCGTCGTCGTCGTGGGGGCGGGCACCTCGGCCGTCCAGCTGCTCCTACGGCTCGAGGGGTGCGCGGCCGCGACGACGTGGGTCACGCGCCGCCCGCCGCGCTGGGTCGAGCGCGAGTTCGACCCGTCGTGGGGGATCGAGGTCGAACGCTCGGTCACCGAGCGCACGCGCGCGGGCCTTGTCCCGCTGAGCGTGGTCGGTGCGACGGGGCTGCCCCTCACGGCCGAGCACCGCGCGGGGATCGAGCGCGGGGTGCTCGTCTCGGCCGGCCCGCTCGAGCGCATCGTGCCCGACGGCGTCGTCCTCGCCTCGGGCGAGCACGTGCCCGCGGACGTGATCGTGTGGGCGACCGGCTACCGCGCGTCCCTGTCCCACTTGGCTCCCTTGCGGTTGCGCGAGCCGGGCGGGGGGATCCGCACCGACGGGGTGCACGTCGAGCGCGACCCGCGAGTCCTGCTCGTGGGCTACGGGGCGTCCGCCTCGACGATCGGCGCGACCCGCGCAGGCCGCCGCGCCGCCCTCGCCGCCGCCCGCCTCCTCACCCCCGCTGCCGCCTGACCTCGCCCTGCCTCGCGCTGCCCGGCGACCCCCATCCCGCCCCGCGAACCCGACCACAACTCCCTCCCCCGCCCGTGCCTCACCCGCCCGTACCACCCCCGCCCGTGCCACCCCCGCCCGTACCGATGCGGAACGTTCCCGTCATCCTGCGGAACGAATGACGCGCGAGCGGAACAACCCGGTCGTGCGTGGAACAACCGGGTCGCGCGTGGAACAACCGGGTCCTGAAGTGGAACGAACCGACCCTCGCACCCCCTTGAGTGGAACGATCATGCGCCATTTCGTTCCACACTCAAGGCTGAGCGGGCTGTTCCCGCTCGCCTGCCGCCTGACAGAGAGCAGCACCATGTCTCTCTCCCTGCCCGATCGTTGGGTCTGGGACTTCTGGTTCGCCCACGACGGCGACGAGGTCCACGTGTTCTACCTCCAGGCGCCGCGCAGCCTCGGTGACCCCGAGCTGCGGCACCACAACGCGACGATCGGTCACGCGGAGTCGTGACCTGCGCTCGTGGGAGGTGCTCCCGGACGCGCTCGGGCCGGGGGCCGACGGCGAGTTCGACTCGCTCGCGACGTGGACCGGCTCGGTCGTGCGGCACGCGGGCGAGTGGCACATGTTCTACACGGGCGTCTCGCGCGCGGAGGAGGGCAAGGTCCAGCGGGTGGGCGTCGCGACGTCGTCGGACCTCGTGACGTGGACGAAGCAGGGGATGCTCCTCGAGGCGGACCCGCGCTGGTACGAGCGGTTGCACGCGGGGGTGCGCGAGGAGGCGTGGCGCGACCCGTGGGTGTGGCACGAGCCGAGCACGGGACGCTTCCACATGCTGCTCACGGCGCGGGCGAACCACGGGCCCATCGACGGGCGGGGCGTCGTCGGGCACGCGGTCTCGGACGACCTGCGGACGTGGGAGGCCCTGCCCCCGGTGTCCGAGCCGGGGGAGTTCTACCACCTCGAGGTGCCCCAGCTCGTCCACCTGGGTGGGGCGTGGCGGGTCGCGTTCTGCCTCACGGCTGCCGATCACAGTGCGGCTCGGCGAGCCCGCCCGGGATTCGTCGCGGAGGGTGGCACGCATGTGCTCACGGGGGCGGGCCCGCTCGGGCCCTTCGAGCTCGAAGAGGGGCCGTTCCTGCTGGGCGACCCGCACGCGAGCCTGTACGCGGGACGTTTCGTCGAGCACGACGGCGCGTGGTTCCTCATGGCGTGGGAGCACGTCGACGTCGACGGCGCGTTCGTGGGTCGTCTGAGCGATCCCATGCCGGTCTCGGTGGGCGCGGACGGGCGGATCACGGTGGTCCGCCCCTCCTAGGGTGTGGCTCGACCCGCGACGGGGCCGAGCTCGCGGGTGAGGTGCTCGTCGCGTGCCCGCTCGTGCGCCACGGTTCGGTCGAGCCTGTGCGCGCGCGGGTCCGACGTCGTCGGCGGGCGTCTGCCGGGGGCCGACGGCGGCACCTGAGGGCCTGGGGGACGACGACGGCGCCCGCGGTCACCGGGGCGCGAGCGTCGGTCCTGCGGTGCAGCAGGATGGGCCCATGACGCCCGCAGAGCAGCTTGTCGCCCTGTCCCGCTGGATCGATGCGCCGAACGCGCACCGCGACCCCGAGGCGCAGGCGTGGGCGCGGCTCGCGAAGGTCGGTGAAGAGGCGGGCGAGGTGGTCGCGGCCTTCATCGGCGCGACCGGCCAGAACCCACGCAAGGGTGTCACGCACACGCTCGAGGACGTGACCGAGGAGCTGCTCGACGTCGCCCTGACCGCGCTCGCAGCGGTCGAGCACCTGCGCGGCCACGACGGCGCGGCGTTCGAGCTGCTCGAGGCCAAGCTCGAGCGCGTCGCCCACCGCGCCGGCGTGCTCACCGACTGACGACTCCCCAGGGCCCACGCTGGGGTGGAACGAACCGGTGGTGCGTCGTCGCGGTGTGGAACGAACCGGTCGTGCGTCGTCGCGGTGTGGAACGAAGTTGTCCCGGAACACCCCCGAGTGGAACGAAGGTGCGCCATTTAACGGCGCAAGCCACAGACAACCTTTTCGGGCGGGTCTTGCGAACACTCGGGCGTGGGTCTCCGCCGATGACCTGCACCGTCTCCGCAACGGGTTCCACTTACGGGACGGTCAATGCTCATGCCGCAGACCTCCCCCTCCCGCCGCAGAAGAGGTAACAGCGTTTGCTCCCGAGGACCGCGACGTTCTGTCAGTCGTCGTTGAATTTCCAGTGATGTCGGGCGCCGCGGGCGTGAGCTACAAGCCGAAGGCGCCGCCCTCGAGGAGGATGACGATGCCGAGGCCGATGAGGACCAGCGGGAAGAGGATGTGTTCCCAGCGTTCGAGGATCTCGGCGATGGGCCGGCGGGTGGCGACGTACTTGGCTGCGAGGACGAGGAGGCCGACCAGGGCGAGGAAGACGAGGCAGTAGGCGATGATCGCGGTGGTGGACGCGGTGGCGAAGACGGGGACGTAGACCCCGATGTTGTCTCCGCCGTTGGCGAACGTCACGGCGGCCACGGTCAGGACTCCGACCTGCTTGTCGGCGACCTTGGCCTCGTCATCGTCGTCGTCGTCACCGCGGTTGCGCCACGCTCGCCATGCCGCGTAGAGGCCCAGGGCGAGGGGGATGAGCCCGAAGTAGGGCAGGGCGTCCTCGGGCAGGAAGCTGCGGGCCCCGAGGGAGATCACCACGGCGGCGAGCAGGATGCCCCCGAAGCCGAGGTACTGGCCGAGCAGGATCTTGCGGGTGGTGCCCCGCTGGCCGGCGCCGCGGGCGTAGAAGAGGGACAGGACGATGATGTCGTCGATGTTCGTGGCCACGAACAGGCCGATCGCCTGCAGGATCGGGGTGAGCAGTTCCATCGGTGCCTTTCGGGGCGCGCCGGACCGCCGGCGGTGGGTCAGTGGGGCCGCGTTGGTCCGCGGGGGTCAGTGTCCGCGCGTGGGCTGGTGGGTGCGTGCGGCGCGCAGGCCGTTGAGGATGACCAGGACCTCGGCGACTTCGTGGATGAGTACGACGGCGGCCAGGCCCAGGACGCCGGTGATGGCCAGGGGTGGCAGCGCGGCGATGATGAGCAGTGACAGGACGATGTTCTGGTTGACGATGCGCCGTCCGCGTCGGGCATGGGCGATGGCCTGGGGCAGCAGGCGCAGGTCCTGGCCGGTGAAGGCGATGTCGGCGGACTCGATCGCGGCGTCGGAGCCGGTGGCTCCCAACGCGATCCCGACGTCGGCCGCGGCCAGGGCGGGGGCGTCGTTGATGCCGTCACCGATCATCGCGGTGGGCCGGCGCACGCTGAGCTCGCCCACGGCGGCGGACTTGCCTTCGGGGCGCAGCTCGGCGCGCACGTCGCTGATGCCGGCCTGGGCCGCGAGGGCGCGGGCGGTGCGCTCGTTGTCTCCGGTCAGCATCGTGACGTCGATGCCCTGGCCCGCCAGGGTCGTGATGACCTCGGGGACCTCGGGACGGAGCTCGTCACGCACCCCGATCGCCCCGGCGACCGCGCCGTCGCGGTGGACGACGACGACCGTCATCCCCTGGGCCTCCAGGTCACGGACCCGGTAGGTGAGGTCGCCGGGGTCGACCCAGCGGGGGCTGCCGACCAGCACTACGGCGCCGTCGACGGTGCCGTGGATTCCGTGGCCGGCTTCCTCGGTGGTGCCCTGGGCGGCGGGGATTGTGGGGGCGGCGTGGGTGATGGCGGTGGCGAGGGGGTGGGTGCTGTGCTGCTCGAGCGCGGCGGCCCAGGCCAGGACCTGTTGCTCGGTGACGTCGGCGGCGGGGACGACGGCGGTGACGGTGGGCTGGTTGCGGGTCAGGGTCCCGGTCTTGTCGAAGGCGACGTGCCCGATGTCCCCGAATCGTTCGAAGATGGCACCGCTCTTGATGATGACGCCGAACTTGCTGGCCGAGCCGACCGCGGAGACCACGGTGATCGGCACCGCGATCGCCAGCGCACACGGGGAGGCGGCCACGAGCACCACCAGGGCGCGGGTGATCCAGGTCTGCGGGTCACCGGCGAGTGAGCCGATGAGCGCGACCAGCACGGCCAGGACCAGGACGCCGGGCACGAGCGGACGGGCGATGCGGTCGGCCAGCCGGGCGCGTTGCCCCTTCTCGGCCTGGGCGCGTTCGACCAGGCTCACGATCGTGGTCAGGGAGTTGTCGGTGCCGGGCGCGGTCGCCTCGACCTGCAGGGCTCCGGCGGCGTTGATCGCCCCGGCAGACACCTCATCACCGGGGCCGACCTCGACGGGGATGGACTCACCGGTGATCGCCGAGGTGTCCACGCTGCTGTGCCCGCTGCGGACGATGCCGTCGGTGGCGATGCGCTCACCGGGCCTGATCAGCATGACCTGCCCCGCGGCCAGGTCACGGGCCGGGACGCTCGCGCTATGGCCGTCGGTGAGGACGGTGGCGCTCTGGGGCACGAGCTTGAGCAGCGCGCGCAGCCCGGCACGCGCCCGGTCCATCGCCCGGTCCTCCAAGGCCTCGGCGATGGAGTAGAGGAAGGCCAGGGCCGCGGCCTCCTCCACGTGGCCGAGGATGACCGCGCCGGTGGCGCTCATCGTCATGAGGAGCGCGATGCCGAGCTTGCCCGTGGCGAGCTTGCGCAGCGCACCGGGGACGAACGTGGAGGCCCCGAGCAGCAGACCGACCCAGAACAGCACCAGCGCCGCGCTCTGGGCGCCGGACCACTCACAGGCCAGCCCGGCGACGAACGCGACCCCCGAGGCGATGGGGATCAGGACGGCGCGGTCAGCCCACCACGGGGTCTCGTGCTCGTCGTCGGTCTCGAGCTCCTCGACGGGGGTGTGGGTGGTCGCGCTCATGCCACGGTCCCGCTCGGGCAGCAGCCGGGCACCGTGCAGGTGGCATCCACGCACGGGGCGTTCTCATCGACGGCCAGCGTCACCTCGACCAGCGCGGTCATCGCCGCCCCCAGGTGGGGGTCGGCGATCTCGTACCGCGTCTGGCGCCCCTCGGGCTCGGCCACGACGATGCCGCAGTCCCGCAGGCAGGTGAGGTGGTTCGACACGTTCGACCGGGTCAGGCCTAGGTCGCGGGCGAGTACCGCCGGGTAGCTCGGGCCCTCGAGGAGTGTCATGAGGATGCGGGAGCGGGTCGGGTCGGCCATCGCCCGGCCCAGCCGGTTCATCACGTCCAGCCGCGAAGCAATAGTCAGCATGCGCTGACCATACAGAACCTGCTGACCTCTCGTGTGTGGCTCCCGCTGCTGATATCTGCACATCTGCATAGGTGTATGGTCGTGGCATGAGTGTGACGCCGTTGGATTCGTGTCAGGTCACCGCCGTCCATCCGGAGAAGGTGGCGCTGACCCGGGAGAGGATCCCCGACGAGCGCGAGGCCGGCAGGTTGGCCGGGCTGTTCAAGCTCCTGGGGGACCCGCGCCGTGCCCGGGTGCTGTATGCGTTGCTGGAGGCCGGCGAGCTGTGCGTGTGTGACCTGGCGGCGTCGGTCGATGTCGCGGAGGCGTCGGTGTCCCAGGTGCTGCGGGTGCTGCGTACCGCTGGGGTGGTCGAGAACCGCCGGGAGGGGCGGATGGTGTACTACCGCCTCGCTGACGGGCATGTGCGGATGCTGCTGGACGTCTCCCGTGAGCACGCCCGCCACGAGGGGCAGGGCTGATGGGGGCGGGACACAGCCATGCCCCGGCGACCGGGCATGCCGGTGGCCGCTACCGTCGGCGGCTGGCGGGGGCGTTCGCCCTGACGGCGGGCTTCTTCCTGATCGAGCTGGTCGCGGGGCTGGTGTCGGGGTCGTTGGCGCTGCTGTCGGATGCCGGGCACATGGCTGCCGATGTGGTGGTGCTGGGTGCGGCGCTGCTGGCGACGCGCATCGCGAGCCGGCCGGACTCCACGGGGCGACGCACCTATGGCTCCTACCGGGCCGAGGTGTTCGCCTCGGCGTTGGCGGTGCTGGCGATGCTCGCGGTCGGGGTGTACGTGGTGGTCGAGGCCATCAGCCGGCTGGGCGACGCGCCGGAGGTGGCCTCCGGCGCCATGCTCGCGGTCGGCTTCGCCGGCCTGGTGATCAACATCATCTCCATGCTGCTGCTGCGCAGCGGGGCCAAGGACAGCCTGAACGTCAAGGGCGCCTACTACGAGGTGATCGCCGACGCCGCCGGGTCGGTGGGTGTCATGGTCGCCGGCGTGCTGATCATCCTCACCGGCCAGCCGATCTGGGACGTCGTGGTCGCGGCGCTCATCGCGGTCTTCGTCATCATCCGGGCGGTGGTTCTGGGCAGGCAGGTGATCGCGGTGCTGGGCCAGCACGCCCCGGAAGGGGTGGACCCGGAGGACGTCGCCGGTGACCTGGACGCGGTCGAGGGGGTGGAGGAGGTCCACGACCTGCACCTGTGGACCCTGACGTCGGGGATGAACGTGGCCACGGCCCACCTGGTCGCTGACCAGGGCGCGGACCACGGCGCCGTGCTTGCCGGCGCGCGCCGGGTGCTGCGCGACCGTTACGGTATCGCCCATGCCACCTTGCAGGTGGAGGGCGCCGGCAGCGACGGCTGTCACGACCTGAGCTGGTAGCACTCGGCACGGAAGCCCGCTCGCGAGAGCCGCACATGCTTGAGCAACGTCTTAGGAGCGCGCGATGACCGCGAAGCACGGCAAGGGCCCCGGGCCGGACGAGGGCCAGCGGCCGGCCCGGCGCGGGGTGGTGCTCACCCTGCTGGGGATCGGTCTGGTCGCCGCGGCTTACGTGGTGACGATCGTGGTCATGGTGGTGCGGTGACGCGGCCCAAACGGACCGCGGCCTCATGGCGGCGCCGCAAGGCGGTCATCGCGTCGTCCAGTGCTGTCCTCGTCGGGTCGAGCACGTAGAGGTCGTGAAGACGTCCAGATATAGGCCTGGGACGGGAGTTCTTGCATCGACTGAACTCCCCGGTGGTTGCAGGTCCGATACGCAGGGGTGCCAGTAAGTAGGGCTGATCGGCGCCCATTTTCTTGTCTCGCGCCCCGGGGCGAGGCGGTCCCCTATCGGTGTCCCTGTGTGCGGGGCAGGTTCACGCCGCGCAGCAGGAGAGCTTGGCGATGTCGGTGGTGAAGGCCTGCGCGGTGAGCTTGAGGCCTTCGGCCATGGTCAGGTAGGGGCTCCAGAGGTTGGCGACCTGGCTGGTGGTCATGCCGGCCTCGAGCATGTAGACCCCGGCGGCGGCGAGGTCGCCGGCGTCCTGGGCCAGGGCGGTAATGCCGATGATGCGGCCGGTGTCGGCGTCGGTGACCATCTTGATGAACCCGCGGGTGTCGCGGTTGACGATCGCGCGTGGGACGTGCGCGAGTGACAGGACACGGCTGTCGTAGCGGATCCCGGCAGCGGAGGCCTGCCGTTCGGTCATCCCGACGGCGGCCAGGGCGGGGCTGGTGAACACGACCCGGGGCAGGTGGCGGTAGTCGACCTCGAGGCCGGCGCCGGTGAGGGCGTTGTCGGCGACGAGGGCGCCGTGGGCCGCGGCGACGTACACGAACTGACGGTGGGCGGTGACGTCACCGGCAGCCCAGACGCGCGGGTTGGTGCTGCGCAGATGGCTGTCGACGACCACCTCGCCGTGGTCGCCGGTGCGCACGTCGACGGTGTCGAGACCGAGCGTGGCGGTGACCGGGCGGCGCCCGGTGGCGACGAGTGCCTCGGCCGCCCGGAGTTCCTGTGAGCCGTCAGTGGTGGTGGCAGTGACCGTGACCTCGCCGGTGGCCGGGTCGCGGCGGACCGCGCTGGGCACCGCGCCGCGGATGATCTGGATGCCTTCGTCCGTGAAGATCTCATCCAGGGCGGTGGACGCCTCGGGTTCTTCCTGGGACGCCAGCCGTGAGCGGACCAGCATGGTGACCCGGACGCCGAGCCGAGCGAAGAGCTGGGCCTGCTCCATCGCGACGTAGCCGCCGCCGATGACCAGCAGCGACTCCGGGACGTGGTCCAGTTCCATCGCGGTGGTCGAGGTCAGGTAACCGGCCTCCTGCAGGCCGGGGACCGGCGGCGCCCAGGGCCTGGAGCCGGTGGCGATGAGGTAGTGCGCGGCCCGGACCGTCTCCACCGTGCCGTCAGGGCCGGTGACGCGCAGTGCCGGCTCGCTGGGTGTGCCGACGAACGTGGCGTCCCCGGGGTGGAGATCCCATCCGTACTCGGTGGCCAGGTCCAGGTACTTCTCGCCACGCAGTGACCCGACGAGCCGATCCTTGCCGGCGATCAAGGCGGGCATGTCGACCGGCCGGACTTCGGGGAGCGGCAGGCCGGGGAACCGGGAGGCGTCGAGTGTGACGTGGCGGGCCTCGGCGGTCGCGAGCAAGGCCTTGGAGGGCACGCACCCGGTGTTCACGCAGGTACCGCCGACGGTGCCACGCTCGATCATCACCACCCGTCTGCCGAGGTTGGTGGCGCGGATCGCGGCCGCGAACGCCGCCCCACCGGACCCGATCATTGCCAGGTCATACGACCTGCTGTTAGCCGTTGCCGTCATGAACTCCTCCTTCATCGCCCTCAGGATCGACCTTCCAGTGCACTGGAAGGTCAAGGGGGAGAATGAGTGGCATGCGGATCGGTGAGGTGGCTCGGGCGTCGGGCACGACGAGCAAGACCCTGCGGTACTACGAGGAGGTCGGGCTGCTACCCGCCGCGGACCGCACCCCGGCGGGCTACCGGGACTACGGCGCCGAGGTGCTCGACCGGCTGGACTTCATCCGCCGGGGGCAAGCGGCCGGGCTGACCCTGGCCCAGATCGGTCAGGTGCTGGACATCCGCGACCGGGGGCAGGCCCCCTGCCGGCACGTCACCGACCTGCTCGACACCCGCCTTGATGTGATCGACCGGCAACTCGCCGAGCTCGCGCAGCTACGCACCACGATCGCCGACCTGCGCGAGGACGCCGCCGCCGGCGACCCGGCCACGTGCCCCCCCGAGGATGTCTGCCGCTACCTGTGACACCGAAGTTCACGGGCCCGTGGCAGCGCATGGCGGCCCACTCTGTTGCGTTGGGGTGTTAGACCTTTCGCAACGGTTCTGTTGCGCGGGGTGCACCCTATCGCGACGCCTATTCCTCTGGCCTGCCGTCGGCCGCTGTCCCGGTGAAGGATCGGCTTACGGAGCGTCGGCCCGCGCAGCTCCGCCCGCATCAGCCAGATAGGCCGCCACCGAGCATCGACAGAACACCGCCAGTCACCGTCGAAAGTCACATCCACGGGCGGGTCGGAACGCGCCGCAGCGGCCCGAAACGTTCCACCGGGGCCCGAGCCGTTCCACTCGAGGCTAGGACGTTCCACAGCTGGATCGGGAGGCCGCACAGCGCGGGTCGTGCCGTGCAGGGCGGGACGTGGCGCACAGCGCGGGTCGTGCCGTGCAGGGCGGGACGTGGCGTGCGGCGCGGGACGTGCTGTGCGGCGGCCGGGGGCGCCGGGCGTCAGCGGTAGTTGACGAACTGCAGCGGCACCTCGATGTCGGCCTGCTTGAGCAGGGCGATCACGGCCTGCAGGTCGTTGCGGGACTTGCTCGTCACGCGCATCTGGTCGCCCGTGATCTGCGTCTTGACGCCCTTGGGTCCCTCGTCTCGCACGATCTTGCCGATCTTCTTGGCGACCTCCTGGCTGAGCCCCTCGCGGATCGAGGCGACGAGGCGGTACTCCTTGCCCGAGGGCTTGGGCTCGCCGTCGCCCGTGTCGAGGGCCTTGAGGGAGATGTCGCGGCGCACGAGCTTGGTCTGCAGCACGTCGAGGATCGCGAGGACGCGCTCGGGGGAGTTGGCGACCATCGTGACGACCTCGCCGTTCCACGTGATCGAGGCCCCGACGTTGCGGAAGTCGTAGCGCTGGCCGACCTCCTTGGCCGCCTGGTTGACGGCGTTGTCGATCTCCTGCCGGTCGACCTTGCTGACGACGTCGAACGACGAGTCGCTCGCCATGGTTCCTCCTGGGTCTCGCAGTGCCCCTGCTCATGTCCGTTTCGCAGGGAGGGCTGTTCGGTTGCTATCCTTCCATCCGCACGTCTCCCCGGCGGGTTACCCAAGTGGCCAAAGGGGGCTGACTGTAAATCAGCTGGCATCGCCTTCGGGGGTTCGAATCCCTCACCCGCCACGTGTCGCGGCCCCGCCCACCAGGGCGGGGCCGCTCTCTTTCCCGCCGCACCTCGCCCTGAGCGCCCCGGACGTCTCCCGCCGACGACGGCGCCCCGGCCCGCCGACGACGGCGCCCCGACCACCTGAGGTTGGCGAGCCACGGACCTTGGGCCCCCGGACCTTGGGCCCGTCGCGCGGGGTGTGCGGCACGCCACAGTGGTGTCACGAGGCAAGGACGCCCCGGGCGGCGTCCGCACAGACCCACGCGGCGTCGTCTGCGGGCCCGATGCCGGGGGAGTCCCCGGCGGGAGGTGTGCGATGAGCAGGTTCCAGGCGAAGTTCCCGAGCGACCGGATGGCCGGACGGGTCGCGCTCGTCACGGGTGGTGCGCGCGGCATGGGCGCGTCCACGGTGCGCCGGCTCGTGGCCGAGGGCGCTCAGGTGGTCATCACCGACGTCCTCGACGCCGAGGGTGAGGCACTCGCGGCCGAGCTCGGCGAGAACGCCGTCTACGCCCACCTCGACGTCACGGACGAGGCAGGTTGGGCCAAGGTCGCCGAGCTCGCGAAGGAGAAGTTCGGGCCTGTCACGGCGCTCGTCAACAACGCGGGCATCGTGCTCCAGGCGCCCACGCTCGAGACGACCGCGGACGACTTCCGCAAGGTGCTCGACGTCAACGTCACGGGCGTGTTCCTGGGCACCAAGGCGATCGTCCCGCAGATGATCGAGGCGGGTGGCGGCGCGGTCGTGAACATCTCGTCCGCGGCCGGGATCGTCGGCATGCCGAACCTCTCGGCCTACTGCGCCTCGAAGTGGGGCGTGCGCGGGATGACCAAGGCCATGGCGCTCGACCTCGGTCACCAGGGCGTGCGCGTCAACTCGATCCACCCGGGGGCGATCCGCACCCCGATGGCGGCCGGGATCGAGGACGAGCACATGGGTCACCAGGCGATCCCGCGCGTGGGTGAGCCCGAGGAGATCGCGGCCGCGGTCGCCTTCCTCGTGAGCGACGACGCGCAGGACATCACGGGCGCCGAGCTCGCGGTCGACGGCGGCATGGTGCTCGGCTCGGTCGCGATGGCCGTCCAGGAGGCGCGCGACAACTAGGTCAGCAGGGCCAGGCGGCGGGGCGGGCGGGTGCACGATTTTCGTGCCCGCCCGCTTCGCGTGTACCCTGTCCTGGCCGCCCCGATAGCTCAGTCGGCAGAGCGTCTCCATGGTAAGGAGAAGGTCAAGGGTTCGATTCCCTTTCGGGGCTCGCAGCGGGCGACGGACCGCGCTGAGGCACGGTCCGTCGCTCGTCACGGCGGGGTAGCTCAGGTGGTTAGAGCACACGGCTCATAATCGTGGTGTCGCGGGTTCGAGTCCCGCCCCCGCTACCACCGAACCGAATCAGCACCACACATCGACTAAGGACTTCCCGTGGCCAGCAAGAGCTCTGACGTTCGCCCCAAGATCACGCTTGCCTGCGTGGACTGCAAGGAGCGCAACTACATCACCAAGAAGAACCGTCGGAACGACCCCGACCGCCTGGAGATGAGCAAGTTCTGCCCGCGTTGCCGCAAGCACACCGCGCACCGCGAGACCCGCTGACGTCGACGCCCAGAGCGTCCCGAGAGACCCGCCCCGGCCCTGCCGGCGGCGGGTCCTCGCCATTTCGGGCTGGTCATTTCGGGCTGGGTAGGATCGCGCCATGGTCGTCGACGCA
>Ga0123332_1003407_pt1 | contig 14499 bp, 13 predicted proteins | sample BioC12SIPDNA_4_FD_89958 | JGI IMG/M metagenome (GOLD analysis project Ga0123332, IMG submission 89958) | Anaerobic biogas reactor microbial communites from Washington, USA - Biogas_R2_A C12 SIP DNA | ecosystem: Engineered > Bioreactor > Anaerobic > Unclassified | place: Washington, USA...
GGCGTGGAGGCCCCCACCCCGGAGCGCTGACCCGCCCGACCCCAAACCCCGGCTCCATGACCGCCGACGAGGTGTGAGTACTTCGGTCGAATAATCAGACCAAAGTGCACACACCTCGGAAGATCTCGGGTCACAGGTGGACATGTGGTCAGAGTGACCTTATACTGGTCACCATGACCACAAAGGACGCTGCCCGGCCTGCCGGCGCCAGCACCGCCCTGCTGACCGACCACTACGAGCTGACGGGGCTCGACGCCGCACTGGTGTCGGGCGTGGCCCACCACCGGGCGACGTTCGAGCTGTTCTCGCGGGGCCTGCCCGACGGGCGCCGCTACGGCGTGGTGGCCGGCATCGGGCGGGCGGTCGATGCCGTGCTGCGGTTCCGCTTCGGTCCCGCCGAGCTGTCCTACCTGGAGGAGCGGGGGTTCCTCCGGCCCGAAACCCTCGCCTACCTGGCCGACTTCCGCTTCAGCGGCGACGTCACCGGCTACCGGGACGGCGAGATCTACTTCCCGTACTCGCCGCTGGTGACCGTGGACGCCACCTTCGGCGAGGCGCTGGTGCTGGAGACGGTGCTGCTGAGCGTGCTCAACCACGACGCCGCGGTGGCGAGCGCCGCAGCCCGCATGGCGAGCGCGGCCCAGGCCCAGGGTCGGGCCACCATCGAGGGCGGGGCCCGTCGCACCCACGAGGAGGCCGGCGTGGCCGCCGCGCTGGCCGGCTACATCGCCGGCATCGACGTCACGTCGAACCTCGAAGCCGCCCGTCGCTACGGCATCCCCAGCGCCGGCACCACCATGCACGCCTTCACCCTGGCCCACCGCAGCGAGCTCGACGCCTTCCGCGCCCAGGTCGAGGCGATGGGCACCGACACCACCTTCCTGGTCGACACCTACGACATCCCCAGCGGCATCGAGAACGCGGTGGCCGCGGCCGGGGCCGGCATCGGTGCAGTGCGCCTCGACTCGGGCGATGTCGCCGACGAGGCCCGCAAGGCCCGGAAGCAGCTCGATGCTCTCGGTGCCACGGGATGCAAGATCGTGGTGTCGGGCGATCTCGACGAGTACCGGGTGGAGGCCATGGCCGATGCGCCCGTCGACCGCTACATGTTCGGCACCCGCCTGGTCACCGGGTCGGGTGCCCCCACCGCCGAGCTGGTCTACAAGCTGGTGGCGGTGGCCGACGACGACGGGCCCGACGCCACCATGCGAGCGGTGGCCAAGACGTCGGCGGGCAAGGGCCACCGTGGTGGCCGCAAGACCGCCACCCGGATCATCGGTGCCGACGGGTACGCCCTGGAGGAACGCCTGCTGATCGACGGCGACGAGCCCGAACCCCTGGCCGAAGGGCAGACCGAGCGCGCCCTCCAGGTCCCGCTGATCGTCGCGGGTGAGGCCCTGGCGCCGTTCGATGCCCGGGCAGCCCGGGAGCACCACGCGCTCGCCCGGGCCGAGCTCCGCCCCGGGTGGCTCGCCCTCGAGCCCGGCCGGCCCGCTCTCAACCCAAACCGACCCCAGGAGGTCGCACCATGACCACCACCAACCACAGCACAGACACCACCGACCCGACCGTGCGCTGGGCGCTCGGCGTGGTCGATGTGGAGAACGACTTCTGCGAGGGCGGGAGCCTGGCCGTGGAGGGCGGCGCCGAGGTGGCCCGCCGCATCCGCGAGCACATCGAAGCCAACCCGGGCCGGTGGGCGGCCCGGTTCGCCACCGCCGACCGCCACCCGGCCGGCCTGGAAAATCACTTCGCCCCCGAGGGGACCGACCCGAACTACGTCGACACCTGGCCGTCTCACTGCGTGGCCGGTACCCCGGGCGCTGAGCTGCACCCCAACCTGCTGGAGGGGACCACCGAGACCGCGCTGTTCGACGTGCTGGTCGAGAAGGGCCAGACCAGCGCCGCCTACTCGGGCTTCGAGGGCACCACCGCCGACGGCCTCTCGCTGGCCGGCTGGCTGCGAGCCCGCGGCATCGACGGCATCGAGGTCTGCGGCATCGCCACCGACCACTGCGTGAGGGCCACCGCGGCCGACGCGCTGGCCGAGGGCTTCCAGGTCCGGGTGCTCACCGACCTCAGCGTCGGCATCGACCCCGACGCCATCACCAAGGCGCTCGACGACCTCGAGGCCGCCGGGGCCGAGATCGTCACCACCACCGATGTGGGGACGCCGGCGTGATCCCCGACTCCACGGCACCGGTTGGCCTGACGGTCGACGTCGTCCTGCTCACCATCCGATCCGAACGGCTCAGCGTCCTGATGGTCGAGCGCGGCATCGAGCCGTTCGCGGGGTCGTGGGCCCTGCCCGGTGGCTTCGTGCTGCCCGACGAGGACCTGGACGACGCGGCCCGCCGCGAGCTGGAGGAGGAGACGTCCATCGCCGACGCCCTCACCCACCTGGAGCAGCTCGCCACCTACGCCACCCCGGACCGCGACCCCCGGATGCGGGTGGTCAGCGTGGCCCACCTGGCCTTCGTGCCCGACCTGCCGTCGCCGGTGGCCGGGTCCGACGCCGCCGGTGCCCGCTGGTGGGCGGCCGACGAACTGCTCCACGGGTCCGAAGGCGTCCGCCTGGCCTTCGACCACCGCCGAATCCTGCTCGACGGCGTGGAGCGAGCCCGATCCAAGATCGAGTACACGACCCTGGCCGCCGAGTTCGTGACGGAGCCGTTCACGCTCGCCGACCTGCGCCAGGTCTACGAGTCGGTGTGGGGCGTCGACCTCGACCCGGCCAACTTCCGTCGGAAGGTCCTCTCCACACCGGGCTTCGTGACCGACACCGGAGAGTCGCAGTCGGTGGGCCGGGGCCGCCCCGCCGTGCTCTACCGCAGGGGTCCCGCCACGGACCTGCACCCCGCCATGTTGCGCCCCGATTCCTGATCCCTGGGAGGGAGATCGAATGTCAGACACCAACCCATCGACCACCGCCGTCATCGGCGGTCCTCTCGACCGGGCCATCGGCGCCCTGGTCGGGCTCGCCACCGGCGACGCCGTGGGCACCACCCTCGAGTTCAAGGCGCCCGGCACGTTCACGCCGATCACCGACATGGTCGGAGGCGGACCCTTCGGCCTGGAGCCCGGCCAGTGGACCGACGACACCTCCATGGCGTTGTGCCTCGCGGCATCGCTGGTGGAGAAGGACGGGGTGGACCTGGTCGACCAGCTCGAGCGTTACGTGCGCTGGCGCGACCAGGGCTACATGTCGTCCACCGGCCGCTGCTTCGACATCGGCAACACCACCACCAGCCAGCTCAGCCGGTTCGTCCGCACGGGCGAACCGATCGACCCCAACACCGACCAGGAGTCGGCGGCCAACGGCTCGCTCATGCGACTGGCCCCGGTGCCGATCCGGTGGTGGCGGGACCCGGCCGAGGCCGCCGAGCGGTCGGCCGAGTCGAGCCGGACCACCCACGCCGCCGATCGACCCGTCGACGCCTGTCGCGTGCTCGGGGCCATGATCGCGGCCTTGATCGGCGGGCAGCCGGCCGACGAGGTGTTCGCCCCCGACTTCTGGCGGTGGGGGGACCTGCACCCCCAGGTCGAAGCCGTGGCCCGCGGCTCGTGGCGCGACAAGGAGCCTCCGGCCATCCGGGGCACCGGGTACTGCGTCGCCGCGCTGGAGGCGGCGATCTGGGCGGTGGCCGGGGCCGCTGACTTCCGCGAAGCCGCGCTCCGGGCCGCCAACCTCGGCGACGACGCCGACACCACCGCCGCCATCGCCGGCCAGCTCGCGGGCGCCCGCTGGGGAGCCAGCGACATTCCGATGGAGTGGGCCAAGCAGGTGACGATGGTGGAGGACATCGCGCGGCTGGCCCAGGAGCTCTTCGACGCCGAGTCGGACGACCGGCCCGTCGACGCTGCGCCGACCTCACGACCGGCCGACCTGCCCGACCCCTGGCCGCACGAACAGGAGATCCACGCGTGGTGGGTCGAGCCGGGCCGGGTCCTGGCCGGCGAGTACCCCGGCAACAAGGACCGGGACCGGGCGATTGAGAAGATCGACCTCCTGGTCGATGCCGGCGTCCGCACGTTCGTGGACCTCACCGAGGAAGGGGAAAGGGACCTGCGCCCCTACGCAGGCCTGGTGGCCCAGGTGGCAGAAGCACGTGACCTCGACCTCCGCCACCGCCGGTTCCCGATCCCCGACCAGTTCGTTCTCGCCGACGACGACGGCTACGACGAGATCGTCGACGCCATCAGGGCAGAGGCCGAGCGAGGCGTGGTGTTCGTCCACTGCTGGGGAGGCGTCGGTCGAACCGGCACGGTCGTCGGCTGCCTCCTGGTCGACTCCGGCCACGACGGCCAAGCAGCGCTCGACCGGATCACCGCCCTCCGCGCCGGCACGAAGAAGGACCACCGCCAGGCGCCTGAGAACCCGACCCAGGAGGCCGTGATCCACCGCCGCGCCGATCTCCTGGCCGGGGCCTGACCACCTCGAAGCTCCCCACCCAACGAACATGTCGCAGTTGTCGGGGACATCCCCGACAACTGCGACATGTTGGAGTGGGTGGGTCGGGGCGAGGTGCTCAGATGAGCGGACGGCGCTGAACGAAGCCTCCATTGCCGCCCAGCTCCGCCGAGACCTCCTGGGCTCCGGCGGGGAGCCGACCGGCGAACCAGGTCAGCGAGTCAGCGTCACCGCTGTCGTCGAAGTACCAGAACGCCTCGGCCTCACCACCGACATCAGGTTCGAGTGAGTAGCTGGTGAGCTCGTCGGTGACCCAACCGAACTGCCACCACTCGCCGTCGATCAGCACGTCGTAAGCCGTACGAACGTTCCTGGGAACCCCGTCACCCATCGGGTCTCCTGGCCGGCAGGTCGTCGCCCCGTCGACGGTCAGGCACGTTCCCGCCACCACTCCGGAGGTGGTGCCGGTGCCGCCCTCGGGCACCGCCCCCAGCGCCCTCGACTCCGGATTGGCGTGGATGCTCATCCGGACACTGTTGACCCCGTCGACATCGAAACCTTCGGGACCGCCGGCTTCGATCTCGTAGGCCGCGATCTCGGGCATCGCCGCGATGTCGACGCTCATCTGGTCGACGAACGTGATCCGCTGCTCCGCATCCACCAGGGCAAGCGTCGGCACGTAGGCCGCCACGTGGTCTGGATGGCCTGTGACCTGAACGTAGACGCCCGCGGGATCCACGAACTGCACCCGGCGGCCACCGTCGGTCACGGTGACCTCACGATCGCCCCACTGCTCGATGGACCCGGACTCGCCGGTTTCGGGGATGGAGTAACCGGGTCCGACCAGGGCAGTCGTGACCGACAGGGGTTCGAGGCCGGAGAGGCCCCCGTAGCGGAGCATGAGCATCTCGCCCTCGTCGGTGTCGACGCTCCCGAACCAGGTCAGCACCTGACCGGCCGGGGGCGTCGTCGGCAGCATCGCCACCGCCGGCCCCGCCCCGGGAGCGGCCTCTGTCGTCGGGCTCTCGGCCTGGTCGAGCGTGGTCTCGTCGCCGCCACGACCGACCAGGGCCACGCCGATGGCGACCACCGCCACGATCGCCGCGGCCGCCAGAGCCAGCCTTGGCCAGCGGGCGCCCCGACGGCTTCCGCCATCGGGCGCTGGCGTCACGTAGTCGGCCAACTCGGCAACGGCCCGCGCTTCACTCGACCATCTGGAGTCGTCGGCCACCACCGCCGATCGAGCCGCGGCCCGACCCTCGGCCTCCGCCATCTGGGCCGACATGCGGGACTCGATGTCGGCCACGGTCGGGGCTGAAGGCGCGCCTCCCACCGCGACGCCCAGGAGCTGCTTGGTCCGGGTCGCCAGCTCGTCGTCGGTCATCTCGTCGTTCGCGTCGCTCATCGCAGTGCCTCCTGCAGCTTCGTCTTGGCTCGGGCCAGGTGGGCCCGGACCGTCCCCTCCGACACGCCAAGCACCTCGGCCGTGCGGGGGATCGTGAGGTCTTCCCAGTAGTGGAGGTGGACCACGGCGCGCTGCTGCGCGCTCAGGCCGTCCAGCGCTTCGTCGACGTCGATGCGACGGGCGACGTCGTCACCGGAATCGGTCGCGTCACCGCCGTCGGGCACGGCACGCAACCGGATCGCCCGCTCCTCACGGTCGCGCCGCCGGCCCTCGGATCGATGGTGGCTGTGCGCCGCGTTCACCACCGATCTGGTGAGGTAGGCGCCCGGGTCGCGGACGCCGGCCCACGACGGTGAGGTCACCGCGCCCGCCACCGCGTCGGCCACCAGGTCGGCGGCGTCGGACGGCCCGACGAGGACGGTGGCCAGGCGCACCAGGCGTTGGCTGTTGGCGCGGTACACGTCGGCCCAGTCGCTCACGGCTGGTCTGACCGTCCGCCTCGGAGGATCACTTGTCTCGGTCATCACACCCCAACGACGCCGCCGGTCCCGTCATCGTGTGACGCGCTGCCGGCATCGGGGTGGTGACCGAACGGTGTACCTAGCCCTTGGCCCGCTTCAGGAGGGACCCGAGCTTGCCGCCGGAGCCACCCGAGCCGGCAGCCGCGGCGGCCTTGACCGAGGACTCCGATGCGGCACCGGGCTTGAACGAGTTGCCCCGTCGCCACGAAGTGGTGCCGTTGGTGGCCGTCTCCGGATCGGTTACGCCGTGAGCGGACCGGAACGCATCGATGGCCCCGCGCACGTCGGCGCCGGATGCGCCGTCGACCACGATGGCGGCGTCCGGAGCGAGGCGCGGGTACAGCGCTTCCAGCGCCGCCTGCACGTCTGCCCCGCGCCCCACGTGCAGCACAGCGATCGGGTCGCCCCCGTCGGCTGCCACCGACGCCACATCGCCCTCCGCGATCTGGACCTGGTCGTCGAGCAGGAAGAAGCTCCCGAACAGGTCCTTCACCTTGCCGTTGTCGCCGGCGCCGACCACCACCACGTCTCGCCCTCTGATGTCGTGGGCGTCGAGGTAGCCGCGGATGACCACTCCACCCGCACCCTCGCCCCCGACGCTCACGAACCGACCTCGCACGTTGTCGTGGCGGATGGCGTCGAGGCCGTCGGTGATCTGGTTGAAGCGACCCATGGCATCGATGAACTCACCGCGGAACAGGTCCTTGGCGAGGCCGCGCTTGATCTGGTCTACGTAGCGACGGGCCAGCGAGTCCTTCTGGGCCTCGTTCTGGAAGTAGATCCGGTGCTGGAACAACATGGCGGTGAGGCGCATCGACTCGGCCAGCTCCAGGAGCATGTCCTTGCCCTCGTTGCTGTCGAGGTGGTCGAGGAACTTCGCCAGCTCCGGCTGACGTTCGAGGCGCTCCTCCTCGACCACGATGGCGAGGCCGAAGTAGATCGGCAGCACGATCACCCGGAGTGGCTTGGGGTACTCGGCCACGAAGTCGTCGACGCCGGTCATCACGCCGTTGCGTGGGCCGCCCTCGGTGACGGCGTTGGCCATGGTGGGGTTGAGGCCACCGGACGGCACCAGCTCGGACTCGCCGGGGATCATCCCCTTCTCGGCCCACTCCTGGCGGAACTCTGCCGGGATGCTGTCGGGGTTGTAGTAGAGGTCTCGTCGTCCGTAGGGCCAGCAGACGTCGTGGAAGATCATCAACGGGAGCTGGGCTCCGGCGTTGGTGCTCACCTCGGCCAAGAGCCGGCACTCGTTGTAGACCGTGTACCAGTTGTGATCGCCGTCGATCAGCGCGGCGTCCATCGGCTCCAGGTCGCCCAGCACGTCGACGCTCAGGGCCCGGTGGAAGATGTACTGGCCACCGAACTCCTTGGCGTGCTCTTCGGGATCGAAGTCGGGCACGGGGTCGATGACGTGCAGCTCGGCCTTCGGACCGACGGTGTCGAGGATCTGGCGGGTGTTCTCACCCCGCAGCGCACCGATCTCGACGATGCGCTCGACCTCGGCGACCTCCAGCATCGGAGCCACCACCTTCTCCCAGAACGGAAACATCCTCTGTTGGCCTTCCTGACGGCGAAGCAGTCCCCCGGACCGAAGAAAGCTACTTCCTCAGGCCGACTGCCACAGCCGCAAGGGCCCGGCGACGGCGCTCAGGTCATCCGCCGTCGGCCAGCGTCCACCGCGGGACCATCGAGCCGACCACCAGGCTCTCGTCGCCGGTGAGGAGGTAGCGGGCATATCCGACCTCCTCCTCGGTGGGTACCGAGCCGACGTTCGATGCGTTGCACGCCGGGCTGCCGAGCCCGCCCATGTTCCCCTGGCTCCAGAACTGCTCCCAGCAGTTCTTCAGCTTCTCCGAGCCCTCGGCGGCATCGCCGCTCCAGCGGCCGGAGTAGGTCAGCCACCAGATCTGCCCGAGGTTTCGGGACGTGTCGAGGAAGCCTCGGCCCTCGTAGCTGACGGGGTTGTAGTCACCCCCGCTGTAGACCTTCAAGATGTCGGGCAGCTCCTCGGTTCCGCCCGTGGCGAGCAGCCCGTCCTCCTCGAAGATCGTCTGCTGGGTGTTGATCACCCGGATGAGGTTGTAGTGGGCCTCCTCGACGGATCGGGTGGGCCGCGCGAGCTGCTCGATCAGGTAGGAGAAGACCGCCGTCCCGCCCCGCACCGACGCCTGCTCCGAGAAGCCCATGAACACGGCGGCGTTCACGTCCTCCCTGACCTCGGGGTTCTTGTCGCTCTCGCAGGCGGAGAGGAAGACGAAGCTCTCGGTGAAGTCGGCCTTCTGCTCCTCGTGGAGCCACTTCCAGAACGACGGGCTCAAACCGACGTAGAGCGTTCCGACGCCACCGCTCGAGATCCTAATCGCCCGGTACGGCCGATCCAGTTCGCCGCCCACCTCGAAGGTCTTCGCACTCGGGTACGCGGCGACGATCCTGGCCGCCGCGGCCTTCAGCTTTCGGTCGGCCATCCACTCGGTGAACCAATTCCGTGTGGTTCCTGCCTTCTCCCCAGTGGCCAGCTCACCGTTCGCACCGCCGTGGGTCGAGACGGTGACCAACCCCGGCGACCCCCCATCGGTGAGCGTCTCGACGAACGCCTCGAACGTGGCTTCGTCGTCGCTGCGGGTGACCACCGAGTAGCCCCGCTCCTCCAGGGTGTGCACGGCGGCGTCCACCGCCTCCTCCTCTCCGAACTCGGTGGCGAACGGGTTGAGCAGCACCGCGGTCTTGTTGGGCGGGTCCGACGAGCTGGAACCGGGTACCTCGGTGGGGAGTTCCACGCGGGGGTCGCCCGCGAAGGGTGCAGGCGAGAGCGACGGCGCATCGCCCTCCGGGCCGAAGGTGTACAGCAGCACCGATGCTTTGCTGTCGTCGTCGAAGACGAACGTCACGCCGTTCTCGAAGCCCTCCCAGTCGATGATGACCGGCGGATCCCAGTCGACGTCGTCCTCGACGCCGATGTCGAGCCCGTCGGTCTCCATCCCCGCATCGGACTCGACGCGCGCCGCCGCGAAGTCGTGGGCACGCTCGACCGCGTCCTCCCGCGCTACGCGCTCGTGGTCGTCGTAGCGGATCGCCTGGAACACCATGTCGGTGGCGCCCATGGGCCCCATGGCCTCGGTCCGCCACACCGAGGTGCCGGCCGCATCGTCGAACAGCTGGAAGGGCATCTCGACCTCGGGCCCGTTCAGGTCCAGCTCCACCGAAGCGTCGAAGGCCATGTCGGGGGTCGCCACCTCGACCGTGAGGGTCCCATCGGTGAGGTCGTAGGTCCCGTGGCGACCGAGGGCGTTCTCACCGTCGAACACGAAGACCCCGAGCTCGCCGCCGGGCTCGAACAGCATGTGCACCTCGGCATCGCCCCAGGGGCTGGTGCCGTCGCCGGAGTCGCTCTCGTGGACCAGGTGCAGCTGCAGGATCGAGGTGAGCTCCACCCCTCCCGAACCCACAGGACCGTCGGCGTCGTCGCCCTGGGAGTCGCCGCTCTCGCCCGCCGGTGTGCTTCCGCCGGAGCCCTCCTCGGCACCGTCACCCCCGCTCGAGCAAGCCGCGAGCAACAGGGCGAGGGCCGCCAGGACGGCGAGGACGAGCGCCTTCGCCGTGTGACGTGGGAGCGAACCGGGCGCTCCCCCGCGACCGATGTGAGAACCGAACGAGCTGGTCATGGCGCGCGAGAGTACGCGCGGAGAGTGACCTTCGGGTCCACTTACCACCGCAGCAGGTCCCCCGATAGCGTGGCCATGAGCACGGCACCCCTGACGTCGCCCCCGGTTCCCACCGGGACACCGATCGGAGAAGCATGAGCGCCACCGACACCGAGATCGCGAGTTCCGAATTGGCCGACGAGGTGCAGGAAGCACCGCTCCCGGCCGGGCTCCGACCAGGTCGCATGGAGACCGATCGGCTGGCTCGACGGGTCAACGTGGCCGAGGGCCGGGAGCGCAAGGCGATCACCTCGCCGCTCACCGGCGAGGTCATCGGGGAGGTGCCGTTGGGCACCGCTGAAGACGTGGCAGCCGCCGTGGCCGAGAGCAGGCGGGTCCAGCGCCGCTGGGCCCAGACCCCGGTGAAGGAGCGAGCCGCCGTCCTCCTCCGGTACCACGACCTGATCCTCGACCACCAAGACGAGGTGCTCGACCTCATCCAGGCCGAGAACGGCAAGGCTCGGGTCTGGGCTTTCGAGGAGGTCCTCGACCAGGCGATCACCGCTCGCTACTACGCCCGGCTCGCTCCGCGGGCGCTCCGGCCCACGCCCCGCCTGAGCGCCATGCCCGGGCTGATCAGCACCCGCGAGCACCACGTCCCCAAGGGCGTCGTCGGCATCATCTCGCCCTGGAACTACCCGCTCGTCCTGGCGATCTCCGACGCCATCGCCGCCCTCGTCGCCGGCAACGGCGTGGTCATCAAGCCCGACTCCCAGACCCCGTTCACCGCGCTCCGGGCCTTCGAGCTCCTCGAGGAGGCCGGGCTGCCCGAAGGGCTGGTGCAGGTGGTCACCGGACCTGGAACCAAGGTCGGCACCGCCATCATCGAATCCACCGACTACGTGATGTTCACCGGCTCCACCGAGACGGGCAGGACCATCGCCGCCCAGGCGGCCGGCCGGCTCGTGGGCTTCTCGGCCGAGCTCGGCGGCAAGAACCCGATGATCATCACGTCCGACGTCGACCTCGACCGCGCCGTCGAGGGCGCGGCCACGGCGTGCTTCGCCAACACCGGTCAGCTCTGCATCTCCATCGAGCGGATCTACGTCGACCAGTCGATCGCCGGTGCCTTCACCAACCGCTTCGCCAAGCGGGTCGAGTCCCTGAAGCTCGGCGCCGAGCAGGAGTACGGCCCCGAGGTCGGCGCCCTGGCCTCGAAGGCCCAGCTCGACAAGCTCACGGAGCACCTGACCGACGCCGAGGAGAAGGGCGCCCGGGTCGTCGCCGGAGGAAAGCCCCGCCCCGAGCTCGGCCCGTTCTTCCACGAGCCCACCGTCCTCACCGACGTCACACCAGACATGGCCGTGCACCGCGAGGAGACCTTCGGACCGCTCGTGTCGATCTACCCCTTCACCACCATCGACGAGGCGATCGAGCAGGCCAACGACACCGAGTACGGCCTCAACGCCAGCGTCTACACGGGCGATGCCAAGAAGGGGAAGGCCATCGCGGCCCGGATCATGGCCGGCACCGTCAACGTGAACGACGGGTACTCGTCGGCGTGGTCGACCCTCGATGCACCCATGGGTGGGATGAAGCAATCGGGAGTCGGCCGTCGCCACGGCCGGGAGGGCCTGCTCAAGTACACCGAGTCCCAGACCATCGCGGTGCGGACCGCTCTGGCCGAGAAGCTCCAGACCCCGGGAACCGACCCTGCCGGCTACGCCAAGCGCTTCTCCAAGATCATCAGGCTGTCGAAGCACCTTCCGCGCTGAGCAGGGAGCACCGGACCGTCGTGGACCATCCATCGTCAGCCAAACCCACCGCGAAGCGATCGGGCGACGTCGACCGCCGGACGATCATCTGGAGTGCCGTGGTGCTCTTCGTGGCGATCGTCGGAGGGACCGCGCTGGTGGCCACGTTGGTCGACAGCGACTCCATCTCCGATCCCACGGTGGAGGTCGACGAGATGGGCCAGCCCAAGCCCCAGATCATCCCCAAGCCAAACTCGGGCAAGGCCCCCGAGGATCCCGGGGATCGGGGCGGCTGGGCCCAGCTCGGCCTCCTCGGGCTGATCGTGGTCACGGTGGGGGGTGTCACCTACGGCATCGTGCGAGGCACCAAGCGCTCGCGCGCCGGACGGGCTGCTTGGCTGGCGGCCGCCGAGTCGGACCACGACGGTGCGCTCGAACCAGACGCATCCGCCACCCCGTCGCCTGGTGGCTGACAGACTGATCAGATGCCTGCCAGTACCCAGCCTGCGCCCGCCGAGGCGCAGGCTCTCATCGAACAGCTGGGCCTGATCCCCCACCCCGAGGGGGGCTGGTACCGGGAGAACTGGCGCGACGTCGCCGCCGATGGAGGCCGGGGCTGCGGCACCGCTATCTACTACCTGCTGAGCGATGGCATCAGGTCGGAGTGGCACCGGGTCGACGCCGCCGAGGTCTGGCACCACTACGCCGGTGCCCCGTTGGAGCTGGCCATCGCCGACGGAGACCACCACCAGGTCGTACGACTCGGCTCTCGTCCCCTGGAGGGGGAGACGCCTCAGGCCGTCGTGGAACCGAGGGCCTGGCAGTCGGCCCGTAGCACCGGCGACTGGTCGCTGGTCGGGTGCACGGTCTCGCCGGCCTTCGACTTCGACGGATTCGAACTGGCGCCACCGGGCTGGCAACCGGAGGGGTGGGCCACGCCTGGCTGGTGAGCTCGCGGCTGACGAACGACCGTCAGGCCAGCAACGAGACCAACGCCCAGATCATGGCCACCAGGCCGATGGCGGCCATCACCATCGAGCGGGCCACCGGGGCCTGCTCGAGGTCGCCTTCCTTGCGGTCGGCCCGCTCCGGAGGCCTGATCACCGCCGCCAGGTTGCCGAAGAGCAGGGCGGCGCCGAAGGCCAGCACCAGGTACACGATCAGGTCCTCGCCGAGGAACAGGCTGACGTCGTCGGCCTTCTCGGTGGTGGAGGCCACCACAACGGCGAACAGCATGGTCACAGCATGGGAGGGTAGCCAGCGCCCGCTCCCCGATCGCAGTCCGAGATGGTCGAGACAACGCTCATGTCGGGCCCTAAGGTGCCGATGAAGTTCTTTGATCGGTGGACGTTCGCCCCACCGGTCAAACCCGGGAAGGGGCGGGGGTCACGAACCTCCCTCCACATCACAACGCCGTCGTGCCGGTCCAGGGCGCGGCGACCTGTGCGTGACCTTCGCTCCAACCCTGGTGCTGCGCGCACCAGCGTCGCGGGGTCACCTCGGTGGGGCGACGGTCGTCGGCGGGCCTACGCTGCGTTGTCCCCACAGTCGACCCCCGGTTCCAGATGACCAACGACCCCGCGCCCCAGACCCCACCCGGTGGGTCGATGATCCACTCGATCACCGTCGTGGTTGCGGCCCTGGGTCTGTTGGTGGCGCTGGGCGGGATCTGGTGGGGCACCCGCCCGCTCTCCACCCCCGTGCAGGACTGCGGGACGTCGTTCTCGTTCCTCCTCGACGGTCGGCTGAACGTCTTCGTCCAGGACCCGGCCAACCCCCCCGAGGGGATCACCACCGAGGAGGCGCAGGCCAACAACGCCGACCCGTGTCAGGAGCGGGCCGCCAACCGGGCCCGCCCTGCCGGTGCGCTGGCCATCGGAGGGACGCTGGTGGGTGCAGCCGCCGCCGCTGTCGACCTCGGGGTCAGGGGACTCCGCTGGTTCAGGACCACCCGAATGCCGCCCGTTCGGAGCCACGGACCGATCTGACACCGGTGCGCCGGTGGCCGGACCGTCCGGTCAGCGACCCTTGGTGGTGCGCCAGTCGGCCTCGAGCTTGCCGAGCGCGGTCGACGGCGCCCCGTCGGCCCACGGCCAGAGCTCCTCGGCGATGCGACGCCAGTTGGCGACCGCGCCCAGCTCGCCCAGGAGCGCGTAGATCCCGAGGTTGATGCGCTGGATGATCACGAACGATCGAGGGACGTTGGCCGCCTTCATGATCTCGCCGTGCTCGCCGCTGGCATCGAAGAAGCGGGCCACCGTCTCCGAGGCGTACTCCTGGGTCATCTCGATGTCGTCGTCGGTCATGACGAACTCGTAGAAGTGGCCGAAGTAGTCACCGATCTGGTCGTCGGTGAACCTGGGGTCGGGCTTGAGCAGGCCGACCTCCTCCACGATCCGGCGGAACCGCGCCACGTCGTGGTCGATCACCATGGCCTGGATCATCCGACCGAACAGGTCCATGTCTTCCTCGGTGAACCGCTTGACCAGGCCGTAGTCGAGGAACGTGACCCGTCCGTCGGGTCCGAAGAGGTAGTTGCCGGGGTGAGGATCGCCGTTGAAGGCCCCGAGGCGGTAGAGGCTCCCGAACACGAAGCGGTAGATGGTCTCGGCGGCCATGTTGCGCTGGTCCTGGGACCAGCCGACCACCTCGGAGAACCGGGCGCCGGTGGCCAGCTCGGTGGTGAGCACGCGGGCCGAGCTGAGCTCGCTCACCACCTCGGGGATGTGGATGAACGGGTGGTCGGCGTAGTACTCCGAGAAGA